>Ga0129314_1000477_pt1 | contig 42205 bp, 36 predicted proteins | sample O1111metagenome_FD_94431 | JGI IMG/M metagenome (GOLD analysis project Ga0129314, IMG submission 94431) | Orangutan individual fecal microbial communities from fecal samples from Wisconsin, USA - O1111 metagenome | ecosystem: Host-associated > Mammals > Digestive system > Large intestine > Fecal... | reverse complement strand
TTCATTCAGATTCCTCCTTCATTCCGCCGAGAATATCGGCTATCATTTCAATTAGGTCAAGCAGCTCATCATTGACTGCGCCGCCAGTCTCAATGCGCTGCAATTCCAAAAGCACTTCGGCAAACTGACTCCGCAGCGCCTTGAAAACTCTGGGATTGCCCTGCACCATCACATCCTTGTGGGTGAGCCGCTGGGTGATATAGTCCTGCTTTGTCAGCCCGGAGAGCTGCACATAGCGTTCAATTTGAGCATCCTCCTCCGGCGATACCCGGAAGGCAACCGTCTTATTACGCCAGCGATTATGCTCGTCCCTGTTCTTCAATGACATTATCTGTACCATCCTTTCTGAACTGATTGAGTTTGTCGGCCATATCGCTTTGCGTGGAGGGGAACAGGTGAGCGTAGTTGTAGGTGATATTGATGCTTTCGTGTCCCACCCGATCGGCGATGGCTACCGCCGAGTATCCCATTTCAATCAGAAGCGAAATATGGCTGTGTCTCAAATCGTGGATTCTGATCCTCTTGACACCTGCGGCCTTGGCACCTCTGTCCATTTCGTGATGAAGATAGCTTTTCGTAACTTCAAACAGCCGGTCATTTTTGCCGATTCGGTAGAGCTGTTTCATATAGTCCTGCATTTCCTCACAGAGAAACTCCGGCATCTTGATCGTCCGATTGCTTTTCGGCGTTTTCGGGTCAGTGATGATGTCCCTGCCGCCGATGCGCTGATAAGATTTGTTGATCGTGACCGTCTGCCGTTCAAAATCGAAATCTGCTGGGGTCAGTGCCAGCAGCTCTCCTTCACGAATACCGCACCAATAGAGCATTTCAAAAGCGTAGAAAGAAACAGGTTTGTCCATCATTTCCTCTGAGAATTTCTTGTATTCCTCCTGCGTCCAGAAAAGCATTTCTCTTGCCTTGGCCTTGCCCATATTGCCGACCTTGGCGGCGGGATTGTCTTTCAGCCCGTAGAATTTCACAGCGTGATTGAAAATGGCACTGAGCTGATTGTGCAGGGTTTTGAGATACACCGGCGAATACGCTTCGCCGCTCTTATCCCGACATTTGATCATCTCATTTTGCCAAGCGATAATGTCTTTGGGCTGGATCGAGTTCATTTTCCGCTTGGCGAAATAGGGAAGCAGCTTGGTGCGGATGATATGCTCTTTCGTGTGCCAAGTGTTCTCTTTCAGCCGGTTCTTCATATCGGCTGTGTAGGTGTCGATAAAGCTCTCAAAGGTCATATCCAGATCGGCTTCCACCTTGTGGAGCTGTTCCCGCTCCCAAGCAAGCGCTTCTCGTTTGGTTGGAAAGCCTCGCTTCGTAGACTGGTGGACTTTGCCCTGCCAATCCGTGAAGCGGTAGTAGACCTTCCAAGTGTTGTTTTTGGTATCTTTATAAACGGACATTTTTACCTCTCTTTCTGAACAGCACCGTAACAGGTGCGCTCCATAAAATACTGTTTGTTGACTCGTCCCGAAATCGTGAGGAAGCCTTTGCTTTTCAGTTCCTCATTCAGCTTCTGGACGATCTTGTAGGCGTAGGATTTGGAAACGCCCAATTCCTGTGCGACTTCCTCCACTTTCATAAAGCTTGTGTTTTCCATTTCATCACCCCTTTCGTTTGGCTATAGTTCTCTTATTTAGTGTCGGAGAACTTTCTGGCCGCATTCCGATTTGCCCGAGCGGGTACGCCATTACCGTGACGCACGACGGATATTCTGTTGTTTGCAAACAGATTAACGCTATTTGCTTAATCATTATACTAAGCGAATTTGCTATTGTCAAGAGGCTTGTGGGAAAATATTTAACTTTTTTGCTTTTGCTATCTTGACACAACCTAAATCCATATGCTATACTAGTTGCACAATACATAAAGGAGTGTTGTGCTATGGCAATCGGTGAGAGAATTCGCTTTTTCCGTAATCTGCGGGGAATGACACAAAAATACTTGGGGCAGGTGGTCGGTTTCTCGGAAAAGACCGCCGACATCCGTATGGCGCAGTATGAATCCGGCAGCCGGACGCCTAAGGCGGAGCTGACGGAAAGCCTTGCCGGTGCGCTGGGTGTCTCGCCACTGGCGCTGTCCGTGCCTGACATTGACAGCTATCTCGGTCTGATGCACACGCTGTTTACCTTGGAGGATCGCTACGGATTGACGGTAGAAACCGGCGAGAACGGCGTTTTTCTGCGTGTTGATCCCCGCAAGGGGAAGGACGCTGCCGAGCTATCCGAAATGCTCACTGCGTGGGCTGAGCAGGCGGAAAGGCTCCGCAATGGCGAAATCAACCGGGAGGACTACGATAAGTGGCGTTATAACTATCCGAAATACGATGAAACCTCCGGCTATGTAAAAGTCCCGTCTCAGCAGCTCAGCGATGCAATGGTGGAGGCGTTCAAAGACCGTCTGAAGAATGACTGAATCTGAGTAAAACAAAAAGAGCTATCTGACTTCTCTAACAGAAATCAGATAGCTCTTTATTCTTGGATAATCTTAAAATGTTGTCATTTTGTTGTCACGGGGCAGTTCCGTAACGCAAAAGTCCAGCATTTTCAAGGCTTTTCAGCCTTTCGGGTATTATTCCCACTCGATAGTTGCCGGTGGTTTGGAGGTGATGTCGTAGCAGATACGGTTGATGTGGTCGACCTCGTTGACGATGCGGACCGAAACCTTATCGAGGACATCGTAAGGGATTCTTGCCCAGTCAGCGGTCATGAAGTCGGAGGTGGTGACGCCGCGCAGAGCAAGGGTATAGTCATAGGTTCTGAAGTCGCCCATAACACCGACCGAGCGCATATTGGTCAGGACAGCGAAGTACTGATGAACCGATTTGTCCAGACCTGCTTTGGCGATTTCATCGCGGAAGATGAAGTCGGCATCGCGCAGAACATCCAGCTTCTCTTTGGTGACCTCGCCGATGACACGGATGGCAAGACCCGGGCCAGGGAATGGCTGGCGGTTGACCAGATAATCCGGCAGGCCAAGCTCGCGGCCAAGTGCGCGAACCTCATCCTTGAACAGGAGGCGCAGAGGCTCGATGATTTCCTTGAAATCAACATAGTCCGGCAGACCGCCGACGTTATGATGAGATTTGATGACAGCGGAATCGCCGAGACCGGACTCTACCACGTCAGCATAGATGGTGCCCTGTGCGAGGAAATCGACCTTACCAATCTTTTTCGCTTCTTCCTCAAAGACGCGGATAAATTCTTCGCCGATGATTTTACGCTTTTTCTCCGGTTCGCTGACACCAGCCAGCTTGCCGAGGAAGCGGTCCTCAGCATTGACGCGGACGAAGTTGATTTCTCCGTTGCCGAAGACAGCTTCAATCTCATCGCCTTCATTTTTACGCATGAGGCCGTGGTCAACGAAGATGCAGGTCAGCTGGTTGCCGACTGCCTTGGAGAGCAGCTTAGCAACAACCGAGCTGTCGACACCGCCGGACAGAGCCAGCAGAACCTTGCCGTCTCCGATTTTTTCACGAGCCTGAGCGATAGCGGTATTGCAGTAATCCTTCATGCTCCAGTCGCCGACTGCGCCGCAGACGCGATAGAGGAAATTATGGAACATCTGATTGCCGTTTTCGCTATGCTCAACCTCCGGATGATACTGGAAGCCGAAAATCTTTTTGTCCAGATTCTGCATCGCAGCAACCGGGCAGTTCTCGGTATGTGCAGTGCTTTCAAATCCTTCCGGCAGGCGATCGATGTAATCCACATGGCTCATCCAGGTGGTAGCCTCCTGCGGCAGGCCCTCGAAGAGAGGGGAAGTGGTGTTGAAGAAGGTTTTGGTTTTACCAAATTCGCGGGAAGGAGCGGTTTCAACCTTACCGCCCAGAGTGTGTGCAATCAGCTGGCAGCCGTAGCACAGACCCAGCACCGGGATGCCCATAGACAGAACAGCAGGGTCGATCTGCGGAGCATTTTCGACATAGACGCTGTTCGGGCCGCCGGTGAAGATCAGACCGATTGGAGAGTACTCCCGGATCTTTTCCACGGTGGCTTTTCTGAAGGGGATGATTTCGCAGTATACACCCAGATCGCGGACACGGCGGGCAATCAGCTGATTGTACTGACCGCCAAAGTCCAGGATGAGCACGGTTTGATGTGACATAAAGACACCATCCTTTCCTATTTGAAACATTTTCGATGGAACCAACGAAATCGCAGCTGCACCGGTAAATTTTTTCAATCCGAATGCAGACTGGCATTTGAAATTATTATAAGATAGAAACGACTTTTTGTAAATAACCGTCAGTGAAAATAACAGCTTGCCCGGAAACTTTGGAAAAGTGACAAAGAATCTGCGGGCACAGTTTGAAGGAAATGGGGATTTTGTCGAGCGGTGCCAGCAACTTCCTTTGATAACGCGGCGAGGGTCGGGAACAATAATGGCGGAATCCAAAGGAAAGGTGAGGAACATCCGATGAAAAAAAGAAACATCCTTGCTGTTTTGGGCGCAGTGCTGATAGCGGCGGCAACGCCGATGACAGCGCAAGCCGACCGACCGAGCGCACCGATTCAGATGGAGAGCCGGGTTTATCCGATGGTGTTGCCGCGCGGTGGAACCATCCCCTTATCCGCCGAATATTTTGAGATGCGGCTGGGACTGCCGGCAGGAGAGATTGCCGCCATCACCATCGCCTCTCTGCCTCCGCGAGGAAGCGGCCGTCTGATGCTGGACGGGGTGGAGGTTCAGGTTCATGACACAATCTTCCGCAGCGAGCTGGACCGCCTGTGCTATGTCCAAGATGAGGGTGCGCTGGCGGCTTCGTCCGGGTGGTTCAGCTTCATCCCGCTTTGCCGTTCGGAGCTGAACAAAACAGAGGGCAGCACAAAAATCTGTGCGACCTTTCAGCTACAGGAGGAGGACGGCATTGGGCGTCCGATTGTGCAGGATGTGTTCTGTCTGACCGAGCCGAAAACACCGGTGTCCGCGGCACTGGCGCCGCTGGAGGGCAGGGTGGTATACACGGTGAGCCAGAAGCCCTTGCAGGGCAGGGTACAGCTAACCGAAGGCCGATGCCTTTATACACCGAACAAGGATGCCGGCGGAACCGACCGCTTTGTTCTGGTCGCTTTGGACGAGCAGGGCAGGGTCTCCGCGCCGATTCGGGTGGAGATTGCGGTGCGAACCAGATAAAAGCAGAGGAATGTTCCGGTCTGGAACATTCCTCTGCTGCGTGATACGCTTTTATTTTGCTTAGAATTTCAGTCTCTTGAGGATGTAGTGGGTTAGGTCCTTCATCGGAACTCTTTCCTGCTGCATGGTGTCGCGGTCACGGACGGTGACACAGCCATCTTCCTTCGACTCGAAGTCGTAGGTGATGCAGAATGGGGTGCCGATTTCGTCCTGACGGCGGTAGCGTTTGCCGATGGAGCCTGCCTCGTCATAATCTACCATGAAGTGCTCGGACAGCTCGCTGAACAGAGCGGTTGCTTCCTCGGACAGCTTTTTGGACAGTGGGAGGACACAAGCCTTGAACGGAGCCAGAGCCGGATGCAGGTGCATCACAACACGGGTGTCGTTCTTTTCAGCGTCTACCACCTCTTCGTCGTAAGCGTCGCACAGGAATGCCAGAACAACACGGTCAGCGCCCAGAGAAGGCTCGATGACATAAGGAATATAATGCTCGTTGGTTTCCTGGTCAAAGTATTCAATCGGTTTGCCGGAGTGCTCGCCATGACGGGAAAGGTCGTAGTTGGTGCGGTCTGCAATTCCCCACAGCTCGCCCCAGCCGAATGGGAACAGGAACTCGAAGTCGGTGGTTGCTTTGGAGTAGAAGGAAAGCTCCTCCGGCTCGTGGTCGCGCAGACGGAGATTTTCGTCGTTGAGGCCCAGGTCCAGCAGCCATTTGTGGCAGAAGTCTTTCCAGTAGCGGAACCATTCCAAATCGGTGTCCGGCTTGCAGAAGAACTCCAGCTCCATCTGCTCGAACTCTCTGGTGCGGAAGGTGAAGTTTCCGGGAGTGATTTCGTTGCGGAAGGATTTACCAATCTGTGCGATACCGAATGGGAGCTTCTTTCTGGTGGTGCGCTGGACATTTGCAAAGTTGACAAAGATGCCCTGTGCGGTTTCTGGACGCAGATAAATCTGGCTCTTGGCGTCCTCGGTAACGCCCTGGAAGGTTTTGAACATCAGGTTGAACTGGCGGATGTCGGTGAAGTTGGTGCTGCCGCAGTTCGGGCATTTGATGCCGTTTTCCTTGATGAAGTCCATCATCTGCTCGTTGCTCCAGCCGTCAGCGGATTTGCCGGTGAAATCCTCGATCAGCTTGTCAGCGCGGTGACGGGTTTTGCAGTCCTTGCAGTCCATGAGCGGGTCGGAGAATCCGCCAACATGGCCGGTTGCAACCCAAACCTCCGGGTTCATCAGGATGGCGCTGTCCAGACCGACGTTGTATGGGTTCTGCTGAACAAAGCGTTTCCACCATGCGCGTTTTACGTTGTTTTTCAGCTCTACGCCGAGAGGGCCGTAGTCCCAGGTATTGGAAAGACCGCCGTAGATTTCGGAACCAGCAAAAACGAAGCCTCTGCCCTTACACAGAGCAACGATTTTTTCCATGGTTTTTTCAGTTGCGTTCATCTCAAAATTCCTCCTTGCAAGCGATAAAGTAAAGATAAAGCTCTCAATGCTAACCTTTTCGTTTTTTGAGAAACAATACAAAGCCTTTATATTGTCTAATGATAAACAATTTTAAATAGGAAGTCAAGAAGAAAGCGCAGAAAAGCCTGATTTTCAGCCAAAATCGAGCAGGGACACAGTGGGTGGAAGTGAGTCGCAGAAGGGGGGATTCTGGAGAGAAAAGAGGGAAAATAAAAAACTTTGATTTTTTGAAAAAAGGTGTTGACAAAACAAAAAGGATGCGATATAATAATGCCTGTGCTCATCGAGGCGTAGCTCAGTTTGGTAGAGTGCTTGGTTTGGGACCAAGATGCCGCAGGTTCAAGTCCTGTCGCCTCGACCATAAAAATTTAGTGTAGGGTATTGACAAGAGACGATTTGCTTGATATAATATACAAGCTGTCTCACCACCAATATGCTGGTGTAGCTCAGTTGGTAGAGCAGCTGATTTGTAATCAGCAGGTCGGGGGTTCAAGTCCGTCCACCAGCTCCACTAAATTTCCAATTCAATAAGGGCGAGTTCCCGAGTGGCCAAAGGGGGCAGACTGTAAATCTGTTGTCAGTGACTTCGGTGGTCCGAATCCACCCTCGCCCACCAAAAAGTTCTGGATGAATTTTCATCCAGAACTTTTTTGCTATTTCCCATTTTATCCCGGACAATCCTGTCCGGGATTTTTTTTGTATCCGGGATTGATTGAAAAAAATTCTTGACATTGACGCTGCGTCAACTGATACACTGTTTTCAGACAGGGAAAGGAGGCTGTAACATGGAGTATGGGATTCGCCAACTGGCAGAGCTGGCTGGGGTCAGCACAAGGACCCTGCGATATTATGACCAGATTGGTTTGCTGCATCCAAGCCGGGTGGAGGAGTCCGGCTACCGGTACTATGGTCAGCAGGAGGTTGACCTGTTGCAGCAGATTTTGTTTTACCGGGAACGGGAACTGGATTTAGCAACGATCCGGCAAATCGTGACCCAGCCGGATTTTGATATTCAGAGTGCTTTGCAGGAGCATTTAATGGCGCTGTCCCAACAGCAGGAGCGGCTCAGCGCTCTGATTGAAACGGTGAAGAGGACTATAGCAGAACAAAAAGGAGAAGGAACGATGGGAATACAGCAAAAATTTGAAGCATTTAAACGGAACCGGATTGAGGAAAACGAGAAAAAGTACGGGAACGAGGCGCGCAGCAGATACGGAAATCAGGCAGTGGACGATGCAAACAGCAAGGTGATGAGCTGGACGGAACCCGAAGCGGCTTATTACCAGCAATTGGAGCAGGAGATTTTGTCTGAATTGGAGTCGGCGGTCCACAGCGGCAGTCAGCCGACCGAGCCGGTCGGAAAGAAAATCATGGAGTTGCACCGGGAATGGCTTCAGGGAAGCTGGAAGTCCTATTCTCCGCAGGCACATCGAGGTCTGGCGCAGATGTATCTGGCGGATGAACGCTTTCAGTCTTACTATGACCGAAACCTGCCGGGATGCACTGCATTTCTGGTGGAAGCTATCCTGACTTGGGCATAGTTTCCGGCAGAAATTTCCCGGCTTCTTTCTATTTCCCGGGAAATTTTCGGAAATCAAAACAACAAAAGAATGAGAAATCCCCCTCGTTTGTCTGCATGAGTTCAGGTAAACAAAGGGGATTTTTTGGTATCCGGAAAAATAAAATCGAAAGGCACTCTGCGCGTTTTTCACAAAGGATTTTTTGTTTTTCTGGAAGGGAAGCGAATTGATTTTTGGAAATGGAAGGTTTATACTGAAAAAACAAATAGTTGCATCTGCAACTATTGCATCTGCAACTGTTGCAGATGCAACGGTAAACCGAAAAGAGGGAGGAGCAGCAGAATGAACGGAATCATGAAGTATATCAGCCGAATCTACCGCACGACCGGAGTGGTCTACAACAACCGCCTGCGGGATGACGGATTGAACCAGTGCCAGCACCCGTATATTTTACATATCTGTCGGGAACCGGGTATTTCCCAGGAAAAGTTGGCGCGCGAAATCTGCGTCAACCGCAGCAACGTCACCCGTCAGCTGGCGGCGATGGAGAAGGAAGGCTTGATTGTCCGCAAGCAGGATGAGCAGGACCGGCGAATCTGGCGGGTTTATCCGACCGAACGGATGGAGCAGCTGCTGCCTCGGGCGCGTCAGGTGATGCGGGAGTGGAACGAGTATCTGTTGGAGCCGCTCACGCAGGAGGAGCGCGAGATTCTGGAACGTGCGATGGAGAAAATCACTGCCCGAGCCAATGAGGCGGCGCAGGAGACACTCCGCGGAAAGGAGAGACAGCCGTGAGACCCATCTTCCCTTATTTAAAGCCCCATGTCCCCAAGATGACGCTGGGGCTGGTGATTAAATTTTTCGGAACCACCATGGACCTGATGATTCCGTGGATGCTGTCCTATATTCTGGACTATGTGGTGCCGGAGCGCAGTGTGAAAAAGATTTTGATATGGGGCGGGCTGATGGTTTTGTCAGCGGCTCTGGCTCTGGTAACCAATGTCATTGCCAATCGAATGGCATCGGCGGTCGCCCGCGAGACCACGCGCTCGCTGCGGCATGACCTATTTCAAAAGATTTCCTATCTGTCCAGTCGGCAGATTGACTACTTTTCCATCCCGTCGCTGGAGTCCAGACTGACCACCGACACCTACAATGTCAATCAGGTCATCGGCATGATGCAGCGTCTGGGTGTGCGTGCGCCGATTCTGCTGATTGGAGGAATCGCAGTCACCCTGACCTTGGAGCCGGTGCTGACGCTGGTGATGGTTTCGGTGCTGCCGTTTATCACGCTGGTGGTGTGGCTGGTGTCCCGCAGGGGCATCCCGATGTACACCAAATTACAGCAGGGCGTCGATGTGATGGTTCGGACGGTGCGGGAGAATATCACCGGCATTCGCATCATCAAGGCACTGTCCAAGACCGAGCAGGAAAAGGAGCATTTTGCACAGGTCAACCGAGAGGTTGTCCGTCGGGAGAGCAAGGCTGCCATCACCATGGGCATCACCAACCCGATGATGAACCTGCTGTTGAATACCGGCTTGACGCTGGTGATTCTGGTGGGTGCATGGCGGGTCAACAGCGGCATGACCCAACCGGGTACCATCATCGCTTTTCTTTCGTACTTCACCATCATCCTCAATGCGATGCTTTCGGTCACGAGGATGTTTGTCATGTATTCCCGCGGCAGCGCTTCGGCTGGCAGAATCGATGAGGTGCTTCGTGCGCCCGAGGACCTGCTGCTGAACGACACCGCCCCGAAGCAGGAGGAGGAGCACATCGTCTTTGAGGATGTCAGCTTTTCCTACAAGGGCATCAGCGACAACCTTTCCCGTATCTCGTTCCGGCTGAAAAAGGGAGAGACGCTGGGTATCATCGGCGCGACCGGTGCCGGCAAGACCACCATCGTCAACCTGCTCATGCGACTGTATGAGCGCTCCTCGGGCGATATCCGTATCGGCGGACACCCAGTGGACACCATCCCTTCGGAGGAGCTGCACCAGAAGTTTGGCGTCGTCTTTCAGAATGATGTGCTGTTTGCCGATACCATCCGCGCCAACATCGACTTCGGACGGGGGCTTTCGGAGGAGCAGATTTACAAGGCGGCGGAAAGCGCACAGGCGATGGAATTTATCAACGGCTTGCCGGAGGGCATGGAGCACATGGTGACCGCCCGCGGAACCAATCTCAGCGGCGGACAGAAGCAGAGGGTTCTGCTGGCACGCGCGCTGGCAGGCAATTCCGAGATTTTGGTGCTGGACGATTCCTCCAGCGCCTTGGACTACAAGACTGATTCGATGCTGCGGCAGGCTCTGCGGGAAGATTACTCCGGCATGACCACCATTGTCATCGCACAGCGCATCAGCTCGATTCTGCACGCAGACCACATCCTCGTGTTGGAGGATGGAAAATCCATCGGCTACGGAACCCACGAGCAGCTGATGGAGCATTGTGAGGTGTATCGACAGATCAGTGAATCGCAGATGGGAGGGGATTTTGGATGATACCAAACGAGCCGAATAAAAAAGGCGGCTCCGAAGGCCGCAAAAAAAATCGCCGTCAGGTGATTTTGCGGCTGCTGGGATATATGATGCGCCACCGCTGGATGGCGCTGGGAGCGATTGCGCTCACCGTAACCGGCAACCTGCTGGCTCTGCTGGGCCCGATGCTGTCCGGCTATGCCATCGATGCCATCGGCACCGGCCCGGGAGAGGCGGATTTCCAGCGGATTTTCTCCTACTGCGCTTTGATGCTGCTGTTCTACCTGATTTCGTCGGTGATGGCTTATCTGCTGTCGGTGCTGATGGTCAAGCTCAGCCAGCGGGTCGCCTATCAGCTTCGCGCGGATTTGTTCAACAAGCTGGTTGACCTGCCGGTGCGCTTCTTCGACGGACACCAGACCGGCGACATCATCAGCAGGGTTTCCTATGATATTGATACCGTGACCTCGTCGCTGTCCAACGACTTCTTGCAGATTGCGGCAAGCTCCATCATGGTGCTCGGTTCGCTGGGCATGATGCTGACCATCTCTCCGCCGCTGATTGTGGTGTTCGTGGTGACTGTGCCGATTTCGGTGCTGTTCATCCGCTATCGAACCCGCACCATCCGTCCGCTGTTCAGCCGCCGTTCGGCAAAGCTCGGTGAGCTCAACGGCTTGGTCGAGGAAATCATCTCCGGCCAAAAGACCACCAAGGCCTATCATCAGGAAGAAACCATGATTGGGAGATTCGATGCCAAAAATGAGGAAGCAGTGCAGGCCTACTACAAGGCGGACTATTACGGCAGTACGGTCGGCCCGTCGGTCAATGCCATCAACAACCTCTCGCTGGCACTCATCAGCGTTTTTGGCGCGCTTCTCTTTTTGCGGGGCAGCATCTCTCTGGGCAACCTGTCCTCCTTCGTGCTGTACTCGCGCAAGTTTTCCGGCCCAATCAACGAGATGGCAAACATCATCAGCGAGCTGCAATCGGCTTGCTCTGCGGCAGAACGAGTTTTTCGACTCATCGACGAGGAGCCGGAGCCGGCAGATGCACCGCAGGCGCTGGAGCTTACCGATGTCCAAGGGGATGTCCAGATGGAGCATATCCACTTTGGCTATGACCCTGACAAGACCATCATCCATGACCTGAGCCTGCACGCCAAGCCCGGAAGCCTGGTGGCAATCGTCGGCCCAACCGGTGCCGGCAAGACCACCATCATCAACCTGCTGATGCGGTTTTATGACCCGCAATCGGGCAGCATCCGGATGGACGGACACGACAGCCGGGACATCACCCGGAAAAGCCTGCGAGCGGCCTACACGATGGTTTTGCAGGACACCTGGCTGTTCTATGGAACTATTTATGAAAATATCGCCTTCAGCCGTCCGGGAGCCACCAGAGAAGAGGTCATCGAGGCGGCCAAGGCGGCGAAGATTCACAGCTACATCATGCAGCTTCCGGACGGGTATGACACCGTCATCACCGAGGACGGCATGAATATCTCGCAGGGACAAAAGCAGATGCTGACCATCGCCCGCGCGATGCTCTCCGATGCCAAGATGCTGATTCTGGACGAGGCGACCTCCAATGTCGATACCCGCACTGAGCAGCAGATTCAGTCCGCGATGCGGGAGCTGATGCAGGACCGCACCTGCTTTGTGATTGCCCACCGTCTTTCCACCGTGCAGAATGCAGACACCATCCTGGTGGTGCAGCACGGCGATATTGTGGAGCAGGGCAGCCACGAGCAACTAATGCAGCAGGGCGGCGTTTATGCCGGAATGTATCACTCTCAGTTCCACTAAGAAAAAAGAACACAAGACCTTGTCAGACTGCCCGGACGAATGTTTTGCCCGGGCAGTTTTTGAACTAAGGAGGGAAGATCAGAATGAAGGGAAAACTTAGTAAATACTTGGATATTATAATAGAATCAATCAACTATCTTGTGATTACCTATGCCTTATCCAACATGGCAATGATGTTTCAAAGGAACCTGTTCTACATTTTGTTTTTTACTTCTGAATTGTGGGTTACCGCAACATTTTGGAAAAAACTGGATTACCTGACAGGGAACAAGGTTTTGTCTATAATTTTACTTGCAGTATGTTTTGGAATACAAATTGCCCTTTTGTATTTTGTAGGGAGAGTGGTTGGAGAAATCGTGCCATTTCGCTAAGCAATTTGCCCGAACGCTTGGGGAGAGAAGAATAAAAAAAGGACGGCATCCGCCGTTGGAATTATGCAACATCACAATCATGGATGTGGAAGAAAGGAAATTGCTTGCAAAGCAATCTCCTTTGTGCTATACTATCTTAGCATTTGGGAGTGGATGGGTGCTGGTGTGCCCTCTGGTCTTCAAAACCAGTAATTGTAGTTAGTAGCTGCATAGGTGGGTTCAATTCCCACACATTCCCGCCAGAAGAAGTCCCCGGCAGACTGCGGTCTGTCGGGGCATTTTGCTTTCCCGGGAAATATCATTCTGGAAACGAAGATCATTTCCCGGGAAATGATTGCCCAAAACAAAAACATCCAGTCTTGCGAAAGACTGGATGTTTTTTGCTATTGGTTTTATTTGAGAACGCGGGCGTCGCCGACCTTTTTGGTGATGTTGCGGCGGTCCCAGTATTCCAGAACGGCTACGGCAAATTTGCGCGAAGCACCCATCAGGTCGCGCATCTCTGCCAGTGTAATCTGTCCGTTTTGTGCGATGTGTTCCTTGGCCATCGACAGGGCTTTTTCGTAGTAATCGACGTGCAGCAGAATCTTGTCCTCGACCCGCACAAGACGGCCGGTGTTGACCAGAGATTCCACAACCTGACGGTAGTTTTTGACCTTTGGAAAACGGGTTGCAATCTGGTCCGGAGATTCCGGAGAGAAGCCGCCCTCGCGGAATGCAGCCTCAATCTCCTCGAGATTGTCGTCCTTCTGTACCTCAAAGTCTGCCAGAGCGACACAGCCGTTGACATACTTGAGGAACTTGCGGTTGACCAGCGAATCGGTAATCTTGTCGATGACGGCAATATCATCAAAATGCAGGAACTTGCTGCGGAACTCGTCCTTCTTCATGCCGTCCCGAAGCGGATTTTCCTGATGGTACGCACTCAGCAGACGGACAGCGGTGTCCTTGAGGTGGGTCAGGTAGTCGCTGTGAATCACAATGCTGTCGCTGACCCGGAAGGCGGTTTTGTCCTTGAGCAGCTTTTGAATCTGCTGGTCGAACTGTTCCTTTGGAATGGCGGTCTGTACCTGAAGGAAATCCAGCGTCTCGAAGCGGGAGGAATAGTCGTGCAGAGCGGCGCTGATTTTTTCTTTGTCTGAGCCGCTTTCCTTGATGTGCAGCGATTCCAGCACAGCAGGGTCGTTGCGCTTGTGCTTGAAGGGGTTGGAGTCGAGGATGACACCGCCGCCGATGGTCTCGAGCGGGGAATAGAAGCGCAGAACAAAGCGGTCGCCGGTCTTGACGGCAATCTCCTCCTCCAGACGCAGCTGGGCATAGCAGCTTTCGCCTGCGCTGATGCTGTCGCGGTCCAGCAGGATGACCTTGCACAGAACATCCCGCGCACCGTGATAGAGATGCAGGCGGGTTCCGTTGAGGATTTCACGCTCACAGTCACGCAGAATGTTGAGCTTGATGTCAATCATCATGGTGGTGTGCATCGAGTTTGGCACAGCAACCACGTCGCCCTTGTTGAGGTCTGTCTTTTTCAGACCGGCAAGGTTGACCGCAACACGCTGTCCGGCATAGGCCTCGGTGACATCGTGGGAGTGAACCTGAAGATTGCGGACACGGCTCTCGATGCGGGAAGGGTAGATGGTGACCGGGTCGCCGATCTTCATCCGGCCCTCGATGAGGGTGCCGGTGATGACGGTGCCAAAGCCCTCGACCGAGAAGATGCGGTCAACCGGGATGCGGAACGGGATGTCCAGATTTTTGATTTGGGTGTTCTGGTCGATGAGCTCAAAGATGGCAGTTTTCAGCTGCTCGATGCCTTCTCCGGTGTAGGAGGAGACCGGGATGATTTGAGCGTTTTCCAGGAAGGTTCCCTTGACCTCGCTGCGGACATCCTCGCAGACAACCTCCAGCCAGTCGTCGTCCACCATGTCCTTCTTGGTGATGACGATGATGCCCTCGGAGATATTCAGCAGGGAGAGGATGCCCAGATGCTCGCGGGTCTGCGGCATAAAGCCCTCGTCCGCAGCAACCACCAGCAGGGCAAGGTCGATGCCGCCCGCACCTGCCAGCATATTCTTGACGAATTTTTCATGGCCGGGCACATCGATGATGCCGGCCTTCTCGCCGTCGGGCAGGTCGAGGTAGGCAAAGCCCAGCTCGATGGTGATGCCGCGCTTCTTTTCTTCTTTGATACGGTCGGTTTCGATGCCGGTCAGCGCCTTGATCAGGGCGGTTTTTCCGTGGTCGACATGGCCGGCGGTACCGATGATAATATTTTTCATGCTCAGTCCTTCTTCTTTCAGGTGATGTGGTTATTCGGGAAGGGAACTATTTCTGGCAGCAGTCGCGGATGCTCTCTGCGATATAGGAGAAGTGATGCTCCTCAATGGTGCGGACATCCAGCAGCAGACGGTCCTTGGAGATGCGGGCAATGATTGGGAGAGAGATGCGGCGCAGACGCTGCTCCAGCACATCCGGAGAAACGAGGGTCGGCTCGACGGCAACCACCGAGCTGCGAATCATCTGGGTCGGAACTGAGCCGCCGCCAACCTGACCGAAGTCCTCGGTCAGCTCTACGGTGTAGCTGCCGTCGCAGGTGCGCTGAAGCTCTGCCAGAAGCTGCTCGCCCTTTGGAACCAGAGTTTCCATCGTGGCGGTGATCATCCGCAGGGTCGGGTTGTTCTGGATGGCCTGTGCCGGGTCCTGATATTCCCGCAGGGTAGCTTCCAGAGCGGCAAGGGTGAGCTTGTCGATTCGGAAAGCACGGGTGAGCGGGTTCTTCTTCATCGCTTCGATGTACTCGCGGCGGCCGATGATGATGCCGGCCTGTGGTCCGCCGAGCAGCTTGTCGCCGGAGAAGCTGATGATGTCTGCACCGGACTTCATTGCGTCCAGCACATTTGGCTCATCGAGGATGCCGTAGTCCTCCAGACGAACCATAGCGCCCGAGCCGAGGTCATAGATGACCGGGATGTTGCGCTCGTGGCCCAGACGAACCATCTCCTCCAGAGAGACCTCCTCGGAGAAGCCGACGATTTTAAAGTTGCTGGTGTGGACCTTGAGGAAGGCACCGGTGTTTTCGGTGACAGCGCGGACATAGTCGGAAGGATGGGTCTTGTTGGTGGTGCCGACCTCGACCAGAGTGCCGCCGCTCTGCGACATGATTTCCGGTACACGGAAGGCGCCGCCGATTTCGACCAGCTCACCACGGGAGGTGACGACCTCCTTGCCGCGAGCCATGGTGCTCAGCACCAGCATGACAGCAGCGGCGTTGTTGTTGACGACCATAGCATCCTCTGCGCCGGTCAGCTTGGAGATGAGCTGTTCGACATGGGAGTAACGGCTGCCTCGGCTGCCCTTCTCCAGATTGTATTCCAGTGTGTTATAATCCTGAGCGACGCTCTGGATTGCCTGTACTGCGGCGGTGCTTAGCTTGGCACGGCCCAGATTGGTGTGCAGCACGATGCCGGTCGCATTGATGACCGGGCGCAGGTTCATGGTTGTTTTCTTCTGGACCAGACGCTCGACCTCATCGCAGAGGGAGTCCGGCTGGATGGAAGGTTCCTCTCCGGCAAGGATGGCCTGACGCAGCGAGTCAATGACCTCGCGAACCGTTTCGGTGAGGATGGTGTGCTGGCAGGAGAGGGAGGCTAAACGCGGATGACGCAGAAGCTCGTCCACCTTTGGAATTTGTCTTAACAGCTGAGAATTAATGCTCATCTTGATCATCTTACCTTTCATGGAATCTCTGATTTTTTTGCCGAATTGACCGGGAATGGACTGGCAGCCTTGTGCGGCATCACCAATTTGCCGGAAGGGTTTTCAGCACTATGCCATTTTCCCTTATTGTACCAAAAAAAGCGGTCAGACGCAATCGCACAGAAGGAGGAAATCAAAGTTTTCGCATCGTCATCCCCTCCAAGGCGGGGTCAGGCTACCGGGAAAACTTGTGTTTTTGATTGAGTAATATTGGGAAAGATGCTATAATAGGCTCATACAGACAGGCAATCGTGGGTCTTTTGTGAAATCATAACGGAGAAAAAAGGAATGATAACTATGTTGAACCGCCTGATGACGTCGAGAAGGGTGCGGGGCTTTTTGCTGACCGTGCTGATTCTGTCGGCATTGGTGGCAGTGCTTTCGGTGGCGGTGCCGCTCAACCGGAAAAAAGAGGCGATTCAGACGCTGGGCAGCCAGTCCGTTTCGGAGACGACCTCTCTGGCACTGTCCTTGGAATATTATAACGGACTGCGCCTTCAGGCCCTGATCGATTATCCGGACGAGACGGTGTTCTACCAAAATCTCTGCGGCTTTCTTGCACAGGCAAAGGAGCGGCTTGAATATGACCGCGCCTATCTGCTGTATCGGGGAACGGATGGAACCATCTCCTACCTTGCAGATGCCGATTACAGCAAGGAGCGTCAGCCCGGAACCGACTATCAGCAAATCACCAGTGCGTATGACCAGGAGCGCTATACCCGGCGCTGCCGCTCCATCCTCAGCGAGCAGTTTGCGGGCAGACGGAAAGCCGATTATGTGCCCGAGATTTTGGATGGCAGCTATATCACCACCTACCTGCCGCTGGAGGATGCACAGGGCGAGGTGGTCGCAGTGCTAGGAGTGGATGCCAAGCTGAAATATTCGGACTTTACCCAGTATGGCCCGATTGATTTTGAGCGGACAACAACCGTCAGCGCAATCGTCTTTGTGGTCAGCTTGGTGCTGTTTGTGCTGTGCATGGACAAGGGACTGAGCGAGGAGGAAAAAGAAAACCGTTGGAGAAAACGCCGGGGGCTGCCGCCCAAGCCGGTGAAGAGGGATAACATTGTAGTGGACACTCTGGACGACATCGACCCGAACGACTATCTGTAAGGGGTGTCCCCGGGAAAGGTGGAAAAAACAATGGATGAACGCGACGACAAGGTAATCGAAGAAACGGTGGAAAAGATTGTGGAGCTGTTCTCCCCGACCCGGGTCATCGAGTATGGGACCAAGTACAGCATGGATGGAGCGCTCACCTCCTTTAAGCTATGCGTCGTGGGAGAAATCCCGGATAAGCGGAAGATGCTGACCCGCATCTTTGACGAGGTGGACAGCGAGATTCCATTCGATATTCTGCTGTATACCAACGAGCAGTTCGAACAGCTGAAAAACAACAAGGATGCCTTTGCGTCCCGGGTCAACCAGAGGGGCAGGGTTCGCTATGGGAAATAGGAGCAGGATGCACAATGCAAAGGACAGCCGCCGATATTATGACTGGCTGGAACATTCCAGTCAGGATTTGATTGCTGCCAAAATCCTGTCGGAGGATGACCGCTGCTATCGGCTGTCTGCCTTTCACTGCCAGCAGGCGATTGAAAAGGCGCTCAAGGCCTATATCCTGCTCAAGTCGGGGGTGTTGGTGGACGGACACAACCTGACCTGGATGTGCCGTCAGGCCAAAAAATACGACAAGGGTTTTCATCAGTGGTTTGACGAAAGTGCCGACCTGAACCAGTGCTATATCGAGACAAGGTACCCGGCGGATATCGAACGGGAGTATACCTATAAAATGGTCAAAAACTTTTATCGGATGGCAAAGGAGATGTATCAGTATATCTTTGCCGAAATCGACCGCGAGTTCGAACTGCGGGAAAAGGCGGAGGAGGACGCTCCGTTTGACCGATATTATTAGAACATGAAGAAGGGCTTCTATCCCAAATGCTGGGAAGGGAAAGCCCTTCTTTTTTGTACACAAAAGTTTTTCTTGACTTTTACAGGGGAAAAAGTTAAAATAAAAACGAAAAAACTGTACTAAATGGAACAGTTTTTGAAGGAATCGGGGCGAAAAGAGGGATGACCATGGCAGAACAGGCAAACCACTGGCTGACAGACTGCGTTCTGTTTGAGGGGATTGCGCCGCAGGAGGTCTGCGCTCTGTTGGAGGAACAGCAAAAGGCAGAGCCGGGACAGCGGGTGCAGCTCAAGGACTTTGCGAAAGGCCAAACCATCTACACACCGGAGCATTACCGACGCTCTTTGGGAATTATTTCCCGGGGAATCGTGGTGGTGGAAAAGGAAAACGGAGTCCTGCTCAATGAGCTGGGTGCCGGTCGGTGCTTTGGAGCGGCGGCGCTGTTTGTCACACAGGAGCGCTATGTCACGACCGTCCGTGCGAAAACCGCCTGTCAGGTGCTGTTTCTTTCGATGGAAGCGATGCAGGAAATCATGGTGCAGTACCCGCAGATTGCCCTCAATTACATTCGGTTTCTGTCGGGACGAATCCAGTTTCTCAATCGGCGCATTGACAGCTTTATTGCACCGAGTGCGGAGGAAAGCCTGCTGTCCTATCTGCGTCAACAGCCGGATGGCACCAGTCGGGAGCTGCCGATGTCCAGATTAGCCGAGCTGCTCAATCTGGGGAGAACCTCGCTCTACCGTGCCGTGGAGCATCTGGAACAGCAGGGCATGATTCGCAGAGAGGGCAAATGGATTCGATTGACCGAGGCTATTTCCCGGGAAATGATTGACCCTGAAATCAAGAAAGGATGAAGAACAGATGAAGCTGAAAAATATTCTGGCAGTGCTGATGGCGCTGTCGATGACCCTGTCCTTGGCAGCCTGCACAGGCAAGGACAAGCCGGAGACTCAAAAGGAGGAGGCGGTTTCTACCGAGCAATCTGCCGAGCAGCCTGCTGAAAAATCCGACGAAAAAACTGCTGAAAAAAACGAACCGACAACCGACGAATCGATTCAAATCCGTCTGGCGGCGCTCAAGGGCCCGACAGCGCTGGGAATGGTGGAGCTACTGGAACAAAATGAACAGGGCGAAAGTGCAAATCAGTACGAGGTGACCCTTGCAGGAGCACCGGACGAAATTACTGGAAAAATCATCTCGGGCGAGCTGGATGTTGCGGCGGTTCCGACCAATCTGGCATCGGTGCTGTACAACAAAACCGAAGGCCAGGTGCAGTTGGCGGCGTTGAACACGATGGGTGTCCTCTATCTTCTGGAAACAGGGGGTACCATCCACTCGGTGGCAGACCTTGCCGGAAAAACTATCTATGCGACCGGGCAGGGCTCTACCCCGGAATATGCACTGAATCTGGTGCTGGAGAAAAACGGTCTGACTCCCGGTGAGGATGTGACCGTGACCTATCTGGACGAACATTCGGAGATTCCGCCGCTGCTGGCTTCGGGTCAGGCGGAGGTTGCCCTGCTGCCTCAGCCGTTTGTGACCTCGGTGCTGATGCAGAACGACAAGGTTCGGGTCGCACTGGACCTGACAGAGGAGTGGGACCACGCCGTGGACGGAGAAAGCGGCCTGACGATGGGATGCGTGGTGGTTCGCAAGGCCTTTGCTGAGGAGCATCCGGAGGCGCTGAATCGGTTCTTGGACGAGTACCGTACCTCGGTGGAATTTGTGAACAGCGCAGATGGACTGGCTCACGCCGCAGAGCTGGCAGAGCATTTCGACATCATGAAGGCGGCAGTCGCCCAAAAGGCGATTCCGGAGTGCAACATCGTTTTTGTCGAAGGCGATGAGATGCAGCAGTTGGCAGGAGGATTTTTGCAGGTGCTGATGGACGCTAATCCAAAGTCGGTAGGAGGAAAGCTCCCAGATGAAGGATTCTATTATAAGAGAGCAAACTAAACAAAATCGCCGGCATCCGGCGGTACAGCTGGGTGCGGTTTTATTCTGGCTTTTGCTGTGGCAGGCGGCCTCGACTGCGGTTGGACTGCCGCTGTTGCTGCCTTCTCCGCTGCGGGTGCTGGCCCGTCTGAAGGAACTGGGTTCGACTTGGAGCTTCTGGGAGACGGTGCTGTGCTCTCTGCGGAGAATCCTGATTGGATTTATCACGGGAGTGACCGCAGGAGCGCTGCTGGCTGTGGCGGCTTGGGCAATTGAGCTGGTGGAAGCTCTGGCACGGCCGATGCTCGGGGTTCTCAAGGCGACCCCGGTGGCCTCCTTTATCATTCTGGCACTGGTGTGGGTGGAAAGCGACGCCTTGGCATCGCTCATCTCGTTTATCATGGTGCTGCCGGTGGTCTACCACAATGTGCGGGAAGGGCTGGATGCGGTGGATGGTCAGCTGTTGGAGATGGCGCACGCATTTTCGCTGTCCCGATGGAAGATTGTTCGCTGCTGCTATTTGCCGGCGCTGGTACCCTTTGTGCTGTCCGCTCTGACCAGCGCGCTAGGTCTGGCTTGGAAATCCGGAATCGCGGCGGAGGTGCTGGGCAGGCCGGTTCGGGCAATCGGGCGACAGATTTACGATGCAAAAATCTATCTGGAAACGGAGGATCTGTTTGCGTGGACACTGGTGGTCATCCTGCTGTCCATTCTGCTGGAAAAGCTGGTCACAGCGCTGCTGGGTAGATTGAGCAGGTCTCGGGCAAGGAGGGCGAAGGGATGAAGCTGGAGCGACTGACGGTGCGCTACGAGGGCTTGACCGTGATGCAGGACCTGACGCTGGAGCTGCCGGACCGCGGGATGGTCTGTTTGTTTGCGCCGTCCGGAAGCGGCAAAACCACCCTGCTGCGGGTCGTCGGCGGACTGCTTCGCCCGGACAGCGGCAGGGTAATCGGGCTGGAAGGGAAAAAACCTGCCTTCGTGTTTCAGGAGGACCGATTGGTTCCGGGCTTGAGCGCCGAGCAAAATGTTGCACTGGTGCTGGACCGAGAGCATCAGCCGCTGGCAGGAGAGTTTCTTCGCAAGCTGGGACTGTCTGGCTGGGAGGATGCCTTTCCTGCCGAACTGTCGGGTGGAATGAAGCGCCGGGTTGCGATTGCACGGGCGCTGGCTTACGGACAGCAGTGCAAAGAGGTCGTTTATCTGCTGGATGAGCCGCTCAAGGGTTTGGATGAACAGGCGGCGGCGACTGCGCTTGAGCTGATTCGCCGACAGACAGCGGATGCGCCCGGCTTTTTTATCACCCATGATTACGAGGAAGCACAGGCAGCGGCGGAGTGGATTGTCTGTCTGGAGGGGCGTCCCATGCAGGTAATGCAGATAGTTCGTCCGAGTCGATAAACCCAAATAATGCAATCAAAATAAGAGCCTGCTCTCCGAAAAAAGGAGAGCAGGCTCTTGGTTGTTTTGGGCCTATTCGGCAAGGAATTCGAGGATTTGCGGGAAGGCAGCCCGAGCGTCGTCGTATCCCATCGCGTAAAGCTCACGCAGCGACTGCTCGTCGGCGCGCATGGCGCTGATGTGGATGGGCTTGTGGGGCTGAAGAATCAGCGCTTGATGGGTCTTGGCAAGCAGCTCGCAGCTGTCGCGCTGTCTGCGGTCTACGATGTGACGGGTCTCCTCCGCCTCGATGAAGTGGGGGTATTCCCGGTAGATGCGGCGAATCAGCGGCAGGTTTGCGGTTGGCTTGCGCTCGAAGTGGGGCAGCTTGGTCAGAATGATAATCTGCTTTTTGTTGCCGTCCTGCATGGATTTTGCCAGCGGAATCGGGCAGGCGATGCCGCCGTCCAGATACGGAGTCCCATTCAGATAGAAGATATGGGAAAACAGCGGCAATGCGGCGGAGGCCCGAACCGGAAACATCTTGTGGTCCATCTGGGTCTTATCAAAGAAATCGCAGCTTCCGGTCAGCAGGTTGGTGGCGCCGATATGAACCTGCACCTCGGAGGAGAAGAAGGTGTCGTAGTCGAACGGGAGGTACTGCTCGGGGATGGTATCGAAGATAAATTCCATATTAAAGGCGCAGCGATACTTGAGCATATTCTGCGCGCTGATATAACGCTTGTCGTTGCAGAAGCGGAAGTTGACCTGGGCGTTGCGTCCGGGCTGTTTGGCAGCGTATCCGACTGCGTTGAGCGCTCCGGCAGAGATGCCATATACCTGCGGCAGATACAGCCCCTGCTCCATAAAGTAATCGAGGACACCGGTGGTGTACAGTCCTCGGAATCCGCCGCCTTCCAAAATCAGGGCGGTGCCGCTTAAATCAGGCAGAGTCATACGGGTCATCCTTTCTATTTCAGGTAGTCTATGGGACACGGACAAAAAAGTTCGATGGAAGAGCTTGCCGGACAAGGTGGGAAATCCTCCCATTTTCTCCGGCAACTCTATTGTAGACCCTTTGTCGGAGAAAATCAAAGAATGAACTGTAAATTTTCGGGTTCGCAGATTTTCCACATTTTCCATGTGGACTTGTGGAAAAACGAAACAAAAAAAGAGCGGCTTTCTTCCGCTTGGGGAGAAAGTCGCTCTTGGAGATTACTTGGAGGATTCTTCTGTTAAGGTCTGTGCGGTTGCAAGGATGACATCCACGCTGTCCTGCACACCGTCCACCGGGGAGAGGGAGGCGGCAAAGTGGTTGCCTCCCAATGGGCGCAGGAAGATTTCCGGCTCGTTTCCGGCTTCCCAGCTGTCCTTGCCGTTTGCGATCAGCCATTTGCCGATGATGCCGCTGCGCAGCTCTCTGCCGCGCGACCAGAAGGCATCGGTGTTGATGGCAAGCTCGGCAGGCTTTGGCCAGCCCTCCAGCTCCAAAACGACCGAGGACCACTCGACATCCAGATATTCGTCCTTAAAGTAGTTGGTCAGCCAGACACCGTATCCTCCGCCGTTGGGAAGAAATTTTCCGTTGTTCCATGCTTTGGCCAAAACGATATGCGACATGATGTTTCACTCCATTTCTAAAAACTCTGACTCTAAAACCTTACCTTATTTCTTATCATTACTTATCGTAGAACATCTTTACAAAATTTAAGAATACCTCGCCGACAAAGGAGAGGGGGTTGTTTTTGTGGGTGACCACATAGAGGCTGCGGTCCATCGAGATGCCGGCCAAATCAAAGCTGAGCAGCAGGCCAAAGTCCTCATAGTCCTCGACGGCAGCCTTGGAGATGATGGAGATGCCCATTCCTTGGCTGACCGAATGTTTGATGCTGTCCGGGTCGTTGAACTGGGCGACGATTTTCAGCTCGCCGCTGTCGATGCCGGCCTTGTTGAGGAAATGCTCCATCTCCTTGCGGGTTCCCGAGCCCTCCTCGCGCACGATGACCGGCTCGTTTTTCAGGAAATCCGGCTTCATGCCGCCTGCTTGCAGCTGGCGGAAGCGCTCGTTATTGGGGGTGATGATGACCAGATGGTCCTCGGTGAAGCTCTCCAGCACGCACTCGGGATTGTGGGTGTCCGTGCCGCAGAAGCCGATGTCGGCAAGTCCCTTGGAGATGCTTTCAACCACCAGCTCACTGTCCTGACGCTGAATGTTGAAGGTGACATTGGGGTACTCCTCCCGGAAGGCGGCAATTACCTTGGGCAGGATGTACTGAGAAGGGACGGTGGAGGCACAGATGGTCAGCGTGCCCTTGAGCTCCTTGTTGTAGTTTTTGACCGAGCAGCACGCCTCGTCCCGCAGGTTCAGCATCTTGACCGCATACTGATACAAGATGTTGCCGGGCTTGGTTGGGTAGACATACTTGGTGCCACGCTCAATCAGCTTGGTGTCTAGCTCCCGCTCCAACGAGTTGATGTGGGCGCTGATGGTAGGCTGTGTTAAATAAATTCGCTGGGCCGCCTTGGAAAAGCTTTTAAGACGAACGACATAGACAAAGGCCTCCAGCTGTTTGAAATCCATAATGAAACCTCATTTCCAAAAAAGGTGTGGAAAGCGATAGATGAAATCGATAAGAATATATTAATTATAGCAGATTTCGATAGGAAAGGGAACAGAATCGACAAGAAATCCTATTGTTTTTGAATATCAATCGCGGTAAAATAGATATATAATATCAATACGAAAGAAATAAGAAGCAGACAAAAAAGCAAAAATCCCCCGTTTTGGGGTGGCTTGGATAGAATGGAGGAAGATCATGGCAACCACAAAACGCCTGACAGAAATGACAAAAGGGGCTGGCTGAGGCGCCAAAATCGGGCCGGATGCCCTGGCGCAGGTTCTGCACCAGTTACCAAAATTTACCGACGACAATCTCATCGTCGGCTTTGACACCAGCGATGACGCGCTGGTCTATCAGGTGAGAGAGGATCTTGCTGTTGTTCAGACAGTAGACTTTTTCCCACCAATCGTGGATGACCCCTATACTTTTGGACAGATTGCGGCGGCAAACTCGCTGAGCGATATTTACGCGATGGGAGGAGACCCGACCCTTTCGATGAACCTGATTTGTTTCCCGACCTGTCTGCCGATGGATGTGATGGCAAAAATCATGCAGGGCGGCGCAAGCAAGGTCAAGGAAGCAGGAGCGATTATTGCCGGAGGCCACACCATTGAGGACTCGGAGCCGAAGTATGGTCTGTGCGTCACCGGATTTATCCACCCGGACAAGGTCATGAAAAACAGCAACTGCAAGGAGGGCGACCTTCTGGTGTTGACCAAGCCAATCGGAATCGGCGTGCTGACCACCGCCAACAAGGCACAGCTGCTGGATGAAAAGACCTACGACCAGATGGTGGAGGCGATGGCAACCCTGAACAAGTACGGCAAAAATGTGATGATGGAGGTCGGAGCCAATGCCTGCACCGATGTCACCGGCTTTGGTCTGATCGGCCATGCCTCGGAGATGGCAAAGGGCAGTGACCTGACCATCGAGCTGTTCAGCAACGAGGTGCCGATTATCGAGGCAGCCATCGACTTTGCCAAGATGGGCATTATCCCTTCGGGTGCTTACCACAACATGGCATTTGTCCAGGATGATGTCCGCTTTGCCGACAGCGTTCCGCAGTATATGCAGGACCTGCTGGTAGACCCGATTACTTCCGGCGGCCTGCTGATTTCTCTGCCGGAGGAAAAGGCACACGAGCTGGTCAAAAAGCTGGAGGGCGTTACCATCTGCAACAAGATTGTCGGCAGGGTAACCGCAAAGCAGGATAAGGCAATCATCGTTTTGTAAAAAACGAGCCCCAAACAAGAAAACAAAAGAAAATCGGAGGCTGACTGCAAAGATTTGCAGCCAGCCTCCGTTGCTGTTTTGGTTGGTTTTATTTTTTGGGAACCAGATTTGCCTTAGCGTCATACGGGAAGTTGTCGTCGAGCGGGAAGATTGGACGAGGAACTCGGGTGTAGTTCAGGGTCTTGAGGTCCTCGTTGGTGCTGCCCTTGGACAGAGCCATGATGCTGCGCTTTGCAATCGCAGAGTGGGAAGCGGTCAGATAGCCCAGTTTGCAAACGACGATGTCGGCATCCTTCGGGTCGCGGCCGATGTCATAAAAGACGGTTGGGACGCTGTAGCCGATGTGTGCTTCTGCAATGACAATATCAACGCCGCAGGAATGGAAGAGAGCAACGTCGCACTTGACAGAGGACTTGTCCCAGTTTTCGATGTATGCCTTAACCGTTCCGGTTGCGGTGATTGGCTGGGTGGTCTTGGTGTCAAATTTTGCACCGAAGGTCAGGGTGACCTCCTGACCGACCTTGCCCTTGCAGGCCAGAGTTGCCTGTGGGTCGTAGATGCCGCCGTAGAGCACCGGGGTGCGCAACTGGCTGGTACGCTCGTCCTCCATCAGCAGGCGCAGGAAGCCGGTGCAGTCGGAGGAGGAACCGGCAGTCGGGTTGTCGCCGGAATCGGAGAGGTAAACCGGGGTTTCCTGACCGTTGGCAAGTGCCTCGAAGGCAACGTCGATGGCCTGCTGCTCCGGGTAGGTCTCGGTCTCGAAGCAGAACTCGTCTTTTCTGCTCCACATCAGGTCAGCCAGACGCAGTGCCTCGCGGTCTGCTTTTTCCTGACTGTCGGCAACGACATAAACGGCACAGGAGCTGTCCTCGTTGTCTGCCCATGGGAAGCCCATAAGGTAGGATGCAGCCATGATGCCCGGTTCTGTTTCGGTGCGGCGACATTCCTCAATCATGCTCTTCATTGGCTCTACGGTGGTGGAGGACTGCTCGCCTGCAATCAGAATCGGAACCTTGACCCATGCGGAGTATGGATGGAAGCCCTCCTCCAGAGCGGCGATGGTCATGCGGGAGGCATGAACGCCGGTCTCGTAGCGGTCGGTGTGCGGAGCGCACTTATATCCGACAAAGCCGTCGCAGTTGTTGTGCATCCGCTCGGTCATGGTGGTGTGCATATCCAGCGAGCAGAACAGCGGGATGTTCGGGAAAATCTGGCGCAGCTCCTCGAGGAGATAGCCCTCTGCTTCGCCCAGACCCTTGACGCGCATCGAGCCGTGCAGGGCAAGGGTGATGGCATCGATTGGTTTTTTTGCCTGTTCTTCCTTGGCAATACGGATGATTTCCGCTTTGACATTCATGTAGAAGTCGTAGTCTACCTCGCCGTTTGGAACAGCGCTGGCAAACAGGGTCGGGACAACCTCGTAGCCCTGCTCCATCAGTGGCTTGATGACGCCGGTAACAGGGTCATTTTCCCGAAAACGGTTGAATATTTCGGCGCCGCGGATGACCTGAAAGTCGTTGACCCCGGCAACGATTGGGTTAAAGGAATTGGATTCGTGCTGAAGTCCAGCAACCAATACTCTTTTCATGATGCTTCCCTCCGAATTTGAAAACTAAATCCTAACACCATGTTGGGATTTAGTTCCATTTTATCACACCCCTTGCTAGGAAACAATGCAGAGCGGCAGAAAAACTTTCTGTGACCCAATCAAAAAAATCCCACAGCACCGCGCGAGTGCTGTGGGATGAGAAAATTTGCATCAGGAGCTTAGACATTAAAGCGGAAGAGAACAACGTCTCCGTCCTGCATGACATACTCTTTGCCCTCGGAGCGAACCAGACCCTTTTCCTTGGCAGCGGCAATCGAGCCGTTGGCAATCAAATCCTCGTAGGAGATGACCTCGGCACGGATGAAGCCGCGTTCAAAGTCGCTGTGAATCTTTCCGGCAGCCTGCGGAGCCTTGGTGCCGCGGGTGATGGTCCATGCACGAACCTCCGGTTTGCCGGCAGTCAGGTAGGAAATCAGGCCGAGCAGGTGATAACCGGCTTTAATCAGACGGTCCAGACCGGACTCCTGAAGGCCAATCTCTTCGAGGAACATCATCTTGTCCTCCATCGACATATCGGAGATTTCTTCTTCCAAACGGGCGCAAATCGGAACGACCTCGGAATTTTCCTCACGGGCAATCTCGAGCACCTCGTTGTAGAATGGGTTGGAGTCCAGCTTGCCGCTGAAATCGTTCTCGCTCATGTTGGCAACATAGATGATAGGCTTGTTGGACAGCAGAGGAATATCCGCCATAATCTGCTTTTCATCATCGGTGTACTCCATGCTGCGCGCGGATTTTCCTTCTTCCAGATGAGCTTTGACACGGTTGAGCAGGTCAACCTCAGCCAGATATTTCTTGTCGCCCTTCGCTGCCTTGACGGCTTTGTCGATGCGGCGGTCGAGGATGTCCAGGTCGGAGAAGATCAGCTCAAGGTTGATGACCTCGATATCGCGGCGAGGGCCGATGCTGCCCTCAACATGGACAATTTCTCCATCCTCAAAGCAGCGGACAACATGGACGATGGCATCGACCTCACGAATATTGGAGAGGAATTTATTTCCCAGACCCTCGCCCTTGGAAGCGCCCTTGACCAGACCAGCGATGTCCACGAACTCGATGACGGCAGGAGTGATTTTGTCCGGCTCATACATCTTGGCAAGCTCGTCCAGACGATGGTCCGGAACAGCAACGGTGCCGATGTTCGGCTCGATGGTACAGAAGGGATAGTTTGCCGACTGCGCACCGGCATTGGTAATGGCATTAAACAGGGTGCTCTTGCCGACGTTCGGCAGTCCCACGATTCCTAATTTCATGATGATTCGTTCCTTTCGATGTATCACAAGGATAATGGTGTTTTTCACAGATGCCCGACAGAAGGGCAGATACTTTTATTATAGCGGTATGAGGAGGCTTAGGCAAGAGGCAGAAAAGCCAAAATCGACTTTTTGCAGCGGCAGCGGCGCCCGAAAAAGGGAAATCCCACCGTTTCCACGCCGGATTGTGGAAAAGTCAGAGGGGAGATTTTACGGCTTTTCCGAAATCTGTTAAAAGATTTTTCATCAAATTTTTGTACAGTTTAGTATAATAAATAACAAGGCTGTGAAGACGGCTTTCTGCCTGTTGCCGCAAAGCGAGGGAGGCAGGGAAAATATTCGCATAAAACAGATGAATCTTGAGCGCAGGTGTGCTATAATGAAAGTATCCCAAAGAAAGCGAAGATTCAGATGGAATATGAGGTTTTTTTTGAGTGCGTCAGATTCCGCTGCTGCTGCGCCGGCACAGAAGAAACCAACCGAAACGAAGCGGCGGGGAAAAGGAGTGAGGGTATGTCTATGGGAAAAATCCTGGTTGCAGATGATGACCAGAACATTGCGGAGCTGTTGAGACTTTATCTGGAAAAAGAAGGATATACCGTTGTGCTGGCAGCGGATGGAGAGCAGGCAATCGAGCGCTTTAATGCGGAAAATCCGGACATTGTGCTGCTGGACATTATGATGCCGAAGCTGGACGGCTGGCAGGTTTGCCGAGATATCCGCAAAAAATCCAACTGTCCGATCATCATGATTACAGCGAAGGGCGAGACCTTTGACAAAGTGCTGGGTCTGGAGTTGGGCGCAGACGACTATGTTGTAAAGCCGTTTGAGGCAAAGGAAATCATCGCGCGCATCAAGGCAGTCATGAGAAGAACCGGCAGAGCCTCCTCGGGCAACGACACCAAAGAGGTTTCCTATGACAAGCTGGTGGTCAACATGACCAAGTACGAGCTGAAGGTAGACGGCAAGGTTGTCGATACACCGCCGAAGGAGCTGGAGCTGCTGTACCATCTGGCAAGCAATCCAAACAGGGTATACACCAGAGACCAGCTGCTCAACGAGGTATGGGGCTTTGAGTACTATGGAGATTCCAGAACGGTGGATGTCCATGTCAAGCGCCTGCGCGAAAAGCTGGAAGGTGTATCCGACAAGTGGAATCTGAAGACGGTTTGGGGCGTCGGATATAAATTTGAAGTGAAGGAATAGCCTGTTTCAAGCCGCTGTGTATCGCATACAGCGGCTTTTTTGTGCCAAAAAATTGAGGAGGATTGAGGATATGCAGCGCAGTTTGTTTCGGAAATATTTTTCGGTTTGCTGCTCCATCGTGCTGGCAAGCATCGCCGTGCTGGGAACGCTGTTCATGGTGTTTGCGGCGCAGTATTTTAAAGAGGACAAATTCGGAGGGCTGGAAAAGAATGCCGAGTATGCGGCAGAGCTGATTCAGGACCACATCGTTTCGGTGGACGGTCTGTATCAAATCGTGGACTACAAGTCCTCGCTGACCAACTCCTGGGTGCCGATGTCCAAGGCGATGAACGCAGACATCTATCTTGCCAATCTATCGGGTGATGTTTTGCTGTGTACCCACCGGACAAATTGCAGCCACAAGGTTTACGGCATCCCGTCGGAGATTATCGACAAGGTCATTGAGGACGAAGCCTTCAGCGAAGTGGGCAAGATGGGAGAAATCTACAAAAGCTCCTACTATACGGTGGGGGTTCCGCTGAGACTGACCGACGGCAGGATTGCCGGCGTGGTCTTTGCTTCGAGCACCGCACAGGGTCTGACCGACTTTATGGGAGAAATCCTGAAGATGTTCCTGCTCAGCGCGCTGGTGATGATGGTTGTGACCTTTGTACTGGTTTATTTTGTCAGCAACAATCTGGTTCGTCCGTTGCAGGAGATGCTCAAGGCGACCGAAGCCTTTGCCAAGGGCGACTTTACCGTGCGGGTTCCGGTGGACGAGCGGGATGAAATCGGGCGGCTGTCGATGGCGTTCAACAACATGGCGGCTAGCCTTGCCCAGCAGGAGACGGTGCGCCGCTCCTTTATCGCCAATGTTTCCCACGAGCTGAAAACGCCGATGACCAGCATTGCGGGCTTTGTGGACGGAATCTTGGACGGCACCATTCCGCCCGAGAAGGAGCGGCACTATCTGACCATCGTTTCGGACGAGGTCAAGCGGCTGTCCCGTCTGGTGCGCTCGATGCTCAATATTGCCAAGATTGAGGCCGGCGAGATGACCCTCAAGCCGACCGTATTCGATATTAACGAGGTTGTGCTTTCGAGCATCTTCACCTTTGAACAGACCATCGAGACCAAACAGCTTGATATCCGAGGGCTGGATGCGGGCAAAATCATGGTAGAGGCAGATGAGGATTTAATCCATCAGGTGGTGTACAATCTGCTGGAGAACGCAGTGAAGTTTGTCAATGTGGGCGGCTATGTCGAGGTCAGCTATACGGTGGACCCGAAGCGCACCTATATCAACATCAAGAACTCCGGAGAGGGAATCCCGAAGGATGAGATTTCCAAGGTGTTTGACCGCTTCTACAAAACCGACCGCTCGCGGAGCATCGACAAGACCGGCGTTGGTCTGGGACTGCATATCGTGCGCTCCATCGTGAACCTGCATCAGGGCGAGGTCATCGTTCGCAGCGTAGAGGGCGAGTTCTGTGAATTCAGCTTTTCTGTTGCGACAGCCCCCAAGGCGGCAAAACAGCTTAGAGCGACCGAGGTCAGAGAAATCTAGGATTGATGCGGAAAATAAGGATGTGAAAAAGGTCGAAAAAAATTCATTATATCAGTAGAAAAAAGTATGAAACAGTTTAAGACTTGTTTCATTTATCTTCATAATTGGAAACTATAATAGAAACCGTAATAAAAATTCGGACGACGACAATCGGTCTGAGGTGAACATAAGCGTATAAGGAGGCTTTTATATGGATGATAAGAAATATACCGGCGGTTTTGAGAACCCGGAAGAGGGCAAGGAAAACCAGCAGGCAGGACAGAATCCGAATGCAGCCGAACATCAGGAAACATCAGGCAGCGGCTGGGTGTTCTCCAATCAAAATGCAGAAAATCAGCAGCAGGAGGAACCGCACAACGAGGCGTTCTTCCATCGCGAAGCCAATGCCGGCGAGGGCGCAGGCCAGACCAGCCAGCCAAATGAAGAGGGCTGGTACCGCTCCGGACCGCAGCAGAATACCGAAGCAGGTCAAAGCCAGAACGCAGGCTATAATAGCCGCTACAGCTACGACCCAAACCAGAACCAGCAGAGCGCACCGCAGGGCAACCCATACGCTGCTTATCAGCAGGCAGGCGACCCAAAGGCAAGCGAAAGCTACAAATGGAATTATGAGGATTATCAGAAGGGCCAGCCAAAGCAGCCCGCTAAAAATAAAAAGGGAAAGAACAAGGGACTGCGCGTCTTTACCATCATCATGTGTGCAATCCTGTGCGCAGGCGTCGTAAGTCTGGCAGGCTACGGAGTGTATGCACTGGTCAACGGACAGGAGCCGACCCAGCAGGAGACAACCGAAGAACAGCCGGAAGGCTCTTCCTCCAATGCACAGAACAGCAGCAGTACCCAGCTGACCCTCAACGATAAGCCAAACTCCAACGGCGCCTCCTCGGAGTCGCTGAATCTTTCGGAGGGCGAGCTGACCATCACCCAGAGAGCAGAAAAGGTTCAGCCGTCGGTTGTCGGAATCGTGACCTATATCCAGAGCAACCAGAGCATTTTTGGCGGTGAGCAGGGACAGGGCTCGGGCATCATCCTGAGCAGCGACGGCTATATCGTCACCAACGCTCATGTCATCAACGGCGCTTCCAGCGTCAAGGTCGTTCTGAACGACAGCAGTGAATACAATGCAACCATCGTGGGCTCGGACGAAAAAACAGATTTGGCTGTTTTGAAAATCGAGGCTGACAACCTGACACCGGCAGAGTTCGGTAATTCCGACCAGCTGCAAATCGGCGAACAGGTCATTGCCATCGGCAATCCGGGTGGACTGGAGCTGGCAGGCAGCGTTACCGTCGGCTATGTTTCCGCTCTGAACCGTCCAATCTCCACCAGCACCGGCAACACCATGGACTGCATCCAGACCGATGCGGCCATCAACCCCGGCAACTCCGGCGGTGCGCTGGTCAACACCTACGGACAGGTCATCGGCATCAACTCCCAGAAAATCGCAGCAACCGAATTTGAAGGAATCGGCTTTGCCATCTCCATCAACGAGGCACAGCCAATCATCAACGACCTGATCGAGCACGGCTATGTGACCGGACGGGTTAAAATCGGCATCACCATGCAGATCATCGACCAGATGAGCGCACAGATGTACGGCTATCAGCCGGGTGTCGGCGTCGTTTCGGTCGAGGCAAATTCTCCGGCAGCCAAGGCAGGCTTAGTTCCCGGCGATATCATCACTGAAATTGACGGCGAGAGCGTCCTGTCCAGCGAGAAACTCAATCAGATTTTGGAGAAACATAAACCAGGCGATGAAATTACTCTGACCGTATTCCGTCAGCGCTCTCAAAGCTACGGAAAGGACCAGGAGCTGACCATGAAGCTGGAGCTGGGCGAGGCCGGCGCACCGACCGATACCTCCTCCTCCACACAGCAGCAGACTCCTTCCACCAATAACAGCTCCAATCGGAAAAACAACAACTAAACCGACCGGAAGGCTGTCGGAGAATCTCCGGCAGCTGCAAAAGGACACCTGACCTCTCTGGAAAGGGACGGCTCGGGTGTCCCTTTTTGCTCTGGAGTTGTCAAAAATTTGACGCTCTGCGGGACAAAATCTGTACAATCTTGGGAAATGTTGGAGTAAAGGCCGGAAAATGATTGCTTTTCGCCAGCGTGTAAGCTATAGTTTAAGAGTATAAAAATAGAGTTTTCCCTGTGTAAAAAAAATAGGACGATCTGATGTATGCAAAAGGAGCGTGCGCAGTATGAGAAAAACCAAGATTATCTGCACTTTGGGACCAGCCAGCGAGTCTGAGAGTGTTTTGAGAGAGATGATTGAGGCAGGAATGGACGTTGCCCGATTCAACTTTTCTCATGGTTCCCATGAAGAACACCTGAAAAAACTGAACACCATCAAGAAGCTCAGAAAAGAAATGAATGTTCCGCTGGCAACCCTGCTGGACACCAAGGGTCCGGAAATCCGTCTGGGCAAGCTTAAGGACGGCAAAGCAATTTTGGAGGACGGAGATACCTTTGTGCTGACCACAGAGGAGATTCTGGGCGACCGCACCAGAGCCTCGATTACCTTCCAGGACCTGCCGAGAGATGTGAAGGAAGGGGACACCATCCTGATTGACGATGGCTTGATCGAGTTGCGCGTCTGCAAGACCACCCCGACCGAAATTACCTGCACCGTCATCAACGGCGGCAAGATTTCGGACAAGAAGGGCATCAACGTCCCGAATGTTGACCTGTCCATGCCATACCTGAGCGATGTGGATCGCAGCGATATTGAGTTTGGTATCGAGGAGGGCTTCGATTTTATTGCGGCTTCCTTTACCCGCTGCGCACAGGACATTTTGCAGATCCGCAACATCCTAGAGCAGAAGGGCTGCAACACCATCAAAATCATCGCGAAGATTGAAAACTCGCAGGGCGTCAATAATCTGGATGAAATCCTGCGCGTGTCCGACGGCATTATGATTGCGCGCGGAGACATGGGTGTTGAGATTCCGCTGGAGGATGTACCGGTCATCCAGAAGATGATTATTCAGAGAGTCTACAACAGCGGTAAATATGTCATCACAGCAACTCAGATGCTGGACAGCATGATGAACCACCCACGCCCGACCAGAGCAGAGGCGACCGACGTTGCCAACGCAATCTATGACGGCACCAGCGTTATCATGCTTTCCGGAGAGACCGCTGCCGGAAAATATCCGGTTGAGTCGGTTCGCACCATGGCGAAGATTGCCGAGAGAACCGAGGAGGATATTAACTATCACCGTCGATTCCGCGAGCACGACAGCGACCAGAATCGCGATGTCACCAATGCGATTTCTCATGCGACCTGTTCTGCTGCCTATGATTTGGAGGCAAGCGCAATCATCACCGTAACCCAGTCCGGACGCACCGCAAGAATGATCAGCAAATATCGTCCGGAGATGCCGATTATCGGCTGTACCACCGAGGAGGCAACCTACCGCCATCTCTCGATTTCCTGGGGTGTTGTTCCAATCCTGTGCGAGGAACAGCAGAACGAGGAAAATCTGTTTAAACACGCAATGTCCCGTTCCAAGGAATGTCATCTGGTCAAGGACGGCGACCTGGTCGTTCTGACTGCCGGCGTGCCGCTGGGCGTACCGGGAACCACCAACCTGCTCAAGGTTCAGACGGTGGGAGATGTCATCCTCAACGGAACCGGCGTTGGAGACGGAAGCGCACAGGCGGAGGTTTATGTTGCCAAGAGTGAGCGCGATGCACTGGACAATTTCCGCGAGGGAAATATTCTGGTCATTGACAGCACAACCAACGCGCTGCTGGAGGTCATGAAAAAAGCTGCCGGCGTCATCACAGCACAGCCGGGAGAAAATTCTCATGCGGCAATCGTGGGTCTGACCCTGGATATTCCGGTTATTGTGGGTGCAGAGAACTGCACACAGGTAATCCGCAACGGCACAACCGTGCTGATGGATGCAGGCAAGGGCATCGTGTGCAGCATGAACGGCCAGCTGGCCTAGGAGCCGGGAGACACTGCCAAAGACCCCGAACAGCACAAAACACGGAAAGGAGCCTGTTATGGCGAAGATATGGAAAAGAGTTCTGTCGATTTTACTGACAGCGGTGATGCTGATGTCGGTGTCGGGCTGCGGCAAGGAGGACGAGGAACCGTCTCAGCCGACCACCACACCGGAGGAACAGACACAGCCGGAGGAGGAAAAACCTTCGGAGGAGGAAAAATCGCAGAAGGAGGAATCGGAGCTGGAGGCGCCGACCTTTGAGGAGCAGATCAAAGAAGCCAGAGAGCAGAATGAGGATATCATCGGCTGGCTGAAAATCGATGACCTGAAGGTAGACGGAGCAGTGGTACAGGCGGAGGACAACAAACGCTATGAGCGCCAGAACGAATGGAAGCAGTACAGCTGGACCGGTTCTTATTTTGCCGACTACGAGTGCTGCTTTGATTCCCGCGAGAAGCTGTCGAAGAATACGGTCATCTATGGACACAATGTAGACTTCGACGACAACAAGGACGGGGAGCGCTTCAGCCAGCTGTTCTATTTCACAGACCCGGAATTTGCAAAAAATCATCCATATCTCTATTTTTCCATCTATGACGAGGATGCGCCGGTTGTGGACGGACGCCCCTCCAACGAGATGGTCTGGCAAATCTTTGCTGTGCTTTACACGACCACGGATTTTGATTACATCCGCGTCAACAAGGATTATCAGAATCCGCAGTCCGGGGAAATCACTGATGCCCAGCTGATGAATATTATCACAGAGGCACAGCAGCGCTCGGAATATATTTATGATGTGCCGGTGACAGGCGAGGACAAAATCCTGACGCTGTCCACCTGCTCTTACAAGTACGGACGCCGCAAGGATGTGCGCTTCGTGGTGATGGCAAAGCTGCTCGATGAGGGCGCACCGCTCAAGGCTACTGTGGAGCTGACAGAAAATACCAATAAAAAGACGGTGGAATAACCATCGACTCCAAAATAAAAAAATCGCTCAGCAAAATGCTGAGCGATTTTTTTCATCTTCAAACAAACCTTATTGGATGCGTGCTCTCAAAGCAGCAACGATTGGTGCCCAGTCCACGCCGTGGACGGCAGCGGCTTCTTCAATAGTTTCGCCGCGAGCGCCCGGTCAGCCTACGCAGTGCATTCCGACGCTGAAAAATACCTCTGCCAGAGTGTTGTCATAATCGATGACATCTCCGATGAGGGTGTCTTTGGTGACGGTGAAGTTCATACAGCAGTTCCTCCTTTCTGCCGTTGTTATCTGATAATGTTTGGATTATCATGAGTTTTTATTATAATACAAAGAATGCCCCAAATCAAGTGCGGCAAAACAGCAGGAAAAGCAAAAGGAGCCGCAGCAATCATGCTGCGGCTCTTGGAAAAATCAGGATAGAATTATTCGTCATCATCGGAGCTGTCGGGCTTTGGAAGGATTTCCGCACGCAGCTTGGCAATGCGGCGTTCTTCTGTTTGCAGGACAGTGAACTCGATGTTGTTGATTCGGACGACCGGATGCTCGTCTTTGGTCGGGATGCCGTCGAGCTTGTCGGTAATCAGACCGCTGAGGGTGTCGTAATCCTCCTCGGAGCCGATGTTGCAGCCCAGCAGCTCCTCAGCGTCCTCCAAGGACATGGAGCCGTCGAGGACAAACATATTGTCGGACAGCTTCTGGTACTCCTCTTCCTCGTGGTCATATTCGTCCTGCATATTGCCGACGATGGATTCCAGCAGGTCCTCCATGGTGACGATACCGGAGGTGCCGCCGTACTCATCGACAACAATTGCCATCTGGGTTTTCTTTTCTTTAAAGGTTTTAAACAGGTCGGCGCATCGTTTGGATTCCGGGACAAAAATTGCCGGACGGATGAACTGGGTAATCGGCTGGGCGGACATCTGCTCGCGGGTTTCCGAGATACATTGCAGCATATCCTTGGCATAGACGATTCCAACGATGTTATCGATGTCGTCCTCATAGACCGGGATTCGGGAGAAGCCCTCCTGAATTGCCAGATTGATGACATCGGTGACGGTAGCGGTATTTTCCACAGCAGCCACATCGGTGCGGTGGGTCATGACATCCTCCGCGGTGATATCGTCAAACTCAAAGATGTTGCCAATCATGTAGGCCTCGTCCTTTTCAATCGAGCCTTCCTCGTTGCCGACATCAATCATCATGCGAATCTCCTCTTCGGTGATCTGTTCCGGCTGGTCCTGAGGATTGATGTGGAACAGTCTGAGGATGCAGTTTGTGCTGGCAGACAGGACAGCGACAAAAGGCTTTGTGATGACAAAAACGGCGCGGACGATCGGGGCGACCATCAGCGAAATCTTTTCGGGATAGTGCATCGCGATACGCTTAGGAACCAGCTCGCCCAGAACCAGGTTGACATATCCGAGCAACAGGGTGATGACGATCAGGGCAATCGTTTCTGCGGCGGCATAGGGCATATACGGGGTCATCATCTGAGCGAAGGGGTCTGCAAACCGCTCTGCGGCCGATGCCGAAGCCAGAAAGCCCGAGAAGGTCACGCCAATCTGGATGGTGGAAAGAAACTTGGAGGGCTCCGCAACCATCTTCGCAAGGATTGCTGCGCGCTTGTTTCCGTCCTCTGCCATCTTCTTGAGTTTGTTGTCGTTGAAGCTGACGATTGCAATCTCACTCATCGCGAAGAAGGCGTTCATTGCAATCAGCACCAGCAGAATCACCAGGGGAATCATAGTACTGTCAGGGTCCATTTTTTACTCCTTTTTTGTTTGAACAGATTGTGGATAGGCTTAAAAATCCGATAATATGGCAGCTGCGCCGAGCCGGAAAAATACCACCATATTACATTAATACTATACACAAAGCAAAATCGAATGTCAATTTTGGTTTTGTCCGGAAAAAGCGGATTTCGGGCAGAATCGGTGGTTGGCAGAAGATGGTGGGGGCAACGAGGGGATTTTTATCTGAAATCGAGCTGCTGCTCTGTTTTGCACAAAAGATAAAATTTTTTGGGAAAAGAGCAGGGTGGCTGGAAAGAACAAAAATTCAATTAATCGCACAAGAAAAAGGGGCTTAAATATACAGAGTGAATAATAGATGACAGGATGTTTTTGGGGATGTGGTGAAATTGTCGAAAAAGTGTAGCAAGAGGGAAAGAAGTTGGCACACTTTGTCCCTTTACAATACAATCAAAAAATGCTAAAATTCATAGTGTAAGTATGTATGATATGTCGCAATACCATCATATAACAATCAAGGAGGAATCATACGTCATGGCTAGATCTATGAAAACCATGGACGGCAACAACGCTGCTGCATATGTATCTTATGCATTTACAGAGGTTGCCGGCATTTATCCGATCACCCCATCCAGCCCGATGGCTGACTATGTAGACCAGTGGTCTGCACAGGGCAAGAAAAACATCTTCGGTTCTACCGTTAAGGTAATGGAGATGCAGTCTGAGGCAGGTGCTGCTGGTACTGTACACGGTTCTTTGAACGCAGGTGCAATGACCACCACTTACACCGCTTCTCAGGGTCTGCTCCTGATGATCCCGAATATGTACAAAATCGCAGGCGAGCTGCTTCCTTGCGTATTCCACGTATCCGCAAGAACGGTTGCTTCCCACGCTCTGAACATCTTCGGTGACCACTCCGACGTTTACGCTTGCCGTCAGACCGGCTTTGCTATGCTGGCTGAGACAAACCCACAGGAAGTTATGGACCTGGGCGCTGTTGCTCATCTGGCAGCAATCAAAGGCCGTGTTCCATTCATTAACTTCTTTGATGGTTTCCGTACCTCCCACGAGATCCAGAAGATCGAAGTATGGGATTACGAAGATCTGAAAGAAATGTGCGACATGGATGCTGTTGAGGCATTCCGCAAACGCGCTCTGAACCCAGAGCATCCAACCATGCGTGGTTCTCACGAAAACGGAGATATCTTCTTCCAGCATCGTGAGGCTTGCAACACTTACTATGATGCAGTTCCAGCAATCGTAGAAGAGTACATGGGCAAAGTTAACGCAAAACTGGGCACCGATTACCAGCTGGTTAACTACTACGGTGCACCGGATGCTGACCGTGTTATCGTTGCAATGGGCTCCATCTGTGACGTAGCAGAAGAAGTTATCGACTACCTGACCGCAAAAGGCGAGAAGGTTGGTCTGGTTAAAGTAAGACTGTACCGTCCATTCCCAGCAAAACACCTGCTGAATGCAATCCCTGCAACCGCTAAGAAGATTGCTGTTCTGGACCGTACCAAAGAGCCAGGCGCATTTGCAGAGCCTCTGCATCTGGACGTTATGTCCGCAATGAGCGAGGCTGGACGTGAGGCTACCATCATCGGCGGTCGTTACGGTCTGGGCTCCAAAGATACCACTCCGGCAAGCATCTTCGCAGTTTACAACGAACTGGCAAAAGACGCTCCGAAGGCTCGTTTCACCCTGGGTATCAAGGATGACGTTACCAACCTGTCCCTGGATGAAGAGGCAGCTCCAAACACCGCAGCAGAAGGCACCATCGAATGCAAATTCTGGGGTCTGGGCGGCGACGGTACTGTTGGTGCAAACAAGAACTCCATCAAGATCATCGGTGACCACACCAACAAATATGTACAGGCATACTTCCAGTATGACTCCAAGAAGACCGGCGGTATCACCATCTCCCATCTGCGTTTTGGCGACAAACCGATCAAGAGCCCATACTACATCAACAAGGCTGACTTCGTTGCTTGCCACAACCCATCCTATGTAACCAAGGGCTACAAGATGGTTCGTGACGTAAAACCAGGCGGTGTATTCCTGATCAACTGCCAGTGGACTCCAGAAGAGCTCAACGAGCATATGCCTGCTGAAGCAAAACGCTACATCGCAAAGAACAACATCCAGCTGTACACCATCAATGCAATTGACAAGGCAATCGAGATTGGTCTGGGCAAACGTACCAACACCATCCTGCAGTCTGCATTCTTTGCTCTTGCTGGCGTTCTGCCAAAAGAAGACGCAATCAACTACATGAAAGATGCAGCTACCCGCAGCTTCTCCAAGAAGGGCGAGGCTATCGTTAAGATGAACCACGACGCAATCGACGCTGGTTTTGACTACTATGTCAAGATCGATGTTCCTGCTGATTGGGCTAACGCAGAAGATCACTGCGAAAAGGTTGAGCTGCCGGGCGACAACAAGAAACTCGTTAAGATGGTAAGCGACATCATGGAGCCAGTTTCCAAGATGGACGGCGACAGCCTGCCTGTATCCGCATTCGTTGACCATGCAGACGGTACCTTCGAGCAGGGCGCTTCCGCTTACGAAAAACGCGGCGTTGCTGTTATGGTTCCAGAGTGGAATGCTGCTACCTGTGCTCAGTGTAACAAGTGTTCTTATGTCTGCCCACATGCTACCATCCGTCCATTTGCACTGACCGCTGAGGAAGCTGCAAATGCTCCTGAGTGTGCAACCATCGTGGACAAAAAAGGTAAAGGCAAAGATGCTTACAAATACTCCCTGGCTGTATCTCCAATGGATTGTATGGGCTGCGGCGTATGTATCGGTGTCTGCCCAACCAACTCTCTGACCATGGTTCCAAGAGAGACCCAGGACAACAAACAGCCTGCATTCGATTACATGGTTGCTAACGTATCCGTTAAGAACGATATGGTAGACAACACCGTTATCGGCAGCCAGTTCCAGAAACCTCTGCTCGAGTTCTCCGGCTCTTGTGCAGGTTGTGCTGAAACTTCCTATGCTCGTCTGATCACCCAGCTGTTTGGTGACAGAATGTACATCTCCAACGCAACAGGTTGTTCCTCTATCTGGGGCGGTCCTGCTGCTACATCCCCATACACTGTCAACGCTAAGGGCCATGGTCCGGCTTGGGCTAACTCCCTGTTCGAAGACAACGCTGAGCATGGCTTCGGTATGTACCTCGGCCAGAAGGCAATCCGTGAACAGCTGATCGAGAAGGTTCGCAATGTCGTTGAAAACGGCAGCAACGAAGCTGTAAAGGCTGCTGGTCAGAAATATCTGGATACCGTAAACAACGGCAAAGAAAACCAAGCTGCTACCGATGAACTGGTTGCTGCTCTGGAAGCTTGCGGCTGTGACAAGGCAAAAGAAATCCTGTCCCAGAAAGAGTACCTCTCCAAGAAATCCGTATGGATCTTCGGTGGTGACGGCTGGGCATACGATATCGGCTTCGGCGGCGTAGACCACGTTCTGGCTTCCGGCGAAGATGTCAACATCATGGTATTCGATACTGAGGTATACTCCAACACCGGCGGTCAGGCTTCCAAGGCTTCCCAGATCGGTCAGGTTGCTCAGTTCGCAGCTGCTGGTAAAGCAATCGCGAAGAAGAGCCTGGCAGAAATCGCAATGTCCTACGGCTACATCTATGTAGCTCAGATTGCGATGGGCGCTGACATGAACCAGACCATCAAAGCTATGGCTGAAGCTGAAGCTTACCCAGGTCCATCCCTCATCATCGGTTACGCTCCATGTGAGATGCACTCCATCAAGGGCGGCATGGTTAACTGCCAGAAAGAGATGAAACGTGCGGTTGATTGCGGTTACTGGAATATGTTCCGTTACAACCCAGCTCTGAAGGCAGAGGGCAAAGATCCATTCATCATGGACAGCAAAGCACCAACCACCGACTACAAAGAGTTCATCATGGGCGAGGCTCGTTACTCCTCTCTGACCCGCGCATTCCCAGAGAGAGCAGAAGAGCTCTTCAACAAGGCTGCACAGAACGCTAAGGACAGATATGAACATCTGCTCCGTCTGGGCGCACTGTACGCTGTAAAATAAGAAATCTCCTGTGAGATAATCAAAATCCCGCTTTCATCTGAAGTGACCCCAAAAAGTTAGACAATATTTTGAAGTAAAAATTGTTCAAGCAGCCGAAAGGGCTTGCTGTCTGTGAATTGCAGGCGGCAAGCCCTTCAGTTTTGCCTTGATGCGGTGGTTGTTGTAGTAATCCAGATATGCAACAAGCTCCTGTTTGAAGTGCTCCA
>Ga0129314_1000476_pt1 | contig 42239 bp, 43 predicted proteins | sample O1111metagenome_FD_94431 | JGI IMG/M metagenome (GOLD analysis project Ga0129314, IMG submission 94431) | Orangutan individual fecal microbial communities from fecal samples from Wisconsin, USA - O1111 metagenome | ecosystem: Host-associated > Mammals > Digestive system > Large intestine > Fecal... | reverse complement strand
CAAGGTTGATAGGCTGCAGGTGTAAGCGCCGTGAGGCGTTCAGCTTGGCAGTACTAATCGGTCGAGGGCTTGACCAAGTGTTGCTAATGCAAAGTTTTTCATTGTTCAATTTTGAGGGTACATCAAATTTCCCTTATATTTGCGCCACTAGCTCAGTTGGTAGAGCAGCTGACTCTTAATCAGCGGGTCCCGGGTTCGAGTCCCTGGTGGCGCACCAATATGGCCCGTTGGTCAAGCGGTTAAGACTCTGGCCTCTCACGCCAGCATCATGGGTTCGAATCCCGTACGGGTCACCAAGCCACTTTGTGGCAAATAGTCAGTGCTAATAGCGATGAGGATCCACCTGTTCCCATTCCGAACACAGAAGTTAAGCTCATCAGTGTCGAAAATACTTGGCGGGTGACTGCCTGGGAAGATAGAGCAGTGCTGACATTCCTCCTTAGCTCAGTCGGTAGAGCATGCGGCTGTTAACCGCAGGGTCGTCTGTTCGAGCCAGACAGGGGGAGCCAAACACCTTTAGGGTGTATAATTTGCTCCGAGAGGAGTTCTCGGAGCAAATTATCTGGAAATCAGGGCCTTTAGCTCAGTTGGTCAGAGCAACCGGCTCATAACCGGTCGGTCCCGGGTTCGAATCCCTGAAGGCCCACCACTTTTTATTTGGGTTCTTTCAATATTTTAGATATAGGGGTATAGCTCAGTTGGTAGAGCAGTGGTCTCCAAAACCACGTGCCGAGGGTTCAAATCCTTCTGCCCCTGCCAGGTATGCTGATGTGGCACAGGTGGTAGCGCACATCCTTGGTAAGGATGAGGTCACGAGTTCGAGTCTCGTCATCAGCTCCAATAGGAAAACGTCTAAGAATGGCTTTGCAAAGCTGTTTTTGGACGTTTTCTTTTTGTATTCGGATTTAATTTGTTGGATTTGTGATACATAAAAATTTCCCGGGAATATTTCCCGGGAAATTTGGTTGCCTATGAATTGATTGGAAGGACATCGCAGACAGTCAGGCAGTGGTCTTTTACGGTGAATTTGATTTCCATTGTGCCAAACTGGAACCCGTAGATCCGCTCAGGGTTATCCTGATAGGAAGGGCGTGGGTCGTGCTCCAATACACCAATCAGCCCATCAAGCTGCTCTGGCGGGATTTTCTCCTTCCAGGCCTCCGGAAGTTCAACCCGAAGCGGATGCAGATGCAGCTCGTCTGTGAAGCCGCCGCTGGCATCAGGATGACTGTCCGTGTAGGGAAGGTATGGCTTGATGTCCAGAATAGGGGTGCCGTCCATCAGGTCGGCTCCGGAGACAATCAGGACCATTCCGTACTTGGGGTGCTTCTCGATTCGCTCCAACTTGACCGAGGACAGCCCGATTGCATTGGGGCGGAAGGGGGAACGGGTGGCAAAAACTCCCATCCTGGTGTTGCCGCCCAGCTTGGGAGGGCGCACCGTGGGGGACCAGTCCTCGCGAACTGCCTGGGAAAACTGCCAGATGAGCCAGATGTGGGAAAAATCCTCAAGACCTCGCAGCGCTTGCGGATTGCGGTATTCCGGCTCGAAGACGACCATCGAGTGAAGCGTTTCCACCAGACCGCTTTGACGGGGGATGCCGAATTTGGAGGGAAAGTCGCTGTGGATTCGGGCGATGATTTTGACTGGAAAAAATTCTGCCATCAGTTTTGATGCTCCTTTTGTGCATTGGGGTGAGGCTGCGGTGTCAGCGTCTTGGATGTCTGGTTTTTGGGGATTTTAAATAGGGGGATTGCCAGAACGCCTGAGACGGCTGCTGTGCCGAGCTGTGCGCAGGGTTACTGCTGGTCCTCGAAGAAACGGTCAATGTTTTCAATCGTCTTGCGGGTCAAGCGCTGAATCGCCTGATACGAGCCGCCGGAATAGCCGCCGAAGCAGCTGACATTTTCCAGCTTCGCCAGAGATTCGTCTCCCAGCGCCAGTCTGCTGTCGCAGAAGTAGAAGTTATCTCCGTGGGTAAGCCAGCGGCGCAGTGCGTCCAAATCGCTTGCAGGGGTAAGGCCGGTATTGAACAGGATGCGGTGGTTACCGAAGGTCTCAAATTCCGGTTCACCCAGCAGGGTCACAAACTTGTTCAGACAGGTGCAAACGCAGATGTTTTTCTTGAGAAGCTCCTCAAGCGGGAGATAGGTGAGTCCCTCTGCCTCCATCTCAGGCTTGCGGCTGCGGCTGTAGTAGGATACATCTGCGCCAAAATAGCGGAGCGCGCGTGCGACCACCTTGCCGGTTGCTCCCATGCCGATGATGCCGACAGGGAATTCGGTCAGTTCAAAGGAGCAGTTGCCCCAGCGCTTGCCGTTGAATCCGTGCAGCAGGGAGGAAAGCTGAGAAACGACATACTCGCCGACGCCGGCATCGCCGTAATCGGAAACGCCGCGAACCACGATGCCGTGCTTTCTGGCACAGCGAATATCCACGCTGGCGCTGTCCTCATCATATAGACTACAGCACATCCCGATGTAACGGAGCTTTGGACAGTGCTCGATAATGTTGGCTGTAATCTGGGTGGTCAGATTGACCAGCAGACCGTCCGCGTCCTGAGCGCGGCGGATGACCTCTTCCTCACTGTCTGGAACATCATCGTAAAAAACAAATTCCTCTGCTCGTTTGGAAAACTCGCTGTTAGCTTCCGGGGTCAGATTGAGCGCCTCGACGGCGACCAGTTTTTTGAACATAGCGGATACACCCTTTCGTTTTGATTGATCGTATTCTTATGATAGCAGATTTCACAAAAAAAGAAAAGCAGCGCCGGGTGATTTTTACGGAAAAATAGAATAAAAAAACTCCGAACCGTATGGTTCGGAGTTTTTAAAAGCGTTAATTCTTATACCATGGAGTGTGGGTCAAGAATCTTGTCGATCTCTTCGTCGGTGAATTTTCCGCTTTCATGCAGGAGCTCACGAACAGATTGACCGGTCTTGATTGCTTTCTTAGCGATATCAGCAGCAAACTGGTAGCCAACCTGTGGGCAGATTGCAGTGATGATACCAACGGAACCGTCTACCAGAGACTGGCAGCGCTCAACGTTTGCGGTGATGCCGCTTACACAGTTGTCAACAAAGGTCTCAACTGCGCCAGTCAGAGCGTTGATGGACTCGAACAGCTTGTGGTAGAGAACAGGCTCAGCGTAGTTCAGCTCGAGCTGACCAGCTTCAGCAGCCATGGTGATGCAGACATCGTTGCCCATGATGCAGAATGCAGCCTGAGACATAACCTCTGGGATAACTGGGTTAACTTTACCAGGCATGATGGAAGAACCGTTCTGTTTTGCAGGCAGGTTGATTTCCTGGAAGCCGCAGCGTGGACCGGAGGACATCAGACGGAAGTCGTTTGCCATCTTGGAGCAGGAGATTGCACAGGTCTTCAGGCAAGCAGAAACGTATGCGTAAGCATCCAGGTTCTGGGTACCGTCAACTAGGTCATCTGCTTTTACCAGCGGCAGGCCGGTGATCTTAGCCAGTTCTGGAGCCAGAGCATTGACATAGTCAGGGTTTGCGTTGAGTGCGGTACCAACAGCAGTACCACCCATGTTGATTGCGTACATGCCTTCGAGTGCGCCGTTCAGGCGAACCAGGTCACGTTTGATTGCTTTGCGGTATGCACCGAATTCAGCACCCAGACGGATCGGAACTGCGTCCTGCATCTGAGTACGGCCCATTTTGATTACATCGTGGAACTCGGTCTCTTTTGCAGCCAGAGCAGCTTCCAGACGCTCTACCTGTGCGATTGCTTTTTTGAGCAGCTTGATTGCAGTCAGTTTAGCAGCAGACGGGAAAACGTCGTTGGTGGACTGAGCTCTGTTTACATGGTCGTTTGGATGAACGATGCTGTAGTCGCCTTTTACGCCGCCGAGGATTTCGATAGCGCGGTTTGCGATTACTTCGTTTGCAGTCATGTTGGCAGTTGTGCCGGCGCCGCCCTGAATTGGGTCGCACAGGAACTGGTCATGGAGCTTGCCTTCGAGGATCTCATCGCAGGCCTGGCAGATAGCATCTCTGATTTTTGCATCCAGCTCGCCAACCTGACAGTTGCAGATTGCGCAGGCTTTTTTGATTTCAGCCATAGAATCGATAAATTCTGGCTGCATTCTCTGACCGGTGATGTGGAAGTTTTCACATCCGCGCATAGACTGAACGCCATAGTATGCGTCTACAGGAACCTGTTTTTCACCGATGGAGTCTTTTTCAATACGATATTCCATGATTTCAACCTTCTATCTTTTTTTTAACTCTGGTGTTTACTCGAACTTTATGACGCAAATCCTGCATCATTTAGTTTTATTATAGCAGGAGCAGGAAAAAAATCAAGTGTTTTCCCAGAATGATTGGCGGAATTTGACGATGTTGGTTCATTTTTTTGCAATTTGTCCATCATTTTCCGAAATATTTGTATGCTTTTTCTATTGCGCTTTTTTTGACAAAAAGAGTAAAATAAAAGTATCGAGTTTTTGCCTGCTCGGGGTCTGCCCGTGCAGCGATGATTCGCAGGGGAGGCATCGTTCTCCCGGCGGCAGCTTCTGCCGCAGAAATGTGAAGTCAAAAATTACGATCGAATAGTAAGGAGGATTTCCGAAATGGACGTTTATGAAAAATCCCTTGAAATGCACAGAAAAGCACAGGGCAAACTGCGCGTAGAGTGCAAGGTTCCGCTCAACGGTGCAGAGGACCTTTCTCTGGCTTACTCCCCAGGTGTTGCTCAGCCATGTCTCGAGATCAACAAAGATTACGATAACATTTATGAATATACAGCAAAAGGCAATCTGGTTGCTGTTGTAACCAACGGTACTGCTGTACTGGGTCTGGGCGATATCGGCGCAGGCGCTGGTATGCCGGTTATGGAAGGTAAATCCGTTCTGTTCAAATCCTTTGCAGGCGTAGATGCTTTCCCAATCTGTCTGGATACCAAAGACCCAGACAAAATCATCGAGACTGTCAAGCTGATGGAGCCAACCTTCGGCGGCGTAAACCTCGAGGACATCAAAGCTCCTGAGTGCTTCTACATCGAGAGCAAGCTCAAAGAAATCTGCAACATTCCGATCTTCCACGATGACCAGCACGGTACCGCTATCGTTACCCTGGCAGGTCTGGTAAACGCACTGAAGGTTGTTGGCAAGGATATCAAAGATATTCACATTGTTGTCAGCGGTGCTGGTGCAGCTGCAATCGCAATCACCAAACTGCTGCTCACCGCAGGCATTGCAGATGCAATCCTCTGCGACAGCAAGGGTGCTATCTACGAAGGACGCGCAGGTCTTAACGATGTTAAGGTTGAAATGTCCAAGATCACCAACAAAGAAAAACGCGCAGGCTCTCTGGCTGACGTTATCAGCGGTGCAGATGTATTCGTAGGCGTTTCCGCTCCTGGCGTTCTGACCCCTGAGATGGTTAAGACTATGGCAAAAGATCCAATCATCTTTGCTTGTGCAAACCCAACTCCAGAAATTGACCCAGCTCTTGCAAAAGAAGCAGGCGCTGCTGTTATCGGTACCGGCCGTTCCGACTACCCGAACCAGGTCAACAACGTACTGGCATTCCCAGGTATCTTCCGTGGTGCTCTGGATGTTCGTGCTACTAAGATTAACGAAGAAATGAAGCTGGCTGCTGCTTATGCAATCGCAAATCTGGTTACCCCAGAAGAGCTGAATGCAGAGTATGTTATCCCATCTCCATTTGATGCACGCGTTGCTCCTGCTGTTGCAAGTGGCGTAGCAAAAGCTGCAATCGACACCGGCGTTGCAAAACGCACCGATGTAACCCCAGAACAGGTTGCAGAGCACACCCGTCAGCTGGTTGCTAAGAAATAAGACCACTTTGATGTTAGAATCCCTCGCAGTGAAAGCTGCGGGGGATTTTTTTGGCCTTGGGACGCGCTTTCCTTTTTGCCGCGAGTGTGGTATGATAACACTCAGAGAAAAAATCACGAGGAGATGACACAGATGACCTATACCCAGCTGCTGAACCGGGCATTGGAGCTGTTGGATGAACAGGGACCGGAGCAGGCTTACGAACTGATGAAGGAAGAGGGCAGCCGCGTTGAAAACGCAAATCAGGCGCAGATTTATAATTTTACCTACTGCTTTGCGGCTTTGAGCGGACGAATCGACGAGGCGATGGGACTGCTCAAGGAGGCAGTTTATACCAAAGGCTTTTGGTACGACTATCAATATCTGATGGAGGACGAGGATTTGCAGGAACTGCGTGCCCGCAGTGAATTTGAAACCCTTGCCCAGCTGTGCAGAGAGCGTCAGGAAATGGCGCAGGAATCCGCTGCTCCGCTCTTGGCGGAGGAGGCAGTGGAGGCGGGAAAACCATTCCTGATGGTGCTGCATGGCGACCAGCAGAATGCACAGATGACCTCCCCGTACTGGCAGGCGGCAAAGGAACAGGGATATGGGCTTGCACTGGCGCAGTCCTCGCAGATTCAGGTGTCCGACGGCTATCTGTGGGACGATGAGGAGCAGGCTGCACAGGAAATCAAAGACCATTGGGAAAAGCTGACCCAAGCAGGAGCGGATGCAGACCGCAGTATCCTGTGCGGATTTTCCTCCGGAGGCAGAGCGGCGTTCTATGCCGCAGTGACCGGAATGGTCAAGCCTCATGCGATGATTCTGGTTTCTCCGTGGCTGCCGGAGTTGGAGGAGTGGACCGAGGATTTGAGCAAGCTCAAGGAAGCAAGAACCCGCGTCTATCTGTGCTGTGGAGATGCGGACGAGGATTGCTTTGAAGGGACCGAGGCTCTGTTTGAAATTCTGGACGATGCCGGTATCGAGGTAGACTTTAAGCTTTGTCCCGATTTGGACCACGATTATCCGGAGAACTTCTCAAAGATTCTGAAGGGGGCAATCTCCTTTGCAGAGTAAGCAGACGGCAAAGGACGAGCAGGAGCAGTTTGCGACCCGTGAGGTCGTCATCGTACCCTATGACCCGGCGTGGAAGGATGCCTTTGCGCGAATCCGACAGATGCTCGACGACACGATTGGAGCGTATCTCCAAACAATCGAGCACGTTGGCTCCACCTCGGTGGAAGGGCTTGGTGCAAAGCCGGTCATCGATGTGGATGCGGTTCTTCGCTCCGCCGATGATTTTAGAACAGTTCGTGCTGCTCTGGAAGCCTGCGGCTATCAGCATCAGGGAGATTTGGGGCTTCCGGGTCGAGAGGCATTCTTCCGCCCGAAGGACTACAATGACTGGGAGCGGAACACGATGAAATATCACCTCTATGTCTGCTTCCCGGATGCGGTCCCTTATCGGGAACACCTGGCATTTCGGGATTATCTGCGGGCCCACCCGCAGGCAAGGCAGGACTATCAGCAGCTCAAGGAGCAGCTGGCAGAGCAATTCCGATATGATGTGGATTCCTACTGCGAGCGCAAGACGGAATTTGTACGTTCGATTCTGGCAAGGTGCTCCTGTTAATTCGGGACAAAAATGGGAGAAAAAAAGAGGAGCAATCGCTCCTCTTTTTTTATACATAAAATTCCTGTAAATCCTCTAAGCGCAGACAGGCAAGCCGCCGATTGGGGAAATCGTAGCCGCAGCAGCAGTCGATGTCGATGTACTGCGGATGGTGGAAGATGGAAAGCAGCTCGCCGCGGTCGCACATTTCCTGAATGTAGGCGCGCTCCTCCTCATCTGTGCGGCCGTATGCTTCTGTTTGGGTATGCACGAAGCAGGAAACCGGCGAGTGGCCGATGATGATTTGGCAGTTTGGGATTTCGCGGACCGGCTCCTTGTAGGGGCGGAACCACACCTCGTCATAGACGGTGTCGGCAGGCAGTCCGTGTACCAGATAAAAGTCCTGCCCGTTTACCCGGAGGGTAAAGTGGGTCGGCAGGGTTCGCAGAAAATCGAGAACCTCCTGCTTTTGCGCCTCGGTCAGCTTGGAGAAGCCCTCCAGCGTCGGAGCGTTGCCGTTTCGATTCCAGTGCTGGATGTGTTTTTCCGGAGCGTTCGGTGCAAAGTAGCGCAGGCACATAAATTCGTGGTTGCCCAGCAGCATCTTCATATTGGGGGTTGCCATGATTTCTCGGAGCAACTCGACGCCGTGGGGGCCGCGGTCTATCACATCTCCCAGAATGTACAGGGTGTCCTCGTCGGAAAAATGGATTGTTTGGAGCATCGCATGGAAGCGGTCGTCCTCTCCGTGGATGTCCGATACAACATAGTGAGCCATAGGGTCAGGGTCCTTTCTGTTTTGGTTTGGGGTTTATCGTGCAGACACGATGGTATCGATGAGCTGGCGGGCAACCTCCTCCTTGCTCATCAGCGGCAGCTCCCGGATGGTGTCGGAGGTAATCAGGGTGACAACATTGGTATCACCGGCAAAGCCTGCACCAGACACCTTCAGGTTGTTTGCGACAATCATGTCAGCATTTTTCTTTTGCAGCTTTTTGCGGGAGTTTTCCACCATGTTTTCCGTCTCCATCGAAAAACCGCAGAGGAACTGACCCTCGGGCTTGTGCTCGCCAAGATATTTTAAGATATCCTGCGTCCGCTCAAACTCGATGGAGAAGCCTTCGTCGCCCTTTTTCAGCTTTTGGTCGGCAACCGTTTTCGGGCGGTAGTCGGCAACAGCCGCGGCCTTGATGATGATGTCCATTTCGGAGGAGCGGCTGGTGACCGCCTCAAACATCTGTTGAGCAGTTTCCACCGGAACAGTGTGGACAAAGGGCCACGGTTCCAGAGCGGTCTTTCCGGTCACCAGTGTGACATCGGCGCCGCGCAGAGAACATTCCCGCGCAATCGCATAGCCCATCTTTCCGCTGGAGCGGTTGGTGTAGATTCGCACCGGGTCCACCGGCTCGCAGGTAGGACCGGCAGTAACCAGCACCTTTTTGCCTGCCAAATCCTTCGGACGCAGAATCTCCTGAAGGATATGGTGATACAGGAGCTGCTCGCTGGGCAGCTTGCCGGCGCCGACATCCTTGCAGGCCAGCACCCCGACAGCCGGCTGGATGATGCCGAAGCCGTAGCGGCGCAGCGTTTCCAGATTATCCTGCACAATGGGGTTTTCAAACATATTGGTATTCATCGCCGGAGCTACCAGCTTTTTGCACCGGCACGCAAGGACGGTGGTTGAAAGCATATCGTCCGCGATTCCGTGCGCCATCTTGGCGATGATGTTGGCGGAGGCCGGGGCAATCATCACAAGGTCGGCACGCTTGGCAAGTGCAACGTGTTCGACATTGTACTGGAAGTTTCGGTCAAAGGTATCGACCATGCAGCGGGTATTGCACAAGGTCTCAAAGGTCAGCGGCGTGATGAACTGGGTGGCATTTTTGGTCATAATGACCTGAACATCACAGTGCTGTTTGGCAAGCATACTGGCTACATTTGCCATTTTGTAGGCTGCAATCGAGCCGGTGATTCCCAGCACGACGGTTTTTCCTGTTAACATGAACGGGACACATCCTTTCCTTGGACAGAAGATAAGTTCAGTATAGCAGGAAAAAACGCGAAAATCCAGCATGAACCTGAGAAAAGAAAGGGTGACGATTTCGAGGAAATTTGGATTTTCTGTCAGAGGTGCTTGCAATCGGGAGAGGGATACTATATAATTGACCTGTTAAAAATTTATTTGCGATGTATCTTCCGAGGCGTAAAGCCTCTCGGACGCGGTGTGCGGACGATGCGGAGAACATCAGCGAAAAGGAGAACTGAATATGAATCATGCAAGCAGGAAAACACAGGACATGGTAAAACTGGCACTGTTTTCGGGTATCATCGTGGTACTGGCTATGACGCCGCTGGGATATGTTCCGCTGGGCGTAATCCGGGCAACCACCATCCACATTCCCGTCATTCTGGGCTCGATTTTGCTGGGGTGGAAGGCAGGCGCCTTTTTGGGCGGCTTGTTTGGACTGACCAGTCTGGTCATCAACACCATGACCCCGAATCTGACCTCCTTTGTCTTTACCCCATTCTATTCGATGGGAGAGACGGGCGGCAACCTGTGGAGTCTGGTCGTCTGCTTTGTGCCGCGCATCCTGATCGGAATCGTAGCATTCTGGGCTTATCAGGGAGTCAAACGCCTGATCAAAAGCGATGTGGTCGCACTGGGAGCAGCAGGATTTTTGGGTTCGATGACCAATACCGTTCTGGTCATGAATATGATTTATCTCTTCTTTGGTGACAGCTGGGGTGCTGCAAAAAATATCGCTCCCGACATGGTGTACAAGACCATTTTGGCGGTCATTGCAACCAACGGTGTTCCGGAAGCGATTGTGGCAATGCTTGTGACAGCAGCGGTAGGCAAGGTGCTGCTGGCCCTGAAGCGCAAGGACGGATAGGGTTACAGGAAGGACAGAGAATATGATTTTAGCAATCGATATCGGCAATACCAACGTGGTAATCGGCGGCTTTGAAAACGACCGCATCGAATTTACCGCGCGCGTAGCGACCGATGTGCGCCGTACCGAGGAGCAGTACGCGGTGGAAATTCATCAGATTTTGCATCTGTACGGTTACAGTGCGAAAGAGATGGAGGGCTCCATCATCTCTTCGGTGGTGCCTCCGCTGACTACCGTCATGAAGACGGCTCTGAGAAAAATTACTGGAAAAAAGCCACTGGTAGTAGGGCCCGGATTAAAGACGGGGCTGAATATCAAGCTGGATAATCCGGCTTCTCTGGGTGCAGACCGGGTAGCGGATACTGTGGCTGCTGTCAGTGAATATCCGCTGCCGCTGATGGTAGTGGATATGGGAACGGCAACGACCATGTCGGTCATCAATGAGCGGGAGGAATTTATCGGAGGTGCAATCATGCCGGGGCTGCTGCTGTCGCTTGAGGCACTTTCCAGCAGAGCTTCCCTGCTTCCGCAAATCGACCTGATTCCGCCCAGAAGCGTGATTGGACGCAATACCGTCGATGCGATGGACAGCGGCATGATCTATGGTGCAGCCTCGATGCTGGACGGGATGATCGACCGGATTCAGGAAGAGCTGGGTCAGCCGGTTCAGGTGGTTGCTACCGGTGGTCTTTCCAAAAAGGTGACGCCTTACTGCCGTCACCCGATTACCCAAGACCCCAATCTGCTGCTCAAAGGACTGCGTATCCTGTACTATAAAAATGCGAAATGATAAAAAAGAGCCGGTTACGACCGGCTCTTTTTGTTTACAAGGGTCAGGCGGTAGGATATAATAAAGGGGAAGAAGGGGGATTTCCCCGCAAAGGAGAAGGTATCATGAAACGAACAACAAGGATGCAGCGGGTCTGCATTTGGATGGCAGCGGTCATTTTGTGCGTTGCGCTGACGGGCTGCGGCATGAATCGGGAAAAGGCCCTTTCCCAGCTGGAGCAGGCGCTTGGACAAAGCGCAGAGATGGACAGCGGAAGGGTGAGCGCCGAGCTGGAAATGGAGGTAGAGCTGGGAGCAGATGTCATCCCGATGAGCCTCAATCTGGAGGGAGCGTTTCGGGATGGGATGCAGACCATGGCGCTCAAGCTGGACGGAGAAATCATGGGGCAAACGGTGGACACCCAAATTGATCAGCTGGACGGCAGCACCTACACGCTGGATGCTCAGAGCGGAAAATTCAGAAAATCTCCTGCCTCCGCCGATCAAACGAACTATCAGAAGCTGGTGACACTGGGCCAGGAGGACATGACCGGCCTGTATCTGGAGGCGGCAAAGGCCGCGGAGGATTTTTCCTTTACCGAGGAGGAGCAGGGATTGCGGGTGCAGTTTACCGCACCGCAGGGCCAACTGTCGGCAATCGAGGAGCAGGTGCGTACCATGATGCTCGAGGAGTTGATGCCGCAACTCGAGGAGCAGATGAGAACCAATGTGGAGCAGCAGGTTGCCGCTCTGCTGGAAAGCATGAGCGAAGCCCAGCCGGACAAGGAGCAACTTTCCGAGCTGATTGACCAGCAGATTCAGATGGTGGTCCAGCTGGAGCGTCAGCTGTTTGAGTCGCTGAACTTTACCGAGCTGTCCTGCGATATGCTCATCGAGGATGGAGCCATCAACGACCAGACGGTGGAAATGAAACTGGAATTTAATCTGGGAGAGCTGGTGGACACACTGGCTGCCGCGATGGGAACGCAGGCGGAGGGCGACATCCCACAAACCTGCGGGCTGAACATGAAGCTGCACAGCCTGATTACCGAGCGCAATCAGGACATTTCGATTGAGCTGCCGGATTTTAGCAATCCGGATTTGCTGCTGGCAGAGTAAAAAAGACCAACGATTCATCAGAAAATCATAGAAAAGCAGGGACGTTTCAAAGCGGCGTCCCTGTTTTCTTGCCTAAATCAGGAGGAACAGGATGCGTACACTGCGATATGAAATCACCACAGAGCACGAGGGGCTGAATGTAGAACGGTATCTCAAACAGGTTCACGGCTATTCCAGTCGAACCATTGTCAAGCTCAAACACTATGAGAAGGGAATGTATCTCAACGGAGCGCACACCCGAACCATCGACCCGCTTCGGGCAGGAGATGTGCTGGAAATCACCTTCCTCGACTCGCAGGAGCATGGGGTGGAGCATTTCATCCGCTCCAATCGTCAGGTCGAGGTGGTGTATGAGGACAGCGACTTGGTCGTTTTTAATAAACCCTCTGGGATGCCCTGCCACCAGTCCTGCGGACATGCGGCGGACACCCTGGCAAATGTATTTGCCGCCCACTGCGACCGACTGGGGATGGATTTGATGTACCGACCGCTCAACCGCTTGGACCGCGACACCAGCGGTGCGGTGCTGGTTGCCAAAAACCGATTTGCGGCAGCAACCGTTACCAATAATTTCCACAAGACCTATCAGGCGATTCTGGACGGGGTTCCTCCCATGCAGGAGGGACGGGTGGATACGCCGATTCGACGGGAATTTCCGGAGGAAATGCGCCGCATTGTGGCGTCGGACGGACAGAGGGCGGTCACCAACTATCGGGTTTTGGCACAGAAGGACGGCTTGAGCTTGGTGGACTTTGTTTTGGAAACAGGGCGTACCCACCAGATTCGGGTTCACATGGCACACCTTGGCTGTCCGGTTCTGGGGGACGAGATGTACGGACGCAAAAGCGAACGAATCGGCAGACAGGCGCTGCACTGTAGGATGATTTCCTTTCCACAGCCGGTCAGCCGAGAGGAGGTCACCGTCCATTGTCCCTTGATGCCGGATATGGAAATATTATGCAAAGAATTGGGATTTCATAACAATCAAAACGAATAATCATACATGAAAATAAAATAATAACAGCAGAAAATCCGAGAAGGATTTCTGGAACAATCTCTGTATATAGGAGAAAACCACCGAGAAAAGCGGAGAAAACTCAGGATAAGGCAAGAATACATTGTTGAAAGAATCCAAAAAGAAACTGTAAAAGATGGCAAATTCGATATAATGCACAAAAATACAATTTTATGAATATTTTTTCAAAAAATATCTTGATTTTGAGAAAATATTCCGTATAATAAGGACTGTACCCAATCGGGAAACAAGAACATGGTAATCAAAAAATAGATGGAGGAAAGAAAAATGAAAAAGTTTTGGACAGTCCTGATGTGTGCAGCAATGACGCTGTCGATGGCAGCCTGTAGTTCGGACAGCGCTTCCGCAAAAAATGATGACAAGATTTATGTCGGTACCGAAGCGGGCTTTGCTCCGTATGAGTATATGTCCGGCGACCAGGTGGTCGGCGTCGATATGGATATTGCGCAGGCAATCGCAGACGCACTGGGCAAGGAGCTGGTGATTAAGAACATGGACTTCGACGGTGCGCTCAATGCGGTCCAGCAGGGTCAGGTCGACTTTGTGGCAGCCGGAGTTTCGGTGGATGAGGAACGCCAGAAGGTCATGGATTTCTCCCACAACTATGTGGATTCCAGCGATGTAGTCATCGTCAATGCAAGCGCTGATACAGTCAAGACCAACGAGGACATCGCCGACAAAATCGTGGGTGTCCAGCAGGGAAACATCGCAGATATCTGGATGACCAACAACTACCCGGATGCTCAGGTAAAACGCTACACCAAGTTTGTGCAGGCGGCAGAGGATTTGAAAAACAATAAAATCGATGCAATCGTCATGGACCTGTACCCGGCACAGGAGCTGGTTGCCACCAATCCGGAGCTGAAGATTCTGGACGAGGAAAATCCGGTCTTTGTAGACCAGTATGCGATTGCCGTTAAAAAGGGAAATCAGGAGCTGCTCGACCAGATTAACGAGGTAATCGACCAGCTGATTGCGGACGGCAAGATCGAGGAATTTACCGCAAAGCACGCAAGCGCAAACTAATCTGAACGAACTTGGTCAGCAGCAGGCGGATAGGCACGTCTGCTGCTGCGTTGTGTCCGGCAAACAGCAGCCGGAAGGGAAAGGAACGGTGTCATCTTGAACGGGATTCTCAAGTTGGGCCAGCGGTTTTACAGCGCATTTTTTGCCGACAACCGCTATCTAGCATATCTGGAGGGTGTGAAGAACACCCTCATCATTTCGCTGTTTGCCGTTTTGCTCGGTGTGCTCATCGGGGTTCTGGTAGCGGTGGTCAAGTATGTTGCGAAGGAAAACAAAAATCCGCTGCTCGGTCTGCTCGACCGCTTCTGCGGATTGTATGTGACCGTGATTCGTGCGACACCGGTCTACCTGCAAATTTTCATTATCGCCAACCTCATCTTCACCGCGCGCGACATGGAGCTGTATGCGGCCATCACCTGCTTCGGCATCAACTCGGGAGCCTATGTTTCGGAAATCATCCGCGCCGGCATCGAGTCGATTGACCGCGGACAGTTTGAGGCAGGCCAGAGCTTGGGACTGAGCCATGGAACCATCATGAAATCAATCATCCTGCCGCAGGCGGTCAAAAATATCCTCCCGGCATTGGGCAACGAGTTCATCACCCTGATTAAGGAAACGGCGGTTGCCGGAGCGATTGCCGTGACCGATGTGACCAAGGCTGCCCAGTACATCGGCTCCAGAACCTGGGATGTCCTGCCTCCGCTGTTTATCGCCGCAGGCATCTATCTGGTCATCGTGTTGGGATTGACCAGACTGCTCAATATCTTTGAAAGGAGATTGGCTGCAAGTGATCACCACTAAGAATTTAACCAAAAGCTATGGAAAGACGCAGGTGCTGTGCGGCATCAGCGAGACCATCGAAAAAGGGGAAAAGGTCGTGGTAATCGGCCCGTCCGGTTCGGGAAAATCGACCTTCCTGCGCTGTCTGAATCTTCTAGAGGTGCCGACCGGCGGAGAAATCTGGTTCGAGGGGAACAACATCACCGCGCCGGGCTGCGATATTCAGAAGGTCCGCCGCAAGATGGGAATGGTGTTCCAGCAGTTTAACCTCTTTCCGCACATGACCGTCCTTCAGAATATCACCTTTGCTCCGGTTAAATTGGGGCTGATGAGCCAGAAGGAGGCGGAGCAGAAGGCGCGTGAGCTGTTGAGTAGGATTGGTCTGCCGGACAAGGAGGGCGCTTATCCGGCACAGCTCTCCGGCGGACAGAAGCAGCGAATTGCAATCGTGCGCTCGCTGGCGATGAATCCGGATGTGATGCTGTTCGATGAGCCGACCTCCGCACTGGACCCGGAGATGGTCGGAGAGGTTTTGCAGCTGATGAAGGAGCTGGCAGAGGACGGCATGACCATGGTGGTTGTGACCCATGAGATGGGCTTTGCCAAAGAGGTCGCAACCCGAGTGATGTTCATCGATGAGGGTGTGGTAAAGGAGCAGGCTCCGCCGGAGGAGTTCTTCTCGAACCCGAAGGATGCCCGTCTGCGGGAATTTTTGTCCAAGGTTTTATAAGAAAAAGGCTTCCGAAAAAAATTCGGAAGCCTTTTTTGCACAATAATATTTTTTTACTTGCTTTCGGAGAAGGCATTGACCGAGAAGGCGATGCAGTACAGGGCAATCGCCAAGGTCAGTCCCACATCCAAGAGAGGCAGGCTCATGGTGGAGAAGGCAGCGGCCTCACCGACGGTCAGGGTCAGTCCAAACAGACCGGCACAAAAGCCGAAGCCGTTGCTCCAGCGCACACCGCGCGCAAAGTCGATGTTGTTGAGGATGCGGCTCTGTCCCAGCAGGAAGAGGGTAAAGGAGAGCAGGCAGAGCAAATACAGGGTGCGCTCCGGCATACCGGCAATCTGCGGATAATCCCGGAACAGCTCAACGCAGGTAATCAAAGACCAGCTGACCGGGAGCAGGAAGGACATGGAGCCGCTGCGGTTGATGTTTTCCCGAAGGTAGCCAATACCCAGCCAGAGAAAGCTCAGACCGCTCAGAAGGGAGAGCGGAACCAGCAGACCGGTCAGCAGGATGGTTCCAAACATTGCGCCGTCGAGCAGGGAGAGCAGGGAAAGCAGGTGGGTGACACCACTGCCAATCATCGCAGCTCCCAGAAGGAAGGACAGAACGGCAAGAATTTTGGAATTAGAAATCGAGAAGGACAGATGCTTCTGAATCACCTGAGAGAACAGGAGCATCAGGACAGGAATCAGGAACAGCGCTCCGTAGAACAGGGTCGTCAGCAGAGTGGAGGACGAGAAAAATCCTGTCACAGGGTCCAGATTGGTCAGGCAAAGAAATCCATACAGTGGCAGACAGATGACTGCGCCGAGGATAAACAGCAGTTTCGTGATATTCAACTAAAAAACCTCTTTCCATTGTCAAACTCAAAGCAACGCCCATCCGAAAACGGAGGGCTCAATGTGTCCATTCTACCATGTTTGGTGGGTTTTGTATAGTCTCAAACATCGGATTCGCCCGGGAAACTGCGGGACACGCAGTCATAGCGCCGGAGGGGTGCAGCATATATTGGGACAGAAATCAAAAATGAGGAAGGGGAATCGGGATGCGAATCAGGACGATGGCGGCGCTGGCAGTGTTGGCGGCTGTGTGTTTGGCAGCTCTTCCGGTGCTGTTTGCCCGGAAGCCTCAGGAGAGCGGAGAACCTCAGTTGGAGCAGGAGCAGCTTCGGCCTTTGGAGCCCAAACAACTGGAGGAGGCGGAGCCTTCTCATCAAGACGGGTCAGTGGAGTGGGAACCGTTCCTGATTCAGGACAGAAGCACCGGAGCAATCGAACGGGTGGAGGTGCGGGACTATGTGTTGGGTGCGCTCTGTGCCGAGATGCCGCCGGTGTTCGACAGCGAAGCGCTCAAGGCGCAGGCGGTCAGCGCACATACTTGGGCGTTGTATTGTCAGAACAGCGCCAAAAGCGCAGGCAAGGAATTTGACTTTTCGGCTGACCCGAGCCACTGGCAGGGATATGTCACCGAGGAGCAGGTGCGAGAGCGGTTTGGAGATTCCTTTGAGCAGTATTGGGGAAAGCTCAGTCAGGCGGCGGAATCGGTCTGGCAGGAAATCGTGGTCGATTCCGAGCAGCAGCCAATCGTAGCGGCCTACCATGCCATCAGTTCCGGAAGGACAGAATCGGCGGAAAATGTTTGGGGCAATCCGCTGCCCTATCTGACCCCGGTGGAGAGCAAAGGGGACATTCACGCGCAGGGCTATGAGAAAACGGTGTCCTTTTCGCAGGAGGAGCTGAGGGCAAAGCTGTCCTTGGCGCAGCCGGCCCCGAAGCTGGAAGGAGACCTCGGCGGTTGGATTACCGTTCTGGAGCGTTCGCCCTCCGGCTATGTCACACTGGTGCAGGTCGGAGACCAACAGATGAGCGGAATCGAGCTGCGGGAGCTGCTGGGCCTGCGCTCATCGGATTTTGAGCTGTCGGAGCAGGAGGAGGGTATTGCAATCACGACCTGCGGATATGGGCACGGAGTGGGGCTCAGCCAATATGGAGCGGACTATTTGGCGCGTCAGGGGATGGATTATCGGGAAATTCTCGAGCATTATTATCCGGGCGCTTCCGTTGTTAAGAGAGCAAAAGCGGATTTTCGGGAAAATCGTTGACATCAAAACGGAGGATGTGCTATCATAAAAAGACATCGATGATTGCGATACAAGGAGGCTCGGTCGTCCCGACCGAGGCTGTATCGAGAAGGGGAACCAAAGCATGAAGGAAATTTTGGAACAGTCGTCCAACCAGCTTGAGGAAGAGGTCTGTGAGGTCCAGCACCATCATCAGCTGGAATACCTGAAAAACAGGATGCCGACCCAACAGGAGATGGAAACCGCAGCGGAGCTGTTCAAGATGTTTGGGGACCCGACCCGCCTCAAGCTGCTGGCAGCCCTGCTGGGACAGGAGATGTGCGTCTGCGACCTGAGCGAGCTGTTGGGAATTTCTCAATCGGCGGTGTCCCACCAGCTGCGTCTGCTGAGAACCAGCCGTCTGGTGAAAAACCGCAGAGAGGGCAAATCGGTCTATTATTCGCTGGATGATGACCATGTGTCCACCATTTTGGCAAAGGGAATGGAGCACGTTCGCCATCAGTAACAGAGCATGGCAGCAAACGAGGAAAAAGGAATTTTCAGAAATTCTAAAAAAACCCTTGACTTTGTACGGGGATTGTGGTAGAATTTATTTCGTTGCTAGATGGAGAGGTGTCCGAGTGGTTTAAGGAGCTAGTCTTGAAAACTAGTGACTCGCAAGAGCCGTGGGTTCGAATCCCACCCTCTCCGCCAGAAATTTGACGGTGCAGGGTGAGCAGATAGCCCCGAGAACCGCTCTTTACAATAGAATCAGTGCTAACGCGCTTACCAGTCTGGAGAAGTACTCAAGTTGGTGACGAGGCGCCCCTGCTAAGGGCGTAGGCCGGTCTAAAACTGGCGCGAGGGTTCGAGTCCCTCCTTCTCCGCCAAAAAACAGCCCCGAAAAATCGCTTAATCATGCGGTTCTTCGGGGTTTTCTTTTTTGCTTTTTTAGGATTTGACCTTGTATTTTTCCTTCGGACAGGGTATCATGAATCTGAGTCATCAAAATTTACAAAGGGGTGATTGCTGATGCCGGTAAAAAAGGCCAGAGCCCTTCGGGACAGGCTGCTGATTGTAGGATTTGTTGTGATGCTGCTTGCCTATGTGTATCGACCTCTCTTTTGCGTGGGTGGTGCGATTGCCTTCTCCTGCCTCATTCCACATTTTCTTTATAACAAATGTCCTCATTGTGGAAAACAGCTCGGCAGAAACGAAGGGGATTTCTGCCAGCATTGCGGCAAGCGAATCGATTGATGATGCTCATTCATTTTGCGGCGGTGCTTGCCTTAATTTTGCTTGTTATGATGCGAATTGTTATGAATAAAATGAAGTAAATTTGCTGCACTCAAGTCGCTTTGCCAATGCTGAAAAACAGCAAATTTCTCCGATTCTACTTTTGAGGGGTGTGGTTTTCCTCAAAAAGATGGTATGATTCACTCAAACGAAGGAGGTAATCATATGGATCTTATCAAAATCGGAAAGTATATTGCGGGCAAGCGCAAGGGCTTGGACATGACACAAAAGCAGCTTGCTGAAAAATTAGGCATGAGCGATAAGTCTGTTTCCAAATGGGAGCGCGGGATCTGCCTTCCGGATGTATCGATTTATTCTGACCTTTGTTCGCTCCTTGGCATTAGTATCAATGAATTCTTAGCCGGTGAAGATATCGACCAAGGAAATCTGATTCAGAGGTCGGAAGAAAATATTATTGAAGTTGTCACAGATCATAAACAGAAGCAGAAGGGCCTCAAGAGGATTATCTGGCTGATGCTCGTCATCACGATACTGGCAATTTTGATGATTGGAGTTGCCATCTATCAAGTGGGGAAACCGCGGAATGAGATTGCACCGGTAGAACGAGATAGTGTTGAAAGACAGGTTGCAGAGCTGTTTGCCGGGCCTGATGGAGCATATGTTTACAAGTTTACGACAACGGATGACTACAGTCAGCTCAAACTCTATTGTTCGGAATATCAATCGGGGAAACTGGTGAACAAGGAAGATGTTGGGCTTGGATTTGAGGGCATTGGTTCACCGAAAAACGGCGAAATTCTGATTGTGCCAGATTTTCAAAACTATGTGATTCGACTGATTATAGCCACAGATGGCACGAAGCTTTCAACCGAATTTCCCATCTTGGATGGGGTAGAAGGGCGAGAGTATTTTGGCAGATCCGCATCAGAAATAAAAGGGAAAACAGAAATTCGCTACAACGAGGAGCAGGCACTTGTGGCGTGTATCTATGACAACGATGAAATGCGGGTGGTGGACCTGTCTTATTTTACGGATGGACCAACCGAAGCCCTTGCCCAAAATGACTATCTCTACTATTTTTCGTTTGAATTTTGTAAGGAATAAACGATTCCGGCTTGTCGTCCTGCGTTGGCAGAATAGAAAATTTTCAAAAAAGACCCCCGAGAAATCGCAGAACACTGCGGTTTCTCGGGGGTTATCTGTTACTGGGATGTTTCAGCTTACAGGATAATGTTTTTCTGGGAGCCGTTCAGGAAGCTGGTGATGTTGTCGAACACAATGTCGGCACGAGCCAGCATCGACTCGGCAGAAGCAAAGGCAACGTGCGGGGTTACGATGGTGTTGCGGCTGTGAAGGAGCGGATGCTCGAGAGCGAGCGGAGGCTCTGTTTCAAAGACATCGATGCCTGCGCCGGCCAGATAACCGCTGTTGAGCGCATCTGCCAGAGCCTGCGAATCAACAACAGGGCCGCGGGCGGTGTTGATGAGGTATGCGCCCTGTTTCATGTTAGAAATGGTTTGTGCATTGATGAGATGGCGGGAATCGTCGTTGATTGGACAGTGCAGGGAGACAATGTCGGAGCGGGAGAGCAGCTCGTCCAGCGAAACCATCTCCATAAAGTCCGGCTCGCTTCCGGTGATATGGCGCTTAAAGCCCAGAACCCGACAGCCAAAGGCATGGCACAGCTCGGCGGTGCGGCATCCGATGGCACCGGCTCCGACGATACCGACTGTTTTTCCGCGAAGCTCACAGCCGACCAGACCGTCCTTGGTTTGACCCTGACGGCAGCGCTCCTCCACCTGCGGAACATTTCTCAGCAGGGAGAGCATCATGCACAGGGCGATTTCTGCAACTGCCTGGGTGGAATATCCGGCGGCGTTGCTGACCTTGACCCCCATCTCACGGGCAGCCTGAAGGTCCACATGGTCAACACCGGTGAAGGCGACATCGATCAGTTTCAGATTTTTGCAAGCGCGGATGACCTGACCGCTCAGCGGCATATTGGCAATCATGATAATATCGGCATCATGCACCCGTTCAATCTGTACCTGCGGGTCGGTGTCCCGAGAATAATGCTCGAACACATGGCCTGCCTGAACCAGCGGCTTGGAGTAGGTGTCCAATATTTCCTGGGAAATTCCCAGCGATTCCAGCAAAACGATTTTCATAACAAACAACCTCCTGACAGCAGTATGATTTTCTTCATTATATCGCCTTTTGGGAGGGATGTAAACCTTTTTGCCGCACGAAAAAAACGGCACAGCTTCCCGAAAACCGGGGCTTCGGGCGCAGCTGGCTTTTCTTTCGGGGCTCTTTATAGTATAATGTAGGAAAATCGGGACAGGGGTGATGCGTGTGGCAGGAGAGGATTTTTTCACCAGACAGCTGGAAGGGCTGATTCGCGTCTATGCAAAGCTGCTGTTCGGCAAGGAGTATCGCCCGAAACAGCAGCAGGAGCTTGTTCCGACCACACCGCAGGGGGAGCCTGTTTCTCTTCAAGATGACTTGGAGCGGATGCTCCATCAGGGAGAGCTTGGAGAAGCGGAGGACCTGCTGTTTGAGGTGCTGGAGCGGGCTGTAGCAGAAGGAGTTGGACGCTGGGAGTGCCAGGAGCTGGTGAACTGGTTTTATGAACAGTTGTCCCAAATGTGCGATGAGGAGCTGGAACATGGGAACTTTAGTCGGGAAGAAATTATCCAAGGGCAGGCGCAGGCCCTTTTTCTATGCGTGCAGTCGGCCGATTGAGCGTCCGGCCTGCTGGAGTGCGGTGGTTTTTCTGGTGGTGACGGCGCTCTTTCTGCCCTGCTGTCGATGGCTGCTGTCCCAAAGCGGATTCGAGCGCAGCATGATTGCCCTCGTGCTGGTATTGGTGCTGATGCTCCCGGTGATGCTGCTGAGCAGAAAGCGGGGATGGGGACGGTGCCTACTGGTTCTGACGGTGGCAGCGGTGGCAGTAACGGCGGATTTTTTCGCGCTGGAACGCACGATGGTTCCAATCTACCAAATGCAGGGAGAGCAGACGGTTCAGGGGAAAATCCTCAAGTGGGAGGTTACCGACTACGGAAGCCGCTATCTTTTGCAGGCGGAGTATCCGAAGCAGCTCAAAGGGAAGAAGGCGCGGGTGTACAACTATGGAGAACCAGCAGGAGAAGTCGGGGATCTGGTGGAAATCGATGCACAGCTCAACACCGACATCCATCGTTCAGAGTGGGGACGCGGAATCTATTTTCATCTTCTGTCGGGGGAACATCCCATCCGTCTCATCGAGGAGAGGGACAGCCTTCGGGAGAAGCTGCTTTCCCAGATGGATTTGTTGTATCAGCCTCCGGTTCGCGGACTTGTCGAGGGAGTTCTGCTGGGCAGCCGGGAAGAGTTAGAACAGCCCTTTTATGAGATGATGCAGGAGTCGGGACTGGTTCATCTGCTGGCTGTATCCGGAATCCACCTCACCATGATGGCGATGTTCAGCCGTTGGCTGTTCTCCTTTTTGTATCTTCCCCAAACCTGGTCCTTTACGCTTTCCCTTCTGCCGGTGGTGGGGTATCTGGTGCTGGCGCAGTTTTCCCCCTCTGCGATGAGGGCGGCACTGATGTCCGGAATGTTCGTGCTGGGCTTTATCCTGCATCAGGAGGAGGACGGGCTTTCGTCGCTGTCGGTGGCAGCGATGGTTCTTCTGCTCTGGAATCCCTTTGTCCTGTGGTCCATCTCCTTCCAGCTTTCGTTTGGGGCGGCGCTGGGCATCCTGCTGTGTACCACGACCTTGTTCCAAAGCATCCAGCAACTTTTGCCGGTCAGCTGGATTTTGGGACACCTTCAGGGAAGATGGGAAGCTCTTGCCATCGACATCTGTGCAACGGTAGCGGCCTCGCTTGCCGCGTCGGTATTTTCTCTGCCGCTTTTGATTTTCCATTTTCACACCGTGCCGGTGTGGGGAATTCTGTCGTCGGTGCTTGCTCTGTGGGCAGTTCCGCCTATGATGCTTTTGTCGATGGTTGCGCTGCTGTTCTGCATGGTGGATGACCTGCTTGGCAGGAGCGTCTTTCTGCTGGCAGAGAGGGTATTGGCTGGGTTGAGCGGGCTCTTTGCGCGATGGATTTTATTAGTCAGCAAGCTGGTCTCCCGGATGCCCGGCTCCCAGCTATATCTTCACGGGGTCGGGAATCTCGTTTGCTCCCTGATTTGCGTCATTTTGCTGATACTATTTGTATATCATTTTGACGAAATAACTACTTGGCAACAAAGAAGTCGGGTAAAGTGTGTCGTCAGCTGTATCATCTGCTGTCTTTGTGTCAATGCGGCGGCGCAGCATTTGATGAATCAAGGGGTTCTCAACGTCTTTTCGACCGAACACGCGCTGATTCTGACCCGAGATGGGCAGGGTGCTGTGGTGGGCGATGTCTGCACCGGCTATGAAGCGCGGGAGATTGCGTCTATTCTGCGGTGCGAGGGTGTCGAGCAGATGGAGATTCTGTTGTGCGACCGCGACACGACCACCAAAAGTGCCGGAATCGATTTGCTGTTGGAGCAGGTTCCGGCAAGGGCAGTCGCAATTCCAGAGTCAGGAGCGCTCTATCCGCATATCTGTCGGGCAGCCGGAGAGGCCAAGGTCATAACCCCGGAGCAGCTACAGGTTCAACTGCTGGGCGGGGTGACCATCTCCTGCCGGAGCGGGGAAGCGGAGATTTGGGCAGGCCAGAAAAAAATCTTAAAATCAGAACAGAACTATGCTATAATAGAACAGGAAGAAGGCGCCTACTACCTGCTGCGCGAGCGGCCGGTCCTGCGCCTGATGTTGAACGGAAAGGCAGGAAGTTCGGTATGATTTTGAAAGAGGAAAGCCAGCTGCTGCAAAATATCAAGATGGGCCACCTGTACCGCGTTTACCTGCTGTATGGGGAGGAAAAATATCTCAAGGAGATGTACCGCAAGCGGCTGATTCGACTGGCTGCACCCGAGGAATTTGAGCAGTTTAATTTTCATTGTTTTAACGGCGGCGAGCTGTCGGTGGATGCAGTGGTCGAATCCTGTGAGGCTGTCCCGTTTCTGGCAGAGCAGCGCTGCGTGGTGGTGGATAAATTTGACTTTGAGGCGATGAACGCACAGGACAAGGAAAAGATGACGGCTCTGTTGGAGGACCCGCCCGAGACGACCGTCCTGATTTTGGTGGTGGATAAGGAGGAATTTCTGCCGAAGAAGAGTGCCGCCGCCAAAAAGCTGGTCTCGCTGTGCGACAAGGCAGGCGCTGTCATCGAGCTGAAAAAGCGGGACAGCTCCGAGCTGAGCCGCTTTATCCGTTCCCGTTTGGAACCGCGCGGCTGTACGGCAACAAGAGATATCTGCAATCTCTTGATGGAGCGATGCGAAAAGGATATGCTCACCCTGTCCGGAGAGCTGGAAAAGCTGTCGGCCTACCTTCAGGCGACCTATGACGCCTCGCCGGAGCACCCGGTTGAGGTGACCTCGGAAATGGTAGAACGCATCACCTGCAAGACGGTCAGCGGCTCGGTTTACGATTTGGCAAAGGCCATCCTTGCCGACCGCTTCGAGAAGGCGATGCGGATTGTCGAGGATTTGTTGTGGCTGCGCTACCAGCCGACTGTGATTCTGGCGGCGCTGTCCGGGGCTTATCTGGATTTGTATATCGCCAAGACCGCAAAGGCGATGGGTCAGGGAGAAGATGCCATCAAGGAAAATTTCTCCTACCGCGGCAGGGAGTTTGTGGTCCGCAACAGCCTGCGGGATTGCTCGCGCTATCCGTTGGAGGTGCTGCGAAGCTCGGTGGTCTATCTGACGCAAACCGATTTTCGGATGAAGAGCAGCCGTGCGGACAACCAACTGCTGCTGGAGCAGGCGGTTACAGAGCTGTTTGTGATTGCGTCCGGCGGCAAGATATAGTGAGAAAAAAGGATGGGAAGATGATGATTCATACCGACCGCGCGATTGTGGTGGAAGGAAAATACGATAAAATCAAGCTCAGCGGAATCATCGATGGGGTAATCATCTGCACCGATGGATTTCGCATTTACAAGGACAAGGAGATGCAGTCGCTGCTGCGGACGCTGGCAAAGCGTCAGGGCTTGGCAGTGCTGACCGATTCGGATGTCGCAGGATTTCGCATCCGCAGCTTTCTGCGAAATATCTGCGGCAAGCAAAATATTGTGGATGTTTATATCCCGGACCTGTACGGCAAGGAAAAGCGCAAGGCTCACCCATCCAAAGAGGGAAAGCTCGGGGTGGAGGGAGTGCCGGAGGAAATTCTGCTGCGGGCGCTGACCGAGGCAGGAATCGGGGTCGATACGGTGGAACAGCCGTCAGACCCGATTACCAAGATGGATTTGTTTGAACTGGGGCTCAGCGGCAGGGAGGACAGTGCCCAGCGCCGCAAGCAGCTTTCTGCAAGACTGAAGCTGCCGGAGCATCTGACCACCAATGCGTTGGTGACGGTGCTGGGAGCCTTGATGAGCCGGGAGGAGCTGTATGACCTGATGGATGACAGCCGGCAGGAGGAACAGCCGAGCCAGGCAGGCATCTGATATCTGGAGGGAAAAGATTGGGACTTGATACGCTGACATTCAGCTTTTTGTTTTTGCCGGCGGTGATGCTGTGCTTCTATGCCTGTCCGCCCAAATATCAAAATGCGGTTCTGGCAACGGCATCGCTGCTGTTTTATGACATCAACGAATGGAAAAGCCTGCCGCTGATGCTGGCTTCGCTGCTGATGGACTATCTGGTGTGCGCCAGAATGGTCCGCTCGGCAGGAGGACATCGGGGCAGGCAGGTGGTCTTTTGGCTGAGCGTGGTCAAAAATATGGGGTTGCTTGTGGGAGCGATGGCTCTGCAGCAGCTGGACCGGGGCACCATGCCGCTGGGCCTGATGATTTACACGATGACATCGATGGGCTATGTCATCGACGTCTACAACGGTGACGAGCCGTTTGACGGCAATCTGGTGGACTATCTGCTGTTTGCCTCCTTTTGGGGAAAATTATACGCAGGGCCGATTGTCCAATACTCCGAGATGAAGAAGGAGTGGCAGGAGCGAAACCTGTCCTTTTCCCATCTGGAGAAGGGGGTTCGGCGGTATGTCGGAGGGCTGGCACGGCTGGTTATTCTGGCGCGCGGCAGTGTGGCGATTCAAACTGCCGTACAGCAGATTCCGCAGGGCGAGGAAACGGTCCTTTCGGTTTGGCTGCTGATTATCAGCTCGACCTTCGCGCTCTATTATACCCTGACGGGCTACTGCTCGATGGCACGGGGACTGGCAGCCTTTTTTGGAATGGAGCTTCCGGAAAACTTCCACTACCCCTTCCAGTCCCGGACGGTGTCGGATTTTTTTAATCGGTTTAATATTACCGTCACCCGCTTTATCACCCGATATGTCTATATCTTTCTGGGTGCGGACACCAACGGCGTCCTGCCCACCATTCTGAATACACTGCTGACCACCATGCTGATGGGGCTTTGGTTTGGGCTTCGCCTGAACTGTCTGATGTGGGGAATTTATTTTACCGTCTTTATCCTGCTGGAAAAATATTTCCTGATGCCGTACCTGCAAAAAATGCCCCCCATCCTCGACCGAATCTATACCTTCGTTGTGGTCATGTTTTCCTTCAGCATCCTGTCGGGAAGCTCGCTGCGGACGACCGGCAGCTATCTTTCCGGGATGTTCGGTCTGGGCGGCCTGCCCTTTGCCAATAACCGGATTGCCTATATCCTGTCGAGCAACTATCTGGTGATTTTGCTTTGCTTCTTTTTTGCAACCAGCCTGACCAGATTGCTGGGAGAATCTGTCCGAAAGCGGATGCCGCGTCTGGCGGAGATTCTCAGCTTTGCGGTGTGCCTGCTGGTGTTTGGGGTTTCTGTGGCATTCATGATTTAGCAAAGGGGGACTTGATGTGAAAAAGCTGCTGTCCGGTGTCATGCTGGCAATCGCTTTGGGAACGGTGGGACTGTGGGCGATGCTGGCAGGTCAGGGAGGCTTTCCGAAATTTAACCGCTATTTTCATCCGGACGAATATCTGGCAGAGGTAGAACGCGCAATGGCGAAGAATATCCCCTTTGCCAAGGAGCTGGAGGATTTGGCGGTACAGCTCCGCATGAAGGGCGGGGCCAGAGAATTTGACGATATTTTTATTGGCGACGATATTTTGGTGGAGGACATCGGAGAACCGGACGAACAGCAGACCTCGCGGAATGTTGCCGCCTTGATGAGGATGGCGGAGAACAGCGAGGTGCCGACCTATGTGATGCTGCTGCCGACCAAGTGTGCCATCAAGCAGAACGAGATTCCGCAGGCGGCGCCCCTGTTTAATCAGAAGCAGTTTATCGAGCAGACCTACAACGGACTGCTGGGCAAGGCAACGGTGGTGGATGTTTACCCGGCACTGTTTTCAAAATTTGAGCAGGACCTGTACTATCGGACGGCACCGGGGCTGACCGCTCTGGGCGGATATACGGTCTACGAGGTGCTGGCACAGCGGCTGGACAACACGGTGAAGCCGCAGGAGGATTTTGAGATTCAGTATGTTTCCCACAACTATTACGGGGAGACCTATCAGCGGTCGGCCTATCAGGAGATCTCTCCGGATATTATCGCACTGTACCGCTATCAGAAAAACAACCGCAACTACATGGTGACCCACAACGGGGATTATCAGTACAGCTATGATACCCTTTATCCGGAGCAACTGTTGGAGCTGGGAGATGACCTGGATGTTCTGCTTGGCGGGAACACCGGGGACATCACCATTCGCAGCAACCTAAAAAACAAGAGCACCCTGCTGGTGATCGGAGACAGCAGTATTCTGCCGGTGCTGCCGTTTCTGGCGGCACATTATTCTCAGATTCGTTTTATCGACATCGAGAAGCTGAGTCAGGAAGAAATCGGACAAATCGATTGTGGCAGCTACCAGCGCCTGTTAATCAGCTATTCGGTCGATACCTTCATCCACGACAGCACCCCGGAAAAGATTCAGTGGCTGGACGCACAGCGCCCGCAGGAAGAGGAAACCGCGCCGGTGCTGGGTTAACGGTCGGAATCCGGCACCTCTGCCTGCAAAAAGCGGCGCTGGTCTCCGTCGATGTCCAGCACCAAAGCTTCCTCATCCCAAAAGAGCGAGCCGGACAAGACCCCGAGCGAGCCACCGTCCAGCACAAACCGCTGCGGCTGTTCCCGGGTAGGGGATTCCAGCAACGGCTCGAGGAACTCGTAGGACAGGCACAGGCCGTTGATGGTGAGCCTGTCTGGCTCGAGGACCAGCGAAAGCTCAGGCTGCTCCGAGCATTGCCAGCTGCCCCAAAGCAGAGGGGTCGGGGCGTGTTTTTTGAAAACGACCGCGCGGCATCCGGCAGCTGCGATGCACAGCAGCAAGAGGAGACACAAAGCCCTTTTCCAGCGCAGGCGGATGCCGGAACAAAAATGACTGCGAAACGAAAGTAAGCGATTCATGGCGCACCTCCTGAAACAGTAAGTGGTATATCGTATGCAGGGGGAGCAGAGATTTAGAAGATAGGATCGGGAGGGTCGGTATGGAAGAAATCAAGCAGAAAATCCTGCACAGGAGAACCTTGCAGAAGAAGGTGGTGGACCTGATGCTCTCTGTTTTGGGACAGGGGCTGAAGGTGTGTGCCAGCCATGACCCAATGGTTCGGGAAACGCTGGAGGTTTTTCCCGAGGATTATGTGTTTGCGTTGGGAGTTTACGGGAGCCGTCATCCCATGATTCTGCAAAACCGCAGCAGCGGTCTGTACCGCACCCATGAATCCTTTGCGGCGGTGTGCCGAAAAATCCCAATGGCTCCGTCGGCGATGGCAAGACGGTTCGGCGCCAACCAGAGCGACCCGACAAAGATGCTGGAGATTCGCTTCAAAAACGTGGAGGCCGGGTGGAGGATGGTGACCGGACAGGTTTCGGCAGCGCAGGCGTATGCGCGGCACGACCTCATCATCCGCGGAGAGATTCACCATGCGATGCAGTTCTTGCGGTGCATTGAGCGGGTGGAGGCTTACCTGCTGCCCGAAGCACTGGCAAAGCGCGCCCTGCCGCTGGCCAAGCGTACCCATCTGCCGTTGCCACGGTGGTGGGTTTGGGTGCGGATGCTGCACGTGAAAAAGAAAAACGGCCAAGGCGAAGAATGATACGATAGATGGAACAGGAAGGATGGTTGCACGATGCTGCCAGAATATTTTGAATTTCATAACCCGGTCAAGCTCCTGTGCGGTCAGACAGCGCTGGAAAATATCCCGTATGAGATGGGGCGGCTGGGCTGTAAGAAGCCGTTCCTTCTCATCAGCAGAACCATGCTGGACGGCGGGATTCTGGAGATGATGGGAGGGCGCTATCAGGCGCTGATTGGAACCGATATTCCAAAGGACTCCTCCTTTGCGGTGGTGGAGGGGCTGGCTCGTCAGGCTCGGGAAGAAGGCTGTGACGGAATCCTCGCCATTGGCGGAGGCTCGGTGCTGGATACGGCGAAGGCAGTGCGCGTTTTGCTCTCGCAGGGATGCACCAGTGTACGGGAATTGCTGGGCAGCGAGTGGATGAGCAAAGGAGCCTCCGTTCCCTTCCTGATGGTGCCGACCACTGCCGGGACCGGCTCGGAATGTACCGGGGTAGCGGTCGTGCAGGATGACCAAACCAAGGTCAAACAGGAGCTGATTTCCGACCAGTTTCTGCCGGATGTAGCGGTGCTGGACCCGCGTGCAACCGAGAAGCTACCGCCGCGGCTGACCGCTTCTTCGGGGATGGATGCCCTGACCCACGCAATCGAGGCCTATACCGGCTTGCAGAAGAATCCGATTTCGAGCGCCTATGCCTTCAGTGCGGTGCAGATGATTGGGAAAAATCTGATTGCGGCGGTGCGGGAACCCAAGAACAACGAGTACCGCCTGTCGATGGCTTGTGCCTCCACCATGGCAGGAATCGCATTTTCCAATTCGATGGTAGGGCTGGTTCATGCAATCGCCCATTCGCTGGGTGCAGTGGGTGCAGTTTCACACGGGGAGGCAGTGGGAATCATGCTGCCTAAGGTGATGCGCTGGCAGATGGATTGCGTCGGAGAAGGCTACGGAGAGCTGCTGTCGGCCTTCTGTGGGCTGGAATATGCGGCGGAGATTCCGTACTACCGTCGGGGAGAAAAGCTGGTAGAGGCGATTGAAGACACGCTGATGCACCTCCATCAAAAATGCGGGCTTCCGTATTCCTTAAAGGATGCCGGAGTCAGCCGAAAGGACCTGCGGCAGATTGCCCAGCTTTCGGTCGATGACGGTGCTCTGCTGGCAAACCCGAAGTCGGCGGAAAAATCCGATGTGATAAAAATCCTGGAAATGGCTTTATAACAAAAACAGAGGCGTCATAGCTGACGCCTCTGCTTTTGATTTGGGGAACCTGTGGACAATCAAGGAAGAGAAGAAAAAGAGAGAGCTTATTCTGCCAGCAGTTTGCCGAGAGCGCGGCACTGCTCCAACCCGGTCGCATCGGGTGTTTCGTTCAGAATCAGTCCTTCGCCGCCGACCAGCTCTGCGCCGGCACGAATGGTGCGCTCCTGCCAATCACGCATCCATTGTCCGTCTCCCCAGCCGTAGGAGCCAAACAGCGCGACCGATTTCCCGGAGAGAGAAGATTCCAGCTCGGTGAAGAAGGGCTCGAACTCACCCTCCTCCAAAACCTCGCCGCCCATAGCAGGGCAGCCCAGTGCCAGACGGGAATATTCGGCAGCGGCAGCAGCGGTTGTCTGGGAGACGTTCAGTAGGGTGACCTCTGCACCGGCAGCTTTGGCTCCTTCGGCAACAGCCTGAGCCATCGCTTCGGTGTTTCCGGTACCAGACCAGTAGATGACAGCAATATGATTCATCGTATCAAACCTCCTGTTGTTGTGATTTCCAATCAAAAAATGGGACCTAGGCAGCCTGAGCTTCCGCAGAAATCAGCTCGGGAAGAGGGCTGCCGGACAGTAGTCGGGCATACAAATTTGCGCGGCACCGGTCAAAGAGGGCAAAGCATTTTTTGGCAGATTCTACATCGCCGTAGACCTTCCAGTAACCACACAGCTTGCAGTCCTCTCCGCGGTGTCGACAGAAGCCGATGACATCCGCCAGAGGATAGCCAAGAAAGAGCCCAATCTCATGGGGAAATTCTTCGGAATCGATGAGGCGGCCTCGCAGATGTCCCAGAAGCGGTTCCAAAGAGGTTGCTTGAGAAACAGGATACCCGGCCTGTTTGAGCAGAGCTTGCACCTGAGGGTCGCTCAGCTGTTCCCAAAGCATCTGACGGCGGTAGATCAGCAGAAGCCAGCGGCAGCCGCACTCGCAGATGATACAAAAGGAAATCCCTTTGTCTGCCAGCATCCGGCTGTATCGCTCAATCAAAACGGGAAGCTGGGGGTAATCTGCTTTTGAAAGAGAAAGCAGATTGGCTGGCTTGAGTCCGCTCAGGGTGGGAGAACAGTGTCCGACCAGTGCCTTTTCAAATGCAAACATCAAATTCCTCCTTGGATTAGCAACTGCTAACTATAGCTGAAAAGAAAAACGGAGAAACTCCGTCCTTTCCATCATGGCTCAGCTAGAAGCAGCTGCTTCGTTCACTATCGGTTAGTTCTTGCTAACTGACAAGATCAGGATACCATGACTTGGAAAAAAAGTCAAGAGAAAACAGTTAGCGCAAGGTAATTTATTGCAGAAAAAAATCCCCGACCGTTCGGTCGGGGATTTTCTGTCGCATTAGCTGTTTGGGTCGTGGGTGTTGGTGCTGGTTCTTCGTTTTGCCTCCAGCGCCTGTTCCACCATCATGTCCTTAATCTTCATCAGACGGGACAGATTGCCACGTTCGTTTTCATCCAGCTTCATTTTGATATACTTGATGGTTTCTTCCAGGTCCGGAATCTGAACATATTCCAGCGCATTGACGCGTCGGCGGGTACGTTCGATTTCCTCTGCAATCATCTGAGCGCTTTTTTCAATCTGTGCCAGCTCCAGAAGTTTGGGCAGGATCTTTTTGACAGCGGCGACCGAGTCGTCCAGCTCACCGGAGGTGGAGACAAAGCCGTAGGAATAGATGTCGCTGTCAGAATTTTCCGTTGCGGTAAACTCGAAGGAAGGAACGGTAACGCTCATGATATTGTGCTCGCCCACCTCCAAATCGATGCTCTGCTTGGGCAGCATCAGGGCTTCCTCGAGCATCTGTGGGCTCATGATTGCACTGGCAGCCACAAATCCGCCGTAGATGTCGCTGATCTCCTGTTCGATTTCCTCACGCAGTTCTTTGTTTCTGCGGATGAGATCCAGGAATTTTTTCATCAGGTCATCTCGTTTATCCTTGAGCAGCTTGTGACCGCGAATCGAGGTAGCCAAACGCTTCTTCAGACGAGTCTGCTCCATGCGGGTGGGGTTGACGTTAAGCAATGCCATTCTCTACCCCTCCTTAGTCGTCTTTTTTCGGAAGGTATTTTTCAATCATCTCAGGCTTGATACGTTTGAGCTCGGAGGTTGGCAGAATCGAGAGCAGCTCCCAGCCGATGTCCAGTGTTTCCTCGATGGAACGGTTGGTGTAGTAGCCCTGCGATACATAGCGTTTTTCAAACTCGTCCGCAAATTTGGCGTACAGAAGGTCGGTTTCCGAAAGGGCAGCTTCACCCAGAATGCTCATCAGCTCTTTTGCATCCTTACCACGGGAGTAAGCCGCAAACAGCTGGTTCAGGGTTCCGGAGTGGTCCTCACGGGTTTTGCCGACGCCGATACCTTTATCCTTCAGACGGGACAGAGAAGGCAGTACATCGATTGGCGGGGTGATATTCTTGCGGTACAGCTCACGGGACAGAATAATCTGGCCCTCGGTGATGTATCCGGTCAAGTCAGGGATTGGATGGGTCTTGTCGTCCTCAGGCATCGACAAAATTGGAATCATGGTGATGGAGCCTTCGGAGCCCATCTTTCTTCCGGCACGCTCATACAGCGTTGCAAGGTCGGTGTACAGATAGCCCGGATAGCCGCGGCGTCCCGGAACCTCTTTACGAGCAGCGGAAACCTCACGCAGAGCCTCGGCGTAGTTGGTGATGTCGGTCAGGATGACCAGAACGTGCATATCCTTTTCAAAGGCAAGATATTCCGCAGCGGTCAGAGCCATACGAGGGGTAGAAATACGCTCAATTGCCGGGTCGTTTGCCAGGTTCATGAACATAACGGTACGGTCGATTGCACCGGTTTTGGTAAAGTCCTTGATGAAGAAGTCTGCTTCCTCAAAGGTGATACCGATTGCAGCAAAGACAACGGCAAACTTATCGTTGGCGTTGAGTACCTTGGACTGACGCGCAATCTGCGCTGCCAGCTTGGCATGAGGCAGACCGGAGCCGGAGAAGATTGGCAGCTTCTGACCACGAACCAGAGTGTTCAGACCATCGATTGCGGAAACGCCGGTCTGGATGAACTCGTTCGGGTAGACACGGGCAGCCGGGTTCATAGGAACGCCGTTGATGTCGATTCTCTTATCCGGGATGATTTCCGGACCGCCGTCGATTGGACGGCCCATGCCGGAGAATACACGGCCGAGCATATCCTCGGAAACAGGCAGCTGGAGTCCATGACCGAAGAAGCGAACCTTGCTGTCGCGCAGGTTGATGCCTGCGGAGCTTTCAAACAGCTGTACCACTGCGTTGCCGCCGTCTACTTCCAGTACCTTGCAGCGACGGACTTCACCGCTGGGCAGCTCGATTTCGCCCAGCTCGTCATAGGTGACGCCCTCTACATCAGAAACCATCATCAGAGGACCTGCGACCTCTCTTATGGTGCGGTATTCTTTTAACATGATGCAGATACCTCCTCAGAAATGATGTTGGATACCGATGTTTCAATCTCTGTCATGGTATCATGGAAGTATGCCTCGAAGCGGTCCTCAGGGACATATTTTGCACGGGCGATTTTTTCGGAAACCGGCAGGTGCAGCAGTTTGTCGACCTTGACACCGCTGTTCAAAGCGTTGCGACATTCCTTGGAGAAGGAGAGGATCATCTTGAGCATCCGATACTGTTTTGCGTTGGAAGTGTAGGTGTCAGCGTCATCGAATGCGTTCTGCTGCAAGTAGTCCTCACGGACGGAACGAGCGGCCTCGAGGGTCAGGCGGTCAGGCGCAGACAGGGAGTCGTAGCCGACCAGCTTTACAATTTCCTCCAGCTCGGATTCCTGCTGGAGCAGCAGCATCGCATCGTGATGCAGACCGGACCATTCATCCGAAATGTTTTTATCCATCCACTCGCCGATCTGGTCCATATACAGGGAGTAGGAGGTCAGCCAGTTGATGGCTGGGAAGTGACGTTTGTATGCCAGAGAGGAATCCAGACCCCAGAATACCTTAACGATACGCAAGGTAGCCTGTACAACCGGGTCGGAGTTATCGCCGCCGGCAGGAGATACCGCGCCGATTGCGGTCAGAGAGCCTTCACGCTCGTCGCTGCCTTTGCAGATGACGCGGCCTGCACGCTCATAGAACTGTGCCAGACGGGAGGTCAGGTAAGCCGGGTAACCTTCTTCACCTGGCATTTCCTCCAGTCGACCGGACATCTCACGCAGAGCCTCTGCCCAACGGGAGGTGGAGTCAGCCATGATGGCAACGGAGTAGCCCATGTCGCGGTAATATTCTGCGATGGTGATGCCGGTGTAGATAGAAGCCTCACGGGCAGCAACCGGCATATCGGAGGTGTTTGCAATCAGAACGGTACGGTACATCAGGGATTCGCCGGATTTTGGGTCCTTCAGTTCCGGGAACTCGTTGAGTACGTCGGTCATTTCGTTTCCGCGCTCGCCGCAGCCGATGTAAACAACGATGTCTACGTCCGACCATTTTGCCAGCTGGTGCTGAACAACGGTTTTACCGGAGCCGAATGGTCCCGGTACTGCTGCGGTACCGCCCTTGGAAATCGGGAACAGGGTGTCGATTACACGCTGACCGGTGATCATCGGAATATCCGGAGAGAGCTTTTCTTTATATGGACGCTGGACACGAACCGGCCATTTCTGGAGCATACAAACATCGCGGACGACACCGTCTGCACCCTTGATTCGGGCGATGGTCTCGGTGATGTTGTAGCTGCCGGAGAAGATTTCGACGATTTCGCCCTCAGAGCCCTGTGGAACCATGACCTTGTGTGTGACGATGGAGGTTTCCTGAACGGTACCCAGAACATCGCCCATTACAACATGGTCGCCGACCTTGGCAGTAGCAACGAAATCCCATTTCTTATCGTGATCCAGCGAGGTGACCTCGATGCCTCTGGTGATATTGCTTCCGGCAATCTCTCTGATTTTGGTCAGAGGACGCTGGATACCGTCAAAGATACTGGTCAGCACGCCCGGAGCCAGTTCAACAGACATCGGAGCGCCGGTGGTCTCAACATCATCGCCGGGGCCGATGCCGGCAGTTTCCTCATATACCTGAATGGATGCCTTGTCGTCTCTCATCTCGATGATTTCACCGATGAGCTTCTGCTTGCCGACATGTACTACGTCGAACATATTGGCGTCGCGCATATTTTCGGCAACGATCAGCGGACCGGCAACCTTTACAATTTTGCCTTGGCTCAATATTTTCACCTACTTTAAAAATCAGTCTTTCGCGGGAAAGCCCGCGCCTGCCTCCCCCTTTTGAGCAAAGAGGGAGGAGGAAACACAAAAGCGATTTGCACACCAAAGGGTGCAAAGCAAAAATCAGAATGAATCAGCGGCTGCCCGAAGGCTAGTCGTTAAACAGGATGTCTGCGCCAACAGCTCGCTCGACGTTCTTCTTGACATTCTTGATGCCGATGCCAAGGCTGCCGTCCTTGCCGGGAATCGGGATGATGGCAGGAGTGGGCTGTTCCTTGTACTCGTCGATGATCTGCGGAATCTGGACATAGGCTTGCTCGGTGATGAAGATAATGCCATAGTCGCCGCTTTTGCACAAGGTATGCATAACCTGCTGAACCTCCTGCTGAGCAACGGCGGTGAACACCTCAAAGCCTACCGACTTGAAGCCGAGGACGCTGCCTTTGTCGCCGACAACTGCAATCTTTTTACGCATAAGTTTCCCTCAGCCTTTCCGTGATTTTTTCCGGTGCAATACCGGCGATCTTGGAGGCCATGACGATGCGAATCGCCTGTGCCTCGTTCTCCTTTGCCACCAGATAGGACAGCACCGGCTCGATGCCGAACGGTACAAAGCGGGAAGATTTGAGCACCCCTACCATATAGTTGTCGCACAGCTTCTCAAACAGTGAGAGCGAGGAGCGGTTCCGGATGGCGTCATAGGCGCCGGACAGAGCCGAACCATAGGGTGTGGTGTCAAGCATCTCGCAGAAGTCGTCAAAGCTCTTGGGATACAGCTCGACAAAACGGCTGAGCGGGATGCTGCCGCCCTGAGCCAGCACCTCCTTGAGGAAGCTGACCTCCTGTCCGATTCGTTTGATGCGGACAAAGGAGCGGATGTTGGCGATGTCGATTTGGGCATCGACCAAACGGTCAAGAAATGGGCTTTTGTACTGCTTTGCCAAAGCTGCCATACATTGCAGGACTGCACGATCGATGATGACATCCACCATCTGCGGGTCGTTGACCCTGGCCAGAGAATCCCTTGCATTGACAGCGGCAGCTGCAAGCTCAGGCTCCAAAGCGCCGAAGTTGCCGTCACGGAGCCCGTCCTGAAGAACCTTTGCATCCACGGTGCCCAGAGGAATGAGCAGCTCCTGCGCACTGGTGCCGGCAGCACCGGCCTTGATGAGTGCTTTCAGATTGTGTCCGTCATATTTGCAGCGGAAAATCCGGAACATCTCCGGATTGGGAGATGCCTTTTCCAGCCGTTCATAGGTGGAGGCAAGCTCCTGTGTCAGCGCAGATTCAAAATCCCTGTAATCATAGTCCACACCGATTCCGGCATCGTTCACCGTCTTGAAGGCTTCTTCTGCGCTGCCTGCGGCAATCATCTTGTGCAGTGCCTGCGCGCCGATCATTTTGGTTTCCTGTGCACGGATATTGGCGGACAGATAAAGATACTGTGTATCCTTTGTTTTTTTCAAACCATGCACCTCCCTTACTTGTAGATGATCCTCTTGCGATTTTTATTCGGTCAAAATAGCTGCGACTTCGCCTTCCAGCTCATCGCGCAGATTTTTGACGAGGATCTCGTAAGAAAGGTTGGTTTCGATCTTTCCCTCTGCCAGAATCATGCCGCCCTGCATGGAGCCGGTGTGCTCGGACAGGGTAACGGCAAAATCCTTGCCGGAGGCTTTTAAGTTAGCCTGAATGGCTGCAACCAGCTTGTCACCAAAGGCGGCCTTGTCCTTTTGGTTGAGGATGACCTTGGCGTCTGCCGACAGATATTTTCCGGCAGCACCGGCAAGCAGCTCGACCTGTTTGTCGCTCGGCATCGAGCACAGCTGTTCCAGAGCCATCTGGAATGCCTGTTCGATTGCCTGTCGTTTGTATTGCAGCATCAGATTGCGGCGAATCAGACCGGACTGGGACTCCACACGCTCGGCAATGGCAGCAGCCTCTTTCTGAGCCTGCTCCTGTGCATCCCGAAGCAGCTTGTCTGCTTGCTCCTGATAGCCGCGGAGAATCTGCTGGGCTTCGATTTGTGCCTCGGCGATTTTCTGGTCAGCCTGAGCCTGAGCGTCTTGCGCAATCTTCTTGGTAATGCTTTCAATGTTGTTCAACCGGTTTCACCTCGATTTCAAAGTTTCTGCTTCACAGCGGTTTTGTGAAACTGTCCCGGCAGGGATTAAGCAATATTGCCGACGTTGATAACCAGCAGGATGGAGATCAGAAGGCCAAGGATTGCGTAGGTTTCTACCATCGCAGCGTAAATCATGGCTTTGGAAACTTCGTTCGGTCTCTTTGCTACAACATTGATACCGGCAGCAGAAACGCGTCCTTGATGGATACCGGAAACCAGACCAGTCAGAGCAGCAGGCAGGCAAGCAGCCAGAACATACAGACCCTGAGAGGAGGTGAGGTTTGCAGTGCCGCCGAGGAATCCGCAGTTGAGCATTACCATGATGCCGACCAGGAATCCGTAGATACCCTGTGTACCAGGCAGAGCCTGAAGAATCAGAGTCTGACCGAATTTGTCCGGGTCCTCTGCAATCAGTCCGGCAGCAGCCTCACCGGCGATGCCGACACCTTTTGCGGAACCGATGCCGCCAAGACCTACTGCCAGAGCAGCACCCAATACTGCCAAAAAGTTACCAGAGAAAAAGAACTGAGAAAAAGTTGTTGCTTCCATGATTATTTGTCCTCCTTATCGGAAATGAGAGTGTATTTTGTATTTGCCTGGAATGGGCGGAAAGGTTTGCCGCCGGCCTCATAAAACTTACCAAAGAATTCGACATACTGCAGACGGGAGGTGTGTACATAAGCTCCCAGACCGCTGATTGCCAAGTTAAAGACATGGCCGATGACAAAAATCAGGAGAAAGGCGATGATGCCAACCAAGTTGAAGCCGGGCATCGTGCCCAGAAGGTTAAAGACGTTTGCGATGATGCCGCCGGCAAGACCCAGCGCCAGCACACGCGAGTAGGACAGGACATCCGACAGATAGCCGGTGATGTCGTACAGGCTCATAACGCCCTTAATCGGTTTCATCAGGATATTTTTTTCATGACGGCCCTGTGTCAGAATCAATCCGACGGCGCCGACGATTGCTAAGATCTTGCCGACATTGGCAACTGCGGGCAGTACCATCATTGGCAGACCAACGAGAATCAGGTACCACAGACCCACATCCATCAAGCCGTCCATGAGATGACCGCGTTTTGCCAGCATATAAATCTTGATGCCCATACCGGTGAACAGATGAACCGCACCGAGGAGGAACGACAGGATCATGATGGACATTGGGTCATTGAGCATATCGAATACGGCAGGGATGGTGATGGTTTTTCCAAACCAGCTTTCTGCCACCTGAGGAATCAGGTTGCCGAAGTAGCCGCCGTACATCACGCCCCAGAACATGGTGGACAATCCGCAGGATGTACCAATCTGCATGGCGGATTTGAGGAAACCTTCGTCGGGTTTAAACTTTTTGAGTCCGATGAAGCACAGCAGGAAGATCAAAAGACCGTAGCCTGCATCCGCCAGCATCATGCCAAAGAATAGGATGAAGAACGGAGTGAGCATCGGGGTCGGGTCGATTCCGTCCGGGGTCGGCAGGGAGTACATCTCGGTAATCAGCTCGTACGGCTGTACAAACTTGTTGTTTTTCAGCTTGACCGGAGGGTCGTCCCCCTCTGCGGGCTGCTCCAAGGTGTAGTAGCAGGAGTAGCGGTCCAGCAGTTTTTTGACCTTGTCGGCATCTTCCTCGGCAATCCAGCCGGTCAGTGCGAAAACGCTCTGAGTCTGGAAGATATTTTCCCGTACCTTCTGGTCATCGATTTGTACCGAAATCATATCGGAGCCTGTTTTCAGGAGCTGGGCAGATTCTGCTGCTGCCTTGAGCTGCTCGGTCAGACGCTCGATTTCCTGAGTGCTGGTCTCGATTTGACTTTTTAGGAGAGAGATGTTTTCGGCTGCGGTTCCCTTGCAGGAAGCGAAGTCGGGGCGGTTGGTGTTGAAGCCTTTGATGACCTCCATAACAGCATCTTGTGCATCCTTATGGTACAGCACCAGCAGGCACGACATCTCGGAAGAGGAGCTTACCTTGTGGATGTAGCACAAGGGAGAAGCCTCCAGCAGGTCTTTTTCCAATTCTTCCAGGTTCACATCTGCGGCAGCTGTCAGGTACATCAGGGCGGTGGAGCGTGTCTGTGTGACAGACAAATCCAAATCCAGATCCTTCCACGGCTCCAGCGCGGTAATCTGAAGCTGGGCACGGGAGCTTGCGTTCTTCTGCTCGGCAATCTGTTTCACAATGCCATTGATTTCGTCTCGAAGTAAAACGGCTGTCTCGTAAAGCTTTTGGTCAAGCATGACAGAAAAATCAGCCTGTTCCTTTTTGGCGAAAAGTCCGCCCTTTTCTTCATAGGGAGACACGGCACGGATGGCAGAGGTGAACTTTGCAAGATCCTGCTCCAGCTCATAGGTTTGGGAAACGCCGGCTACGGTCATCTCAGAGATGCTTTCGTAGTCCCGGATATTTTCCGGACCCTCGATCTGGACACACTTCTTCTTCATCATATCCCGCAGCAGGGATTCCTTGTCTGCGAGAAATCCGATGAGAGTCAGCTTCTGCATTTTCAAAATCATAGTGTGTTCACAATCCTCTCTGCAATGAGGTTTGCCGCCGCGGTCAGTTTTTCTTGGGATTTCTCAGCCATGGCCCTGCACTCATTCTCGGAAACCGATTGTGAGTTTTCCAGCCAGGTCTGCGCGTCGTTGCGGGCGCGGGACAGAATCTCTTCAGAGAGCTTGGCAGCATCGGATTTGGCATTGTCAAGGACTGCCTTTCCCTGCTTTTGGGCATCGGCACGGATGGCCGCCGCTTTTTGCTGGGCTTCGCCGGTCAGTTGCTGTGCAGCATCTTCGGCTTGCTTGACTTTGCTGAGTACATCTAACAAGTTTTGTCACCACCCTTTTTTTAATGACCTGCGGGAAATGGGTATCAACCCGGGAAAAATGGGATCAATAAACCATTTTCCGCGAAATGATTGTGGAAAAAATAACGAAAAATACGCTCTACAAACCTTATTTTTTCCTGCGGTAGCTGCAATATTTGTTATAAAATGTTATATTTTGCTAGTTACCGGAAGAAATAAAAATCCTTCTACATTATCATACTCTACATGATTGTACATTGTCAATAAGAATTGTGGAAAAAATAACGAGGCAATTCATGCGAAAAATCAACAAAATGACGGGAATACATAATTTATTAACAATTATTTCTGTCAGGAAATAACTGAAATTTAATAAAAATACGCTTTTTTTGTCCAAAATGGCGAAAAAAACAGGCCAAAATGTTATTATGTGATAATATAATTTATCTTTTTTATATCAGCGTGTGATTTTTATGGAAAATTATGGACGAAACAGAAAAAGCAGGGTATAATATTTTCATTAAGGTGAAGCAAGGACGGTGATGCGGCGGATGAAAGAAGATAACATCATCCGAAAAATGGCGCTGGTCGCGCTGATTTCCTGCCTCTTTCTCATGCTGGTTCAGATGGGATTTTCGCCAAAAAGCCCCTATCCGTTGACGATTACGCGGGTCGAGCAGGTTGTTCAACCAATTCGACAGGCAGCGGGTGAAAAACCAAAGCCTTCCGAGGCCGCACCGCAACCGTCGCAAGGAACGAATACAGCAAGCTCAAAGGGCGGCTCTGCGAAGCGGGTCTTTCCAATGAACATCTATGAGGCGGACAAAGAGGCGCTGATGCAGGTGAAAGGAATCGGGGAAAAGCGCGCAGAGCAGATTTTGGAATATCTGCGGCAGCACGGCCCGATTCAGAGTCTAAAGCAGCTGGGCGAAATCAAGGGAATCGGAGAGGTTCTGCTGGACAACTTATCAGAAAAGTTTTATGTCGGGTCGCCGAGTGCTTCCTGATCGCTTCCAAATGAAACTCCCTGTCAATCGAAGCTCGGTCGACAGGGAGCGGATCTGTGGTTAAAGCTGGATGGAGTTTAAATCCTTGTGGTCCAGAAGCTGTTCAAAGCTCTCAATGGGCAGCACCTTCATTCCGGCCGGGTCGCTGACCGGATTGAAAAGGGGAGAGCTCTTGCCAACATAGAAGGGAGGAAGGTCCGGAATCGGGTCGATTCGGGAAAAAACATTGGACAGCTCCGGCGGATAGATGCGGTGGGAGGATTTGTCGTGGGGGATGCAGTCGGGCTTGCTGTTTCTTCGGGAGAATTTTGACATCAGAGAAAGCTCCTTTCGCAAAAACTTTTTTTGAAGCACAGGTCTCCGATGCCTAGTGTTCCTGCTCAGAAATGCGATATTCATGGGTTTTTTTGGGCAAATCCAACTTTTTCAAAAAAATGAAAAAAAGGTATTGACATTTTTGAAATGTCGTTGTATAATAATCTACGTTGTCACGGCAACGGCGGCTGATAAGGGCGCTGAGGTTGTGAGAAAAATGTGGGAGCTTAGCTCAGCTGGGAGAGCATCTGCCTTACAAGCAGAGGGTCACAGGTTCGAGCCCTGTAGTTCCCACCATATGGCCTGGTAGTTCAGTTGGTTAGAACGCTAGCCTGTCACGCT
>Ga0129314_1000475_pt1 | contig 42368 bp, 36 predicted proteins | sample O1111metagenome_FD_94431 | JGI IMG/M metagenome (GOLD analysis project Ga0129314, IMG submission 94431) | Orangutan individual fecal microbial communities from fecal samples from Wisconsin, USA - O1111 metagenome | ecosystem: Host-associated > Mammals > Digestive system > Large intestine > Fecal... | reverse complement strand
TTATCCCACCGTGCAGAGAATCTGCGAGAGCATTAAGGCCTGCCATGAACTCGGGGCAGAGATCGCCATTGTGGTCGGCGGCGGAAATTTCTGGCGGGGCCGCCAGAACGGCAGCATGGACCGCACCCGCGCCGATCACATCGGGATGCTTGCCACCGTCATGAATTCCCTCTCTCTGGCCGACGCGCTGGAGTCGCTCGGGGTCGAAACCCGGGTGCAGACGGCGATTCCGATGCAGTCGATCGCCGAGCCCTACATCCGCAACAAGGCGGTGCGTCACCTCGAAAAGGGACGGGTGGTCATCTTCGGCTGCGGCACCGGAAATCCGTTTTTTTCCACCGACACGGCCGCGGCGCTGCGCTCGGCGGAAATCGGGGCCGACATCATCATGATGGCCAAGATGGTCGATGGGGTCTATGATTCCGATCCCAAAAAGAATCCCGACGCCAAGCGGTTTGAGACGGTCTCCTTCTCGGAGATTCTCGCCAAGGAGCTGGCGGTGATCGATTCCACCGCCGCGTCGCTCTGCCGCGACAACCATACCCCCGTTTTGATTTTCTCCCTCGAGGACCCGCGGAATATCGTGCGGGCGGTGCAGGGAGAGCCGATAGGAACAATTTTGAGGGAGGAAGCATAATGGAGATGGATACCTTTGTCAAGGACTACGAGGTCAAAATGACCAAGACCCTTTCGGTCCTCAAGCAGGACTATGCCGCCATCCGCGCGGGACGCGCCAATCCGGCGCTGCTCGACAAGATTACGGTCGTCTACTACGACGTGCCCACCCCGCTCAACCAGGTTGCCACGATTTCGGTGCCGGAGGCACGCTCTCTGCTGATTACCCCCTGGGACCGCAGCACCCTCAAGGCGATTGAAAAGGCGATTCTCGCCTCGGATATCGGCATCAACCCGCAGAATGACGGCGCCGCCGTGCGCCTTAATTTCCCGCCGCTCAACGAGGAGCGCCGCCGCGAACTCTGCAAGCAGATTTCCAAGATGGGCGAGGAGTCAAAGGTCGCCCTGCGTTCCATCCGCCGGGATGCCAACGAGAAGCTCAAGGCCAAGAAAAAAGAACTGCCGGAGGATACCGTCAAGGATCTCGAAAAGAAGGTTCAGGATCTGACCGACAAGTATTGCAAGGAAGCCGATAAGATTTCGGCCGCCAAGGAAAAGGAGATCATGGAGGTCTGAACGCCTTCATGACGTCTGGGGGAGTCATCATGCAGCAGTCTAACGACGGGGAACAGATTCCGTCGCATATCGCCATCATCATGGACGGCAACGGCAGGTGGGCGAAGCGCCGGGGTCTGCCCCGCACGATGGGCCACCGGCAGGGGGCGAAGGCGGTGGAACCGATTATCCGCCGCTGTCTGGAGCTGGGGGTTTCTTCGTTGAGCCTCTATGCGTTTTCCACTGAAAACTGGAGCCGGCCCGCCTCGGAGGTCGATGCGATCATGAGTTTGCTGCGGGAGATGCTGCATTCCGCGGATCAATACCGTCGGGAGAATGTCCGTCTGCGGGTGATCGGCGACCGTTCGGCCCTCGCGCCCGATCTGCTGCGGGAAATCGAAAGCGCCGAGCGCGAGAGCGCCGGGCGCACCGGGATGACCGTCAATATGGCGATCAATTACGGGGGCCGAGAGGAGCTTGCCCGCGCTGCGCGCCTTCTCGCGGAGCAGGTGAAGGACGGAACGCTTTCCCCCGAGGAAATCGGTGAGAAGCAGGTCGCCGCCGCGCTTTACACCGCGGGGCAGCCGGAGCTGGATCTTCTGATCCGGCCGAGCGGGGAAAAACGGATTTCGAACTTTTTGCTTTGGCAGTGTGCCTACGCCGAATTTGTCTTTATGGACATCCTCTGGCCCGACTTTACTCCCGCGGACTTGGACGCCGCCATCGAGGAGTACCGGCGGCGCCACCGGCGCTTTGGAGGGATTTGATGAAGCAGCGCATCATTTCGGCCCTGTTTGGCCTGGTCATCCTTTTTGCCGTCTTCGCGCTCTTTGAAACGATCGTCCTAAACGCCGTCGTGGCGGCTGTCATCGTGCTCGCTCTCCACGAGCTGTTTACCGCCGCGGGAGAGCGCCACACCTCGATCTCCTATCTCGCGATGGGCTTCGGAGCCACCATCCCGTTCTTCAAAACATGGATGCTTGAGCGGGTGCTGCCCGCCGTCTGCTTCCTTTTTGCTTTCGTTCTGCTCTGCGCCCTGCTGCGCCATCACCGGGATGTGAAGGCGGAGCGGATGGGCTTCATCTTCTGCTTTACCATCCTGATCGCCTTTTCCACGACCTGTTTTGTCTATCTGCGGGATTTTTTCGGCCTGCGGATCGGGTTTTATGCCGTGCTGGTGACACTGGTCGGCGCATGGATGAGCGATACGGGAGCCTATTTTTTCGGCCTTGCGTTCGGACGCCATAAGCTCGCGCCGGAGATCAGCCCCAAGAAAACGGTGGAGGGCGCTCTCGGCGGCATCCTGGTGGCACTGGTTTCGCAGGGGCTTGTGGCGTTTGGATACAGCTTCTACTGTGCCAAGGCGGGAGCGGCCTTTTCGATCAACCTGCCGCTGCTGCTCGCCTGCTCGCCGTTGATTTCGGTGGTCAGCATTGTCGGCGACCTCTCGGCCTCGGTGATGAAGCGTCAATTCGGAATCAAGGATTTTGGACACATCATGCCGGGACACGGCGGAGTGCTGGACCGTTTTGACAGCGTGCTGCTGGTGATTCCGTTCGTTTACAACCTGTTTTTATATCTTCCGCTGGTATCGACGCTCTGACAAAGGAAATGATTGATTGAACAGAAAAATTACCGTTCTGGGTTCGACCGGCTCGATCGGCACCCAAACGCTGGACGTGATCCGACATTTGAACGGCGCCGTCGAGGGGCTTGCGGCCCACCGCAATACGGCGCTGCTGGAGAAGCAGGCGAGGGAATTTTGCCCTCGCCGCGTTGCAGTCGGGGATCCCGATTGCTACGGCGCTCTGAAGACCGCCCTTGCCGATACGGATATTGAGGTGTCGGCGGGTCCGCAGGCCGTGGCCGCTTTGGCCGCGGAGCCTGCCGACGCGGTGCTCAACGCGGTGGTCGGCATCGCGGGCCTGGAATCGACCCTCGCGGCGCTGGAAGCACATAACACACTGGCGTTGGCCAACAAGGAGTCGTTGGTGACCGGCGGCGAGCTGGTGATGCACCGCGCGAAGGAAACGAAAACCCCGCTTCTCCCGGTGGACAGCGAGCATTCCGCGATTTTTCAGTGCTTAAACGGGGAGAATCGTGATAGAATAGAAAGGATCATCCTTACCGCTTCGGGCGGACCGTTTTTTGGCAGAGACCGCGCCTTTCTCGCGTCGGTCACACCGGATCAGGCGCTGCGCCATCCAAACTGGAGCATGGGTGCGAAGATCACCGTCGATTCGGCGACGCTGATGAACAAGGGGCTTGAGCTGATCGAGGCGATGCATCTTTTTTCGGTGCGCCCGGAGCAGATCGAGATTCATGTGCACCGGCAGAGCATCGTCCATTCGGCTGTGGAATTTACCGACGGGGCGGTGATCGCCCAGCTCGGAACCGCGGATATGCGGATTCCCATTCAATATGCGCTGACCTATCCCGACCGCATGCCCAGTCTTTCGAAGCCCCTCTCCCTCTTCGACGCGGGGGCTCTGACCTTCGAGCGGCCCGACCCGCAAGCTTTTAGCTGCCTCTCCGCGGCGGTCGAGGCGGCCAAGCGGGGTGGACTGTGGCCCTGCGCCGTCAACGGGGCCAATGAGGCTGCCGTCGCTCTCTTTCTGGCGGGGAAGCTCTCCTTCCTTTCGATCGGGGAGATGGCGCAGCGGGCGCTTTCGCTGCCGCTTCCTGCGTGGGACGGTTCGCTTTCCCGCATCCAGGAGACTGACCGCATCGCGCGGGAGATGGTCCGCGCGCTCGCCTGAGAAAAGAAAATCCGCAGCCGGCGCGGTGTGAGAGAAGCGGCAAGCCCCGCCGTTTCGTCCGGTCTGGCGGAAGCGCCGGGGAACGATCATCGCCGTTTCGTCCGGTCTGGCGGAAGCGCCGGGGAACGATCATCGCCGTTTCGTCCGGTCTGGCGGAAGCGCCGGGAAACGTCCGCCGTTTCGTCCGGTCTGGCGGAAGCGTCATGAAACGATCCCGCTGTTTTACCGGGGAAGATTTCCGGCAGTATGGCCGCGAGGATTTTTGCAGCATCCGGGAAAGGAGTGATTTTACCTGTTAAGCCAGGGATTGATTACCGCGCTGGCCGCGATTCTGATTTTCGGCGGTATCATCTTCGTTCATGAGCTGGGGCACTTTACCGTTGCCAAGCTGACGGGGGTGACCGTATACGAGTTCTCGATCGGGATGGGGCCCGCATTGTGGAAGCGTGAAAAAGGCGGGACCCTCTATTCGCTGCGCCTGCTGCCGATCGGCGGCTATGTCATGCTCGAGGGAGAGGATGAGGCGGTCGATTCCCCCGGGTCCTTTTCAAATAAGCCGGTTCTGACCCGCATCTCTGTGCTGCTGGCCGGCGCTTTCAACAACTTGGTGCTCGGCTATGTGATCCTTGTGATTCTCACCGCGATTTCGGGATATGTCGGCACCACCACCATTGTGAAGTTCAACGATGGGGCGCAGAGCAGCGCCCAGCTGATGCTTGGAGACCGGGTAACCCGGGTCAACGGGCACCGGGTGCGGACCTCCAATGACATTACCTATGAATTTCTCCGCGACCGCGACGGCCTGATCGATATAACGGTGGTGCGGGAGGGGGAAACGCTGACCCTGCCGGTGCAGTTCCGAATGGAGCAGCTCGAGGAGGGGGTACAGGCGATCGAAATCGATTTCAAGGTTGCCGCGATTCCTGCGACGCCGGGCCAGTATCTGACCTACCCGGTCAACTGGAGCCTCTCGATTGTCAAGCAGGTGTGGGGGTCTTTTCTCGATCTGCTGACCGGACGCTACGCTGTCAACCAGCTTTCGGGGCCGGTTGGGGTGGTCAGCGCCATCGGGCAGGCGACCAGGCTGGGCTTTGAAAGCTTCCTGCTCATGGCAGCGTTCATCACCATCAATATCGGCATCTTCAACCTGATCCCCTTTCCGATTCTTGACGGGGGAAAGGTGGTGCTGTCGCTGATCGAAGCGGCTGTGGGACGGCCGATCAACCAGCGGATCATCAACGGCATCATGACGGTCAGCGTCGGACTGATGATCGCCCTGATGCTCTATGTGACCTGGAACGACATCTTCCGCTTATTCGGGTAGCTATCGCCGGCCGGACGGGATTTCCCGCCCGGCCTTCAACGCTTCTTTTCAGATTGTAATATTTTTCTTGAAAAATACCGGGAGGAAGAATATGAGACGGACAAAACAGGTTCTGGTGGGCGGCGTCCCCATCGGCGGAGGCGCGCCGGTGGCGATTCAGTCGATGCTCAGCGTCCCAGCCCACGACATCGAAGGGAATCTCCGGCAGGCGGCGGCGCTCGAGGCGGCGGGCTGTCGGATCATCCGGGCGGCTGTTCCGGACCGGGAGGCGGTGCCTCTCATCGCCGCGCTCAAGGAACATACGGGGATGCCGGTGGTGGCCGACATCCACTTTGACTACCGCCTCGCCCTTGAGGCGGTCGCGGCGGGGGCCGACAAGATCCGCATCAATCCCGGCAACATCGGCGGAGCCGATAGGGTCCGCGCGGTGGCAAACGCCTGCAATGAGAGGAAGATCCCGATCCGCGTGGGGGTCAACTCCGGCTCGGTGGAGCGCGAGCTGCTGGCCAGATTCGGCGGGCCGACCGCGGAGGCAATGGTGGAAAGCGCGGCGCGCCACCTGAAAATGCTCGAGGAAGCCGATTTCGAAAACACCGTTCTTTCGCTCAAAAGCTCCGATCTCAAAACAATGGCCGCAGCCTACCGGCTTGCCGCGGAACGGTTCGATTGTCCTCTGCACCTCGGCGTGACCGAGGCGGGAACCGAGCGGCAGGGACTGGTCAAATCCGCAATCGGAATCGGCGCACTGCTGCTGGACGGAATCGGCGATACCATTCGGGTGTCGCTGACCGCCGACCCGATGCGGGAGATTGCGGCGGCGAAGGATATTCTGCGCGCCCTCGGCGTAAAGGGCTGCGGTGCGCAGATCGTCTCCTGCCCGACCTGCGGCCGGACCCGCATCGACCTGATCGGCCTGGCGCATCAGGTTGAGGAGGCGCTGCGGGATTTCGACACCGACTGCAAGGTGGCCGTGATGGGCTGCGCCGTCAACGGCCCCGGCGAGGCGCGGGAGGCGGATCTCGGCGTGGCGGGGGGCGACGGCTGCGGAGTGGTTTTTGTCCGCGGCAGGATTGTGGAAAAGGTCCCGGAGGAGGCGCTTCTTCCCACCCTCCTGCGTTATCTCAAGGAATGGGAGCGAACCGATGGCAAACTTGAGCTTTGAACAATTTTTGGCCCTCTGCGGCGGAATCAGCATGCCGCAGGGCCTTTACGACGCGGTCCGGGCGATCGAACGGATGCAGATTTCCCAGCACAGCCGCAGCCTTGTGCTCTCGCTGTGCTGCGGCCGTCTGCTCGACTGGCAGGAAATTCGCTTTCTTGAGCGCGTTTTTGCCGAAAAGCTGTCGCTTTCCGAGTGCAGGCTGATTCCCCGCTACGCTCCGGAGCTGCTGTCGGGCGAATACCGGGAGGTGATCGTCAATGAGCTGCGGCGGATGGCTGTGCCGGTCAACGGATTTTTTGATAACAGCACCATGGCGCTCGAGGGGGACAACCTCCTGATCGCCCTTTCCAACGGCGGCGCGGAGCAGCTTCGGGACTATCAGGTGCCGGAGCGGATCTGCGGGCTGATCCGGGAGCAGTTTGACCGTGAGATCGTCGTTTCCTTTGTCGGGGCGACCGAGCTGAGCGCGGACAACAAGGTGGTCAAAAAGATTGAGGAGGAGCTCAAGGCCGCCAGCGTTCCGCAAAAGCCGTCCGGCCCTCCAAGGGTCAAATTTTCCTTTGACGCGAAGGGCCTGCCCTTTGTTCCCGATTCGATGCAGCAGCTGGTGGGACGCGCGGTGCGCGGCACTCCGACCCCGCTTTCCGAGATCAGCGAGACGACCGGCCGTCTTGTCGGCTGGGGAGATGTCTTCAAGACCGATTTTAAGGACAGCAAGGATGGCTCCAAGCGGATTTACAGCATCTTTGTGACCGATTACACCGGTTCGAATATGCTCAAGGCGATCGTCGATCAGAACGAAAAGGGGCCTTACGAAGCGATTAAGCCGGGGCAGACCCTCGTGTTTCAGGGGGAGGCGTCCTTTGACAAATACGACCGGGAGGTCAATATCCGGGCCTACGGCATTGCAAGGGTGGAAAAGCTCCAGCGGCAGGATCAAAGCGAGCTCAAGCGGGTTGAGCTGCACGCCCATACCAAGATGTCCACGATGGACGGCCTGGTAACGGCCAAGGATCTTGTAAAAACGGCCGCCCGCTTTGGCCATAAGGCAATCGCCATCACCGACCATGGGGTGGTGCAGGCCTTTCCGGAGGCGGTTTCCACCGCCGCCGACCTTGCGAAAAAGGGCAAGCCGATCAAAATCCTTTACGGGGTCGAGGGCTACCTGGTCAACGACCAGATTCCTGCTGTACAGGGCGGGCTGGACAAGCCCCTTTCGGGCGAGATGATTGTTTTCGACCTTGAGACGACCGGGCTTTCGGCCGCGACCGAGCGGATCACCGAGATTGGCGCGGTGCGGGTGAGAAACGGCGAGATCATCGAGGAATTCGATACCTTTGTGAATCCCGAGCGCACCCTTACCCAGGAAATTGTCTCTCTCACCGGCATCACCGACGAGATGCTCGCGGACGCACCCTCCGAGGCGGAGGCTCTTGAACAGTTCTATCGGTTCTGCGGCGGAGACGACGCGGTGCTTGTCGCCCACAACGCTCCCTTCGACACCGGATTTCTCAAAGCGGCGGCGCGGCGCTGCAAGCGGCCGTACCGCTTCGCGTCGGTGGATACCCTGATCCTTGCACGCGCCCTTTATCCCACCCTCAAGTCCTTCAAGCTCGGCAAGCTGGCCGACCATCTCAAGCTTGAGCCGTTTCAGGCCCACCGCGCCTGCGATGACGCGCGCGCGCTGGCGCAGATTTTTCAGCGGATGCTCGCCGAGGTCGGGGAGATCGGCTCCAAGACGGTCGCCGATCTGAACACAATGCTTGGCAGGGTCGATTTCAAGAAGGTGCCGAGCTACCACATCATTATTCTTGTCAAGAACTACACCGGGCTCAAAAATCTTTACCGCCTGATTTCAGAGAGCCATGTCACCAACTTCTACAAGCATCCCCGCATCCTGAAGAGCAACCTCGTCAAGTGGCGGGAAGGCCTGATCATCGGCTCGGCCTGCGAGGCGGGGGAATTGTTCCGCTCGCTTCTCGATGGCAAGCAGTGGAATGAATTGCTCGACATCGCCCGGTTTTACGACTTTCTCGAGGTGCAGCCGACCGGCAACAACGCATTCCTGATGAGAACCGGACGCTGCAAAAATGTGGAGGAACTGCGCGATCTCAACCGGACCATCGTGCGGATGGGCGATCAGCTCAAAAAGCCGGTCTGCGCCACCGGGGATGTCCACTTCCTCAACCCGGAGGATTCGATCTTCCGCGCCATCCTGATGGCGGGAATGGGCTTTGACGACGCCGACAACCAGCCGCCCCTCTATCTCAAAACCACCGGCGAGATGCTTGAGGAATTCTCCTACTTCGGAGCGGAAAAGGCGCTCGAGCTGGTCGTTCATAATCCCAATGCCATCGCCGATATGGTGGAGGTCATGCAGCCGATCCCATCGGGGGTCTATCCGCCGTCGATCGAAGGCTCGGACGACGAGCTGCAGCGTATCTGCTGGGAGCGGGCAAAGCGCACCTACGGCGAGCCGCTGCCGGAGATTGTCTCCAAACGGCTGGAAAAGGAGCTGCATTCGATCATTTCCCACGGCTTTTCGGTCATGTATATGACGGCGCAGAAGCTGGTGGCCAAATCCGAGAGCCTCGGATATAAGGTCGGCTCGCGCGGGTCGGTCGGCTCCTCGTTTGCCGCGACGATGTCCGGCATCTCGGAGGTCAACCCGCTGCCGCCCCATTATGTCTGCCCCCAGTGCCGGCACTCCGAATTCATCACCGACGGTTCGGTTGGCTCGGGCTTCGATCTGCCGAACAAAAACTGCCCCCACTGCGGGACTAAAATGCATCAGGACGGCCACGATATCCCGTTTGAAACCTTTCTTGGCTTCAAGGGGGACAAGCAGCCGGATATCGACCTCAATTTCTCGGGCGAGTGCCAGTCGGACATCCACCGCTATACCGTCGAGCTGTTCGGAGAGACGCAGGTCTTTAAGGCCGGCACCATCTCCACCGTCGCGGAAAAGACCGCCTATGGATATGTAAAGAAGTACCTTTCCGAGCGCAACCGGGTGGTCCACAAGGCCGAGGAGGAACGTCTGGCGCTCGGCTGCTCGGAGGTGAAGCGCACCACCGGCCAGCATCCGGGCGGTATGGTCGTTGTTCCGCAGAACATGAACGTCTTTGACTTCACGCCGGTGCAGTATCCGGCGGATAAGAGTGAATCCGGGATGATGACCACCCACTTCGACTTCCATGCGCTGCATGATAATATCCTCAAGCTCGACGAGCTGGGGCATGTCGTGCCTACGATTTATAAGCATCTCGAGGACTACACAGGGATTCCGATCGATGATGTGCCGACCAATGACCCAAAGGTTTACAGCCTCTTCACCTCGCCGGAGGCACTGGGGGTCACGACGGAACAGATCGGCTGCGAAACCGGTTCGCTGGCCCTGCCCGAAATGGGGACGCATTTTGTCCGCGGGATGCTGATCGAGTCGCAGCCCAAGAACTTCTCCGACCTCCTGCAGATTTCCGGACTTTCACACGGCACCGACGTCTGGCTGGGCAACGCACAGGATCTGATTCAGAACGGAACCTGCGATATCTCGCAGGTGATCGGCACGCGGGATTCCATCATGGTTTATCTGATGCATAAGGGCCTTGATCCGTCTCTTGCCTTCAACATCATGGAGATCACCCGAAAGGGCAAGGCGAAGGACAAGCTCACCCCCGAGATGGTGGAGGAGATGAAGGCGCACGGCGTGCCGGACTGGTATATTGACAGCTGCTTCAAAATTAAGTACATGTTTCCGAAGGCACACGCGGCGGCCTATGTCCTTTCGGCGGTCAAACTGGGCTGGTATAAAATCTATCAGCCGCTTGCCTTCTATGCCACCTATTTCACCTCCCGTCCGGACGACTTCGACGGCGAGGCGGCCATCGGCGGGCGCGCTGCGGTGAAGAGCAAGATCGACAGTCTGCGCGCCCTCGGACTTGACCGTTCGGCCAAGGAGGAGGGCCAGCTCGAAATGCTGGTTGTCACCAATGAGATGCTTGCCCGCGGCTATGAATTCCTGCCGATCAGCCTGGAACGTTCTACCGCCAACCGCTTTACCGTTGAGGACGGCAAGCTGCGGCTGCCTTTCTCGGCCCTCAAAGGGGTGGGGCTGACGGCGGCGGAAAGCCTTTACGAGGCGGCGCAAAAGGGGCCGTTCCTTTCGGTCGAGGAGTTTGCCGAGCATACGACCGCATCAAAAACCATCATTGAAACCCTCAAAACGATCGGTGCTTTTGGTAATTTGCCCGAAACCAGCCAGATTTCTCTATTCTAGTTGACGAAAGGTCCGCAATATGGTAGGATAACAGCATCGACTTTTAGATACTGCCATATTAGCGAGCTAAAGCAAAAGCGGAGGGAATCGCCATGAAGCAATACAACAAGATCACCCCGGAGGGAACCAAGGACCGCCTGTTCGGGGAGTGCGAAAAGCGGGGCGGCTTTGTCCGGTCGCTGCGCGCGCTGTTTGAGTCCCGCGGCTTCCGGGAGGTTTCAACCCCGGTGCTTGAGTATTACGACGTGTTCGACACCGCGCGGGCTTATTTCCCGCAGGAGGGAATCTATAAGCTCGTGGATCACGACGGGCGCATTCTGGTCCTGCGGCCTGACTGCACCATTCCGATTGCCCGGCTGATCGGGGCGCGGCTGAAAAACGAGCGCGGGCCGCTGCGGATTTTCTATCACCAGAAGATTTACCGCCACGCCAGCGGGCATAGCGGCCTCTCGGGCGAAATCGCCCAGATGGGGGTCGAGTTTGTCGGGGGAGACCTGCCGATCTGCGACGTCGAAATCGTCGAGCTTGCCTGCAGGAGCCTGCGCTCGGTCTGCGGCTCGGATTATCAGCTTGAGCTCTGCCATATCGGCTATTTCAACGCGCTGGTAGACAGCCTCAATACCGATCCCGCCACCCGCGAACAGATCCGGGAGCTGGTGGAGCATAAGAATTTTCCGGCGCTCGACCTGCTGCTGGAACGCTTTGAGGGCTGTCCGGCGCAGAAGGCGCTCAAAAAGCTGCCCGCCCTCTTCGGCTCGGTCTCGGTTCTCGAGGAGGCGCGTGCCCTCTTCTCCAACGAGGCGGCGGACCGCGCTCTTGACGCGCTGGCGGACCTCTACAACGCCCTTTCCTCCCTCGGGCTGGACCATCTGAGCCTTGATCTGGGGCTGGTCAATCAGGCCGACTACTATACCGGCATCATTTTCCGGGGCTATACCGCGGGGGCGGGCGAGCCGGTGCTTTCGGGAGGACGCTATGATGAGCTGATCGGAGAGTTTGGCCCCGCGCGCCCTGCCACCGGCTTCGGCATCAATCTGGACCTGCTCTGCGAGCGGGCGGAGGGGACCGCGGCGGTGCCGCCGCCCCGCGCGGCGGTGCTGGTGGATGCCAAGAGTCCGGTGACAGAAGCGTTCTCGCTGGTCGAACGGCTCTGCAGCCAGCGGTTTGCGGCGGAGCTGATCCCGGTCCGCGATACCCGGGACGCGCCTGCCCCCGAGGGCTTTGACCGGGTGTTCCGGGTCGTTGACGGCGCGGTGAAGGAGGGTTGACAGATGAACAGAACCATTCGCATGGCCCTGACCAAGGGCCGGATTGAAAAGGGCGCCGTCGCCCTGCTGGAAGCGGCGGGCTATGGCTGCGCGGGCCTTCGGGACAAGGGCCGCCGACTGATCGTTCCCACCGACGGCGGCGAGATCGACGTCGTCTTCGCCAAAGCGGCCGACGTTATCACCTATGTGGAAACCGGCGCCTGTGATATCGGCATCGTCGGCAAGGATACCATCCTTGAAAACGGCAGCTCCTTTTACGAAATGGCGGATCTGGGGATCGGCCGCTGCCGGATGGTGCTCGCCGCCCCCAAGGGCAGCGACTTCTTCTCGGGCTACGCGGCGCGCCGGGTGGCAAGCAAATATCCGAAGATTGCCGCCGATTACTTTTCCCGCAAGCAGCTGGACGTGGGAATTATCAAGATCGAAGGGTCGGTCGAGCTGGGGCCGGTGCTCGGGCTGACCGACGCGATCGTCGATCTGGTGGAAACCGGAAAGACGCTGGCTGAGAACGGGCTTGAGGTGGTCGAGACGGTCTGCGAGGTTTCGACCCGGCTGATCGTCAACATCGCCAGCCTCAAGCTGCGCAAAACGGAAATTGAGGAAATTGTCGGCAGGCTCAATGCCGCAAAGGAGGCGGGCGCATGATCCAGACGGTAAAGGCGGACGGCAGGGCGGAATATGAGTTTTTCGAGCGGATGCGCAGCCGTTCCCGCGAGACGAAAAACAATGTCGCCGAGGCGGTCGAAAAAATCATCGAGGCGGTGCGGGTGCGCGGCGACGAGGCGGTGCGGGAATACACCATGAAATTCGACCGCCGCTGCCCCGAGACGTTTGAGGTCTGCCGGGAGATCATCAACGACGCGCTGACCGCCGCCGATCCTGACTTTGTTTCGGCGCTTCTGAACGCGCAGGAGAACATCGCCGCGTTTCATCAGCGTCAGAAAACCCAGAGCTTTCTCGACCCCCGGAAAAACGGGATCATCCTTGGACAGAGGGTGCGCGGGCTGCACCGCGTCGGACTCTATGTGCCGGGCGGCACCGCGGCCTACCCCTCGTCGGTTCTGATGAACGCCATCCCCGCCAAGATTGCCGGGGTGGGGGAGTTGGTTATGGTGACACCGCCCGGACCGGACGGCAGGCCAAACCCGGATATTCTTGTCGCCGCCGCGATCTGCGGGGTGGACCGGGTCTTTCTGATGGGCGGCGCGCAGGCCGTCGCCGCGCTGGCCCACGGCACCGAATCGGTTCCGCGCTGCGACAAGATCGTGGGCCCCGGCAACATTTTCGTGGCGACGGCCAAGCGGCTGCTCTACGGCACGGTGGACATCGACATGATCGCCGGGCCCAGCGAGATCCTGATTATCGCGGATGACAGCGCCAACCCGAAGTATCTTGCCGCCGATCTCATGGGGCAGGCGGAGCATGACAGAATGGCCTCGGCGGTGCTGCTGACCACCAGCGGGCGGCTGGTGGAGCAGACCAAGGCCGAACTTGCCCGGCAGATCGGGCGGCTCGAGCGGCGTGAGATCATCGAGGCCTCGCTGGCGGATTTCGGCGCCATCGTCCTCTGCGAAAGCGAGGCGCAGATGGTGGCGCTTGCAAATGAGCTGGCTCCCGAGCACCTTGAGGTGCAGGTGGCCGATCCGATGCGGCTGCTGGGCGCGTTGGACAACGCGGGCAGCGTATTCCTCGGGGAGTACACCCCCGAACCGCTGGGCGATTATTACGCCGGGCCGAACCATGTCCTGCCCACTGGCGGAACCGCGCGGTTCTTTTCCCCGCTCGGGGTTGACAGCTTTGTCAAACGCAGTGCCTTTTTGTACTACCCCAGGGAGGCGATGGCGGAGGCGGCCCCCGATATCCTGACCATCGCCGCCCGCGAGGGCCTTTCGGCCCATGCGAACGCCGTGAAAGTGAGGCTGGAAGATGAGTAAAATGCGCCTGAACCCCGCGCTGGAGCGCCTGACACCCTTTTCCTACTGCGGAACCGGCTATCCGGTGCGGCTTGACGCCAACGAGAGCTGTGTGCCTCTCTCGGCGGAAATCCGCGGCGAGCTGGCCGCGGCGGTTGAAAACCTGAACCTCAACTGTTACCCCGACGACTGCGCCGTCGCGCTGCGGGAAGCCTTCGGCAGAGCCTTTTCGGTCGATCCGGAATGCGTCGTGCCGGGAAACGGCTCGGACGAGCTGATCAATATGATCGTCGGACGCCTGATTCCCCATCAGGGGCTGGTGCTTGGAATCGAACGGGATTTCGGCAGCTATTGGAGCAACGCCGAGATCTTCGGGCGGCGGACGATGCGGCTGCCCCGCGAAGCGGACATGACCTTTTCCGCCGATGCGCTGATTGAGGGGGCGAAGCGGTATGACGCCGACCTTGTGATCTTCTCAAATCCAAACAATCCGAGCGGGAGCCAGCTTTCCCGGGCGGAGGTGATCCGCCTGATCGAATCGGTGGACTGCCTTGTTGTTGTGGATGAAGCCTACATGGATTTTTCCGACCAGAGCGTGCTCGACCTTGCGGGAAAATACGAAAACCTGATTGTGCTGCGCACCCTGTCAAAGGCGATGGGCCTTGCCGGGGCGCGGATGGGCTTCGCGGTGTCCGACCCGGCGCTGACCTTCGCGCTGCGTTCGGTGCGGGACGCCTATAACGTCAGCGCCGCCGATCAGGCGATCGCGACGGTGCTGCTCAACCATCCGGAACATCGGGCGCGCACCCTTGCCGAGATTTCCCGGCTGATGCGGCTGCTCAAGGCGCGCCTGAACGGGATCGCCGCCCGCTCGAAGCAGGCCATGACCGTTTATCCGTCCGTCACCAACTTTGTGCTGGTGCGGCTGGAGGACGCCGATGCGGTTGCAGCCGCGATGCACGACCGCGGAATTTCGCTGCGGCAGTTTGACCGCCAGTTGATCCGCATCAGCGTCGCTCCCGAGGAAACGCTTAACCGGGTGCTCGACCTGCTCGAAGAAACCATCTGCTGAAAGGAGGGCTGCTGCGATGAGAAGCGCACAAATCCGACGGACGACCCGCGAAACCGACATCAGCCTCTCCCTCTGTCTCGACGGCGGCGAGGTCGGGATTCAAACGGGGATCGGCTTTTTTGACCACATGCTTACCGCCCTCGCGGTGCACGCGAATTTCGGCCTGACCGTATCCTGTCAGGGGGATCTCGCGGTGGACTGCCACCATACGGTCGAGGATACCGGCATTGTGCTGGGGCAGGCGTTTGCCCAAGCGGTCGGGGACCGTTCCGGCATCGCACGCTACGGCAGCTTTTTTATCCCGATGGATGAGGCGCTGGCTCTCTGCGCGGTGGATATCAGCGGCCGGCCGTATCTGGTTTTCGACTGCGATTTTTCCTCCGGAAGAATCGGGGAGTTCGATACCCAGATGGCGGAGGAGTTTTTCCGCGCCTTTGCCATGAACGCGGGGCTGACGCTGCATCTCAAGCTGCTGTACGGAAAAAACGACCACCACAAGGCGGAGGCGCTCTTCAAGGCCCTTGCGCATGCGCTCGCGGCGGCCGCGGCGCCCACCGGCGGCGCGGTGCTTTCCACCAAGGGGATGCTCTAAGCTCCGCAAAGGGGCGGTTTGGCAAGCGGGAGGCCGCATTTTGAAGATGGCCGGTAGGGGGGCATTTTAATGATAGCAGTCGTGGACTATGGCGCGGGCAATCTCTTCAGCGTAAAGAATGCCTGCGATTTTCTCTCAATTGAAACGAGGATCACCCGGGACCCCGCCCTGATCAGGGCTGCGGAGGGAATCATCCTGCCCGGTGTGGGCGCGTTTCCCGACGCGATGCAGCGCCTGAAGGAAACCGGGCTGATTCCGGTGCTTCAGGCGGAGGCGCAGAAAAAGCCGCTGCTCGGCATCTGTCTGGGGATGCAGATGCTTTTTGACTATTCGACCGAATTCGGCCGTACCGAGGGCCTTGGCCTGATCCCCGGCCATGTCGACCGGATTCCCTGTCAGGACCTGAAGCTGCCGCATATCGGCTGGAATGAGCTGAAAATCTGTCAGCCCTCCCCGGTTCTGGAAGGCACGAGGGACGGCGATTTCGTCTATTTCGTCCATTCCTTTGCGGCCTTCTGCGGCGAGCGGTATCTGCTCGCGTCAACCGATTATGGCTGCACCGTTCCGGCGCTGGTTGGCAGCGGGACGGTGTTCGGAGCGCAGTTCCACCCTGAAAAGAGCGGCGGGGTCGGGCTGCGGATGCTGCAAAATTTTGCAAAGGTGGTGGCTGGAAAATGATTATCCTTCCGGCAATCGATATTAAGGACGGACGCTGTGTGCGTCTGGTGCAGGGCGATTTTTCGACAACCACACAGGTGGCGCACGATCCGCTTGAAACGGCGGAAACCTTCCGCAAGGGAGGGGCGGTCTGGCTGCACATGGTTGATCTGGACGGCGCTGTTGAAGGAACGCGAAAAAATGAGGCCATCTTCCTCAATGTCGCGGCCCATTCGGGGCTCAGGGTGGAGCTCGGCGGCGGTATCCGGGACATGAAGACGATTGAATTTTATCTGACCCGCGGCATCTCGCGGGTGGTGCTGGGCTCGGCGGCCCTCTCAAATCCCTCATTGGTGGCCGAGGCGGTCAAGGAGTTCGGCGCGCAGCTTGCGGTCGGCATCGATGCAAAAAATCGCAAGGTGGCGACCCGGGGCTGGCTGGACACCAGCGAGATGGATTTCCTGGAGCTTGCCAAACGGATGGAGGATATGGGGGTGCAGACCCTGATCTACACCGACATCTCCCGCGACGGCACTCTCAAGGGCCCCTCGTTTGACCAGCTCCGGGAGCTTTCGGGCGAGGTCTGCTGCAAGGTGATCGCTTCGGGCGGCATCTCCTCCATCGACGATGTCAGGACGCTGATGAAGCAGGGCCTCTACGGCGCGATCTGCGGCAAGTCGCTTTACGCCGGTACCCTGGGCCTCGGCGAGGCCGTGCGGGTGGGAGGTGAGCAGAATGTTGGCTAAACGCATCATCCCCTGCCTCGACGTCAAGGACGGCCGGGTTGTCAAAGGAATCAACTTTGTCGGCCTGCAGACGGTTGGAGATCCGGTTGAATGCGCGATGGCCTACAACGCTCAGGGAGCGGATGAGATCACCTTTCTCGACATCACCGCCACCCACGAGGGGCGCGGCACGATGGTCGAGGTGGTGCGCCGTACCGCGCAGAAGGTTTTTGTGCCGCTCACCGTCGGCGGCGGCATCGGTTCGGTGGATGACATCCGCAGCCTGCTGCGGGCGGGCGCGGATAAGGTTTCTCTCAATTCTGCGGCGGTCCGGCATCCCGAGCTGATTACCGAGGGGGCGGAAGCGTTTGGCAGCCAGTGCATCGTGGCGGCCATCGATGCGCGGCGCGCCCCGGACGGGACTTTTACCGTCGTCATCAACGGCGGGAGGATCGACACTGGCATCGAAGCGGTCGGCTGGGCCAAAAGAGTGACGGCCCTCGGTGCGGGAGAGATCCTTTTAACCTCGATGGATGCCGACGGAACCAAAAACGGGTTCGATCTTGAGCTGACCGATCTGGTTTCCAAAGCGGTAGGAGTGCCGGTGATTGCTTCGGGCGGCTGCGGAAAGCTCGAGCATTTCTCCGAGGTATTCCAGAAAACCGGGGCGGACGCGGCGCTGGCCGCGAGCCTGTTCCACTATGGGGAGCTGACCGTCGGGCAGGTCAAGGAGCATCTGCGCGCCTGCGGCATCCCGGCGAGGAGGTAGAATATGGAGCAGATTCTTGACCTCGAGCGCTTTTTTCAAAAGGGAGAGCTGATTCCCGCGGTGGTGCAGGAGCAAAGCACCGGCGAGGTGCTGATGCTCGCCTACATGAACCGGGAGAGCCTGCGGCTCACGCTGGAAACCGGATACACATGGTTTTACAGCCGTTCCCGCCAGGAACTCTGGAACAAGGGCGCGACCTCCGGGCATCTTCAGAAGGTGCTGTCCCTTTACGGCGACTGTGATGACGACACTCTTCTGGTGATGGTGGAGCAGACCGGCCCCGCCTGCCATACCGGCGCGCACAGCTGCTTTTTTCATCGGATCAAATAGAGAACGGCCCCGGAGCAATCCGGGGCCATTTTGTTGGCCGAATGCTTTAGCGAAGAGCAATGGCTTGGTCATTGCTTAAAAGCTGCCCGCTATGCGGGTGGGGTTCAGGCTTGGACAAAGAAACATCCTTGCAAAATGGTGAGCGTTCAAGCCGCCAAAAGGCACAGAAAGGATGTTTCTCAAGGCAAATAGCTAAGCGCATACAAAGCGGGTATGAAAGGCATCAGCTTCCACTCCAATTCCCACGCGCGTTTGCCGTTCCCACGTACTCACTTGGGGCGGCAGCGAATGCGATATCGCTTTCTGTCCGGGCGCACAGCCCACCGGACAGGCGGGGAAGGAGAATAGAGAAGATCGGCAGCTTGCGGCTCTGGCCCCGGCCTCTGCGCCAACCCCCGCGCGCGTTTGCCGTTCCCACGTACTCACTTGGGGCGGCAGGAGGACGATACTGCTTCCTATCAGGCGCACAGCCCACCGGACAGGCGGGGAAAAAGAATAGGGAAGATGGGCAGCTCTCAGCTCCGGTCCCGGCCTCTGCGCCCATCTCTGCACATGTCATCGGTCCCGCGGACCCACTTCGGGCGAAAACAGTGGCCGGTATGCTTCCTGTCCGGGTACGTCGCTCGTCGGGCAGAGAGACGGAAAGCGGGAACAGGGAAGGCGGGCAGCTGCAAAGCTGCCCGCCTTCCTAAAAGCTGAGTTTTGTTTTGGCCTGACGGCCGTGCGTTCGACCACGGCTCTCAAGGATGATTATGACTCCGCTTTGCCGGTTTTTCCATCACGAAGTTGGTCAGAAGAACGCCGCGCCGTTCGATCTGCTGCTCCCGGACGACCCGGTAGCCCCGCCGTTCAAAAAAGCCGCGTGCGGTGATCGAGGCATGAACGGTAACGGCCTTTTCGGGGTACAGCGACTCCAAACGGTCGCAGAGGGCGCCGGCAATGCCGCGCCTCTGATGGTCTCTGTGGACGAACAGGTGATCAAGGTAGCCCGTGGCATCGATGTCTCCGAAACCAACCACATGACCGCCTTCCAACGCGGTAAAGGTGTTATGCACGCGCAGAACGGAATGCCAGCGGGCCGCGCTGGGAGGATGCGGCGCCCAGGCCTCCGCCTGCTCCGGGGTGTAATCGCGGAGGTTGACCGAGTGGACCGTCTCATAAAAAAGAAGGACAATCTCTCCGATATCTTCGGGCTGGTAGGGACGGATTTCCATGGCTGTTACTTTGCCTCCGCCCCGGCAGGGGCGTTTTTATTCTGCTTTTCCAGCTCCTCGCGGGCGACCGCCAGCATCAGTTTGATGCGGTTTTCCTGATTGACCCGGGTGGCCGAGGCGTCGTAGTCGATCGCCACGATGTTCGACTCGGGATAAAGAATACGCAGCTTGTGGATCATCCCTTTGCCGCAGATGTGATTGGGCAGGCATCCGAACGGCTGGGCGCAGACGATATTGCCATAGCCGTGGCGGATCAGCTCGATCATCTCGGCGGTCAGCAGCCAGCCCTCTCCCATCTTGTTTCCAAGACCGATGACCCCGGAAACCATCTCCTTGAGCTCCTGAAAGGGGGCCGGGGAGACAAAGCGGGGATGACTTTTCAGCACGTCGAGCATCGTCCGCTCCATCCGCAGGAAAAAGTCCATCAGCATGCCGGCGGCCATGTGATGAAACCGGCTGCCCCCATAGAGCTTGTAATCCTCGAGGCGCGCATCGACACTGTAGAGCATAAAGCCAAGCACGCCCGGAACCATCACTTCACAGCCCTGTCCGGCGAGAAAGGCCTCCAGCCCGTTGTTGGCCAGCGCCGAATATTTGACAAAAATTTCCCCGACGATGCCGACCCGCACCTTGGGGGTGCGGTTGACCGGAACCGCTTCAAATTCGCAGGCGATCTGATCGAGATTCTGCCGCATCTCACGGGTGGAAACGCCGCGTCCCTCCTCGAATTGAGCGCAGAGCCGTTCGATCTGCCGCTCGATGACCCGTTCGGTCGCCCCCTGCGCGATTTCATAGGGCCTGGTCTGGTTGGCAAGCAGCATGATGAGGTCGCCGTAAACGAGCGCGGCGATCATCTTGCGGATCAGCGGCAGCGTCACCTGAAAGCCGGGATTTGCCTCCAGCCCCGAAAGGTTGGCCGAGATCACCGGCAGATCTCCGTAGCCCGCCTTGGCGAGCGCCTTGCGCAGCAGATGAATGTAGTTGGAAGCGCGGCAGCCGCCGCCGGTTTGGCTCATGATCAGCGCGGTTTTGGAAAGGTCGTAGTTTCCGCTGTCCAATGCGTCGATCATCTGTCCGATGACCACCAGAGCGGGGTAGCAGGTGTCGTTATGGACAAATTTCAGTCCCTTTTCAATGACCGCGTGGGAACGGTTCTGCAGAATCTCCACATGATATCCCGCGCTGGTCATCAGCTTCTGGATAAAGGTAAAATGAATCGGCAGCATCATCGGCACCAGGATGGTGTGGGTATCCCGCATCTCCCGGGTGAAAACGACCTGCCCCTCGCCGCCGCGGACCGGCTCGCTCATAGGGAAGCTCCCTCCTTCCGGCGCTGCTGCTCCACTGCCGCAAAGAGACTGCGCAGGCGGATTTTCACGGCGCCGAGATTGGTGATTTCGTCGATTTTGATCTGGGTATAGAGCCGCCCTTCCTCCTCAAGCAGTGAGCGCACCTCGTCGGTGGTGATCGCATCGATGCCGCAGCCAAACGAGACCAGCTGCACCAGATGCATGTCGGGCTGGTCCTTGATGTAGCGGGCGGCGGCATAAAGGCGCGCGTGATAGGTCCACTGATTGAGAACATGCACTTTGACCGGCTCTTTGATCCGCTCGCTGACCACATCCTCCGAAACGATCGCCGCGCCGAAGCCGGCGATCAGCTTGTCGATGCCGTGGTTGATTTCGGGATCGACGTGATAAGGTCTTCCAGCAAGGACAATGATCTGGCGGCCCTCATCACGGGCGCGTTCGATGATTTCTTCTCCGCGCGCGCTGATTCGGGCATGGTAGACCGCAAGCTCGGCATAGGCGTCCTTTGCAGCGCGCTCCACCTCGCTGCGGGCGAGGTTGGGGATGTAGCGGGAGAGCATCTCAAAGGCCTTCTTTGCAAAGTAGCGGGGGTTGTGGATGCCAACGTAATCATTGATGAAGGTGATGCGCCCAAGCTCCGGCATGTTTGCCCCGATGACCTCGGGGTAGTAGGCGACGACCGGGCAGTTGTAATGGTTATCGCTGATTCCTTCATCAAGATTGTAACTCATGCAGGGATAAAAGATGTACTTGACCCCCTGATCGATCAGCGTCTGGATATGGCCGTGCATCAGCTTGGCGGGAAAGCAGACGGTGTCGGAGGGGATGGTGTTCTGGCCGCGCAGGTAGATTCCCCGGTTGGAGAGCGGGGAGGTCACGACCGAAAAGCCAAGCGAGGAGAAGAAGGTGTGCCAGAAGGGAAGCAGCTCATAGAAGTTGAGCCCAAGCGGAATGCCGATCCGGCCGCGCGGCCCCGAGTGAGGCTGATAGCTTTGCAGAAGTCGCAGCTTGTAGTCGTAAAGATTCAGGGAGCCGTCGTCGATCCGGTGGGTGATCGGGCGTTCGCACCGATTGCCGGAAATCAGCTTTCTGCCGCCTGAAAAGGTGTTGACGGTCAGGCGGCAGTTGTTTTGGCAGAGACCGCAGTTGATGTCTCGGACGGTGTGGGAGAAATTGCGGAATTCCTCAAGAGAGAGGATGCTGCTCTTTTCCTTGGCGCGTTCCAAGGCGTAGAGCGCCGCTCCGTAGGCTCCCATCAGGCCCGCAATCGCCGGACGGACGACGTCGATGCCCAACTCCTGCTCGAAGGCGCGCAGCACCGCGTCGTTGAGGAAGGTTCCTCCCTGCACAACGATCCGGCGGCCCAGTTCTTCGGGGGAGGCCGTGCGGATGACCTTGTAGAGCGCGTTCTTCACAACGCTGATCGAAAGACCGGCCGAAATGTTTTCGATGGTGGCGCCATCCTTCTGTGCCTGCTTCACGGACGAATTCATAAAGACGGTGCAGCGGCTGCCAAGATCAACCGGGCGGTCGGCAAAAAGCCCGAGACGGGCAAAGTCCTCCGAGGTGTACCCCAGGGCGTTGGCAAAGGTTTGCAGAAAAGAGCCGCAGCCCGATGAACAGGCTTCATTGAGAAAGATCGAATCGATCGCCCCATTCTTGATCTTGAAGCACTTGATGTCCTGTCCGCCGATATCAATGATAAACTCGACGTCGGGCAGAAAATGCTGCGCGGCTTTCAGGTGCGCGACCGTCTCGACAACGCCGTAATCGAGCGAAAAGGCGCTTTTGACCAGATCCTCACCGTAGCCGGTGGCGGTCGAGCCGGCGATGGTGATCCGGGGATATTTGGTGAAAAATTCCTCGAGAAAGCCCCGGGCCACCGAAACGGGATTGCCCTGGTTTGAACGGTAGACGTCGGCAAGCAGCCGCCCTTTTTCGTCGATCACCGCAATTTTGAGGGTGGTCGATCCGGCGTCCACTCCAATGAACGCCCGACCTTCATAGAAGGCGGGGTCGGCACGTTCCACGGCGTGGCGGCTGTGGCGGCTGGCAAACTGCCGGTAGTCCTCCCTGCTGCAAAACAGCGGAGCGATCGAATGATAATTGCCCTGCCGCGAAAAGGAGGAGAGCTTTTGGAGCATGTCGGTAAAATTCCTCTCGCAGGAGGCGTCGCAGGAAAGGGCCGCGCCGAGCGCAACATAATAGAGCGAGTCCTCGGGACAGACACCGGTCAGCTCCAGCGCATGGTCAAAGCTCTTGCGCAGCTCAGAGAGGAAGGTGAGCGGTCCGCCGAGATAGGCGACCTTTCCCTTGATCGGACGGCCCTGCGCCAATCCGGCGATGGTCTGGTTGACCACCGCCGCGAAGATCGAGGCGGAAAGGTCGCTGTGCACAGCACCCTGATTCAGAAGGGGCTGGATGTCCGATTTGGCGAACACCCCGCATCGGGATGCAATGGTGTAGAGTCGGGCGGCGTGGGCGGCCTGTTCGTTCATCTCGCCGGGGGAGCAGCCAAGCAGGGTGGCCATCTGATCGATGAAGGCGCCGGTGCCTCCCGCGCAGGAGCCGTTCATCCGCACCTCCAGACCGTTGGTCAGGAAAAGAATCTTGGCGTCCTCACCTCCAAGCTCGATGGCGGCGTCAACGCCGGGCATCCGGTCGGTCAGTGCGATGCGGGTGGCGAATACCTCCTGCACGAAGGGGATGCCGCAGCCCTCGGCCATCCCCATCCCGGCGGAACCGGAGATGGCGATCTCGGCGGTTTCGCAGTCGGGATGTTCCTCCCGGATGCGGGTCAGCAGATCAGATGTCTTTTGAATGATCTGGGAATAGTGGCGTTCATAGGAGCTGGAAAGGATTGCGCCATCCTCTCCGAGCACAACGCTCTTAATGGTGGTGGAACCGATATCAATGCCAATTCGCAACGTCTGCACCTCGTTTTACGGCGCCCACCGGGGACGGCGCGCCGTGCTGCTCTTGATAATCTGGGAATAACAATAAAATTATAACACAGTCGTTTGCGAAAAAAAAGTGTGCAATTTTGGAGGGATTTCGACTTAAAGAGAGAATCGAATCCGAAATTTTAAGATTGCCGCGAAATCTCTTGTATTTCCTCTTGAAATCATCGAATTGCGTTCTGTTATCGCGGGTGCGGCTTCAAGACGCCGGTACGGTGTCCTCTGCTATTTGGGGCGTTCCCACCGCACCGGGGCGGCAAAGACCCGTGGTATTCCCCCGGCAAAAATTTTCTGCACTTTTCCGCTGGAATCATTGAACAAAATGCGCTTCGGCACTGCGAAAGAAGAGGCTGAAGCGGCGCTGTCCACAGGCACATCTGTAGGCGGAAAAATTCAGGGGACGCAGCAGGTGCATCCCCTAAAAGAGCAAATCCATTGCCGAAAAGAGAAGGGAACGATATGAAGCGCACGGCCCGCCAAAACCGCACTTTGGCCTGCGGAACAAAGAAACCTACGACTAAACAGAAAGCGGTCATGCAGACGGGCAGACAAGCAACGACCAAACGGTGGGATCAGATAAGCGGCCGCCAGACGGGCAGAGGATAGGCAGACAGATAGTGACGGATAAACGGAGAATAAGTCACAGTCGGGTGGAGGGCAGATAGGGGACAGTCAGATGCAACAACCAGACCGACAGCGAGTACACAGGCAGCGGTCGAACAGATAACAGTAGATAAGCGGGGTCAGATAAGCGGCTGCCGGACGGGCGGAGAACAGGCAGCGGACAGACAGAAGGGCAGACAGCGGAATACCGGCGCCCATGCAAATGGGCGCCGGTATTCCGTGTGGCTGCGGGATTAAAACGTCTTGACTCCACCTTGTACGGGCAAAACGCGGAAAGCATTTTTCTCAGCTCAAGGGCGGCGGACATTTTTCTTCAAGGAGTCTCGTCTTCCTGTTTCTGCTGGATCATACGGTAGCCCACACCGATATGGGTCTGAATGTACTGGGGGTGGCCGGGATCGGCCTCCAGCTTTTTGCGCAATGTAGCCATGAATACCCGCAGCGAGGGGGTGTCAGAGGCGGTGGGACTGCCCCAAACCTCGTTTAGAATGTAGTTGTGGGTCAGGACCTTTCCGGTGTTTTTGGCCAGCAGGCACAGCAGTTTGTATTCGATGGGGGTCAGGTGGACTCCCTCCCCGTCCCGATAGGCGCAGCCGGCGGCGTAGTCGATTTTCAGTCCGCCGTTTTCGTAGACGCTGGACTCCTCCCGGGTCCGCTCATGGTCATACCGAACCCGCCGCAGGGCCACCCGCAGGCGTGCCAGCAGTTCGTCCACCGAGAAAGGCTTTGTGAGATAGTCATCGGCACCGGCGTCCAGCGCGGCTACTTTGTCGCCATCCTCGCTGCGGGCGGAAACCACGATGATGGGCAGATTGCTCCAGGTTCGTACCTTTTTGATGATATCCACCCCGTCCATATCGGGCAGGCCCAAGTCCAGCAGCATCACGTCCGGACGAAAGGTGAGGGCGTCCATGACGGCGCCGGCGCCCGTTTTGGCCCGGTGATACTGGTAGTTCTGTGTCTCCAGCGTGGTAGCGATCAGGTTGCCGATTGCCGGGTCATCCTCCACTATCAAAATCTGCGGTTTATTCATAGGGCTTCACCTCCGAAGCGTGTAATGTAAAACAGAATACGGCGCCATGGGGCGGGTTATCAAGAACGGAGATCGTTCCGCCGTGAGCGGTTACGATCGATCTGCACAGGGAAAGTCCCAATCCAAGCCCCCGGCGTCCATCCCCGCGGGTGTTATTCGCCGTATAGAACATATCAAAGAGCTTTTCCCGGGCCTCCGTCGGAATGCCGGGCCCGTCGTCGGCAATTTTTACCTGCACGAACTGTCCCTGCCGTTCCGCCGACAGGAGAATGTGGGAACCTTCCGGCGTATATTTAATGGCGTTGTTGATGATGTTGATGACTACCTGAACAATGAGACGCGCGTCCATGTCGGCCATCAGCAGATCATCCTTCAGATTCATCTCAATATGATGCTTTTCCGCGTGGCGGTCAAGATGCGACAGCGCCTCCGCAAAGACCTCTTCGAGCAGCTCCGGCTGGACGTTCAGCTTGATGGAACCGTTTTCCATCCGGGTGATGGAAAGCAGATTCTCCACCAGATTGATGAGCCACATGGCGTCGTCGTAAATAGAGGTGTAGAGGTCCCGACGTTTCTCTCCGTCCAGTACGGCGCCGTTTTCCATGAGGATGCCGGCGTTCCCGGAGATGCTGGTCAGCGGCGTCCGCAGATCATGGGAAATGGCCCGAAGCAGATTGGCCCGCAGGGCCTCCTGCTGGGCGGCCTCCTCCACCTTCTGTTTAACCCGCACCATCCGTTCCTTCTCCAGCGCAAGTCCGCACTCATCCAAAATGGCCACCATCAGATTCTTTTCAAAGGAATCCGGCCTGCGGTCAGGAGCGATGACAATACCGGCCACGGCCAAGACCCGCTCCGACCCGCGCACCGCCATATACAGGCATTGAAAGCTGGGAAGCGTGCCGGTAGTGGCTCCGGCGTGCTTGTTGTTTTTCTGCACCCACTCGGCCGCCGCCCGCTCGGCGCTGGTCAGGTATCCGCTCATATCCGCGCCGGAAACCGTCGGAAAGCACATTGCCTCCGCCAGCCGTCCATCCTCCCGCACCGGGTAGATCAGCAGATCCCGTTCCAGCAGCTTGCCGAGCTGTGTGGCGGTGACCGAGAGAATCTCTTCGGTTCCTTCCGCTGTCTGAAGCTTTCGGCTGGTTTCCAGCAGCACCTCGGTGCGATAGGCCTTGTTGGCGCTTTGGATGGCCTGCCGCTTGATGCGGGTGGTCAGGGAGCTGCCCAGCAGCGCCACAATAAACATGATGCCGAAGGTGGCAAGATAGCTGGGCTCGCTCACCAGAGAGAAGTAGGGGAAGGTGAAGAAAAAGTTGAAGATGAGGACGGAAAACGCCGAAGAGATCAGACTGTAACTGCGTCCCGTGGTGGACATGGAAACGCCCAGCACCCCGAGGATGTAGACCATGATGATATTGTCGGCCTTGAGGCCCAAGCCCCGGAACAGATACCCCACAACGGTGCAGGCGGCCAGAATTCCCAGCATCCGCAGACTGTCCGCCCAAGAGAACCGCTCCTGAACAGAGCGGCTTCTCCGCTTCCGGCGGGCAATCGGGACGGATTGGTCCGGGATGATGTAGATATCCAGCTCGGGGGCCAGTTCGTTGAGCCGGTCCATCAGATTCTTGGAGGGTGGCAGAAGTCTCCGGCGCCCCGGACTGCGCCCCAGAACAATTTTGGAAATGCCGCTGACCCGGGCGTACTCCGCGATCTGAAGAGCGGGATCATCACCGTATACCGTGGTAATGCGGGCGCCCAGCTCCTCGGCCAGCCGGAGGTTGGCCCGGAGACGCGAACGGTCCTCCTCGGTCTGGGAGGAAAACCGCGGCGTTTCCACGAAGAGCGCGGTGAAGGCGCCGTGAAAGGCCTCCGCCATCCGGGCGGCGGTGCGGATCACCTTGGCATTGGAGGGGGCGCCCGAAAGACAGATCAAAATATGTTCTCCGATCTTTGCCTTGATGCCGTCCCTGACTCCGGTGCTTCTTTCGAGGTGGTCCGCCGTCCGGCGCAGAGCAATCTCCCGGAGCGCGGCGAGGTTTTTCTCGATAAAAAAGTGCGACGTGGCCTGCGCGGCCTGCGCATCCCGGTAGATTTTTCCCGATTGCAGGCGCTCAAGCAGGTCGGCGGGCTCAAGGTCCACGACCTCCACCTGATCGGCGGAGTCGAACACAGAATCCGGAATGCGTTCCGCCACGGTGACGCCGGTGACGGCGGCCACTACGTCGTTCAGACTTTCCAGATGCTGAACATTGACGGTGGTATAGACGCTGATGCCGGAGTGCAGCAGCTCCTGCACATCCTGATACCGTTTGGTGTGGCGGCAGCCCTGGGCGTTGGTATGGGCCAGTTCATCCACCAAAATCAGCTGGGGGTTCCGGGCCAAAGCTCCGTCCAGATCAAATTCCCGCAGGAGGATGCCCTTATAGGGAATCGTTTTTGGAGAGAGCTGTTCCAGTCCCTCCAGCAGGGCCATGGTTTCAGGGCGGGTGTGGGGCTCGATATACCCGGCCACCACATCCATCCCCGCGGCTTTGGCACGGCGGGCGGCCTCCAGCATGGCGTAGGTTTTGCCCACCCCGGCGGCATACCCGAAAAATATTTTCAGTTTCCCAGAGGGCCTGGATTCCCCGCGCTGAATATTTTTCAGCGAAGCTTCCGGGTCCGGCCTCGTCAGCTCCAGCATAACAGCACCCCGCAGCACTTCTTTTTCATATTCAGTATAACACAACTGGCATCAGCATGGCATTGGCCTTTTGCGTCCCGCATTAAAATAGCATAAAGGCCTCCTTAATGAGAACTTAATGCGCCGCGGATTCCCTTAACCATATCCTCATTCCGCCCATGATATAATCAAAAGGAACCGATATCTGCATTGATCAGGGAGAGACGCCATGCCTTTTTGGAAAAACGAGCGGATCACACCGGCCCAGATTATTATTTTAGGGTTTCTGCTTTTGATTTTATGCGGCGCAGTGCTGCTGACTCTTCCCTTCGCCGTCAACGGTCCCGGCAGAGCTTCCTTCTTCGACGCTCTCTTCACCGCCACCTCGGCCACCTGCGTGACCGGTCTGGTGATTCACGACACGGCTCTCTACTGGTCCCCCTTCGGGCAGCTGGTCATCCTGATGCTGATTCAGATCGGCGGCATGGGAGTGGTAACCATGGCGGTGGCCATTTTTATGTTTTCCGGCAGGAAAATCGGACTCAAGCAGCGGTGGGTCATGCAGGAATCCATCTCCGCGCCGCAGGTCGGCGGCATCGTCCGGCAGACCCGCTTCATTCTCAGGGCCGCTTTTGCCATCGAGGGAATCGGCGCGCTGCTGCTGGCCCTGCGGTTTGTTCCCCGGTTCGGTCTGGCGAGAGGGCTGTGGTATGCGGTGTTCCATGCGGTTTCCGCCTTCTGCAATGCCGGATTCGATCTGATGGGAAGGCATGACGGCCCCTACTCATCCCTGACGGCCTATGCGGGGGACCCGCTGGTCAGCCTTACCATTGCGGCGCTGATTGTTCTGGGCGGCATCGGCTTTCTCACCTGGTATGACATCCGGGAGCATCGCCTTCGTTTCAGGCAATACCGGCTCCAGAGCAAGCTGATTCTCTGCGCCACGGCGGCGCTGCTGCTGGGCGGATTTTTGTTCTTCGCCCTGTATGAGTTTCGTCTGCCCCGATGGGAGGGACTCTCCGTTGAAAAACGGATTCTTGCCGCCGCCTTCCAGTCCGTCACCCCCCGCACCGCCGGCTTCAACACGGTGGACCTTGCCGCTCTCAGCCAGCCCGCCCGGCTCCTGATGATCCTGCTGATGCTTACCGGCGGGGCCCCCGGTTCCACGGCGGGCGGCTTCAAGGCCACCACTTTGGCGGTTCTTCTCCTCAGCGTTCGCGCGGTGTTCCGGCGCCGGGACACCGCCCAGTGCTTTGGACGCCGCCTTCCGGGTGAGACGCTTCGCAGCGCCAGTGCCATTTTTCTTCTGTACCTCCTGCTGTTTTTGACCGGAGGCATCCTCGTCTGTGCCATCGACGGGGTATCCATGATGGACGCGCTCTTTGAGGCGGCCTCCGCCATCGGCACGGTGGGTCTGTCCCTGGGCGGGACGGCGGGGCTTTCAGCCCCCTCCCGCCTGATCCTGATCTTTCTGATGTATTTTGGCCGGGTCGGCGGGCTGACCCTGATTTACGCTGTATCCGCAAACGGGAAGCCGGCCGCGCAATATCCGCTGGAACAGGTAACCGTCGGATAAAGAAAGGAACTGCAATATGAAATCTGTCCTCTTGATCGGCCTTGGCCGTTTCGGACGGCACATGGCCCAAAAGCTGAGGGAACTGCGCCATGAGGTACTGGCCATCGACAGGGATGAAAGGCGTGTCAACGATATTTTACCCTATGTGACCAATGCCCAGATCGGCGACGGCACCAGTGAACAGTTTATCGCTTCTCTTGGGGTGCGCAACTTCGACCTGTGCGTGGTGGCCATTGGAGACGATTTTCAAAGTTCCCTCGAAACCACCGCTCTGCTCAAGGAAAACGGCGCCCCCTTTGTCCTCTCCCGGGCCACCCGGGATGTCCATGCCAAATTTCTGCTGCGCAACGGCGCCGACGATGTGATCTATCCGGAAAAGCAGATGGCTTCCTGGGCGGCGGTGCGGTACAGCAGCGATCATATCTTCGATTATGTGGAGCTCACTGCGGAATATTCCATCTTTGAAACGGCGGTCCCCGCCGCATGGGTGGGACATACCATTATGGAGCTGAATGTGCGTCAAAAGAACCGTATCAATATTCTGGCCACCAAGCGAAACGGGAAGCTCGACCCCCTGCCCGGCGCCGCGCACTGCTTTCAGGCCGACGAGACGATGCTTATTCTGGGCGGCAATCATGACATTCAAAGATTCCTGCACTGAAAGGGAGAGGACCGGCGGCAACAACACCGCCGGTCCTCTTATTGGCCGTTCAGGGGGAACAGCAGCTTCAAAAACACCTTTTCCGCCGGGCCTCCCCGGGCGATGCCGAAGCGGCGCTCATTTCCCCCGGAATCGAGGGCGTGAAATGCATGGTCGCTCCGCTCCACTCGGAATTTCAATTCCTCCAATACGGTTCTCAGCGCCAGTTCCCATTCCAGAAGGAACAGCGGCTCCCCTGTGAGGTAGCATTCCCACAGTCAGTCAAATTCCAGCGGATGGAGGCCGTTTTCCAGAAAGGCGCGCCACAGACGCGCTTTGTGAGCGATGGTCAGCGCCTCAAGCAGTGCCTGATAAGGAAGAGGTTCCCATGCCAGATAGAGAAACAGACTGCCCTCCGTGGGGACGGTCAGCCTGCTGCCGTCCAGAACCACCTGATTCTGACGCGAGAATGCACAGCAGGACATCCGGCATGAAACCGCGCCCGCCAGCTCCGCCATGCGGAGAGCAGATACTTTTTCCAGCCCATCTCCTCGCAGGGATCAATGTTCAGCGCTCGATAGATTCCATCCTCGCAGGGGCGGAGGACGCGGGAGAGAAGCACGGGCCTTCCCGTCATCGCTCTGGCGATATATCCGCCCAGCGGGATGGCCAATGCCGTCAGAACAGTGAGATAGAGTATATATTGGATCGTTGAGTTCACCGCTTCATTCCTCCCTCATCAACGTCCAGCCCAGGTAGACCAGAACGGCGATCACTAAAATACCAATGCCAATCAGGACAGCCTGCATAACATTTCCTCCTTTGATGTGCCTACATCGTAGCACCAAAGAAATAAAGGTGCCATTTGAGGAAACGGCACCTCCGTTAAGGTTTTATGAATGCGGGGCGATGGCCTGCCCGCCGTTAATGCCGCTTTAACGCGGCATCAGGAACGCTAATCTCACACCAATGCGCAAGATGGTATATTCAAGGTGAGGAAGTGATTCTATGGAAGCCTTCGTGTTAACAGCCGGATTGATTTATGTCATTGCGCTCGGTTGTTGGATGATGGAGCGGCTCGACCGCTTCTTAAACGGCGGGGGAATTCAGCCTGCCGGGGAGGAAGATCAGGAGTCTTCCGGCCGTTCAGCGAAAAATGGCCCGGATGTGCCGCGCGAAGGCGGGTATTCCGGGCGCGGATAGCCATTGGTATTTTGTCTTAACAGGAATGAAACCTTTTGAAGCGCGTTGGCGGATGCGGAGCTTACCGCATCCGCCAACGCACGAGTGGATCAGAAACCGGCGCAAGGAAGGGCGAGCGGGGAACGGATGAGGGCCGGCGGGACGGGCTTGTTGAGCTGTTTCAATGATGAAGAGATGTGCCCGGCAGCATCCTTGAATCTCCGGTTAAAAGGGAGGCGTCCGCAGGGGCACTTCTGAGGGAGCCTTCTGCTTGGTCCCAAAATTTTTTTATCTGTCATTGCCGCGCAAAACAGATTGACATTTATCTATATCAGTGATAGATTTACATATAGATAAATATCTATCTATATGAGGTGATTCCATGCTGAACGAAATGGATGCGGCGGCGATCTGCAAGGCTCTGGGGGACAGTAACCGCCTCCAAATCATGAAAAGGCTTTCCACCGGGGAAATTTGCGCCTGCAAGCTGCTGGAGCAATTCCGGATTACACAGCCTACCCTTTCCCACCATATGAAAGTCCTCTGTGAATGCGGCCTTGTCACCGCCCGAAAAGAGGGAAAATGGAGCCATTATTCCTTAAACCGCAAGACGCTGTGCTCCTTTGGAAAGTTCGTCGCCTCTCTTTCCTGCTGCGGTGAGGAAGGCGGGGATCTCTGAAAATGATCTGGAATTTTATTCAGGATGAACTTTTCGGCATGCGCTGGCTCAATACCCTGATCGGCAGGATGCTGTCCGCGGCGGGATTGAACCTGTCATCTTCTCTCGGCGGGAGCATTCACTTTTTCCTGTATGACGTTTTGAAAATCACCGTTCTTTTATGCTGCCTGATCTTCGTCATCTCTTATATTCAAAGCTATTTTCCGCCGGAGCGCAGCAAAAAAATCATGACGCATTTTTCTGGAATCGGCGCAAACTGCATCGCCGCCCTCTTGGGAACCGTAACGCCCTTTTGTTCCTGTTCGTCCATCCCGCTGTTTATCGGCTTCACGAGCGCGGGGCTGCCCCTCGGCGTCACCTTCTCATTCCTGATCTCCTCACCGATGGTGGATCTCGGAAGTCTCATCCTGCTGATGAGCATCTTCGGAGTAAAAATTGCTGTTGCCTATGTGACGCTTGGCCTTTTGGTCGCCATTGCAGGCGGCACTTTGATTGAAAGGCTGCATATGGAACGTTATGTGGAGGAATTCATCCGCACCGCCGGCAGCGTGGATCTGGATGCTCCGGCCCTGACGCAAAAAGAGCGGCTGACCTATGCGGCGGAGCAGGTTGTCTCTACGTTTCGGAAGGTATTTCCGTATATTCTCGCGGGAGTGGGCATCGGCGCGCTCATTCATAACTGGATTCCCGAGAGCTGGATTACGGCAGTGCTCGGCAGCGGAAATCCTCTGGGTGTGATACTTGCTGCTTTGATCGGCGTTCCGATGTATGCGGATATTTTTGGAACAATCCCTGTTGCAGAAGCCCTGCTTGGCAGGGGCGCGCAGCTTGGCACAATTCTAAGCTTTATGATGGCGGTCACAACCTTGTCGCTGCCGTCCATCATGATGCTGCGCAAGGCCGTTCAGCCAAAATTGTTAGGCTTGTTTGTTGCAATTTGTACTGTCGGTATTATTGCTGTCGGATATCTGTTCAACGCATTTCAATTTCTGCTGCTTTAAGGAAAATGGACGGCGGATACAAACAGAAAAACGTTTCCGACGGGTTCCGGTCCCCCTTCGGGAAGCGGCATTGCGGAACCATTATGCTGATCTGAATGCAAAATTCGATTCATAGAAAGGGATGGAATCACTCCATGAGACTCTATACCATATTGCGGAGGGAAACGCCCGAGCTTGCGGTTTCCTTTGAAGAAGGCGCGCTTTACCCCCTCGCTGAAAACGGCTTTGCTTTTGCGGAAATGCAGCAGCTTATTGAGGCATATGACGCGGACCTGCGAAAGCGCCTTGATGCGCTGCGCGGACATGGCGCAGCCGTATCCGCAGATTCGGTCAAGCTCTGCGCTCCGATCATCCGTCCCCGGCAGGATGTCATCTGTCTGGGAATCAATTATTTCGAACACGCGGTCGAAGCCGCCTCCTTTTCGGAGGAGGCATTTGGAGGCGAACGTCCCTGCACGATCTATTTTTCCAAGCGGTGCGGCTATGCCCCCGGGACCGGCGAAACGGTCCCCTCCTATCCGGGTCTGGTCGGCAGCCTCGACTATGAAGCCGAGCTGGGGGTCGTGCTTGGCCGCGCGGTTAAGGCCGTCCCCAGAGAAAGGGCGCTGGACGCGGTCTTTGGCTATACCGTCATCAATGACATCAGCGCCCGGGACCTGCAAACCCGGCATAAGCAGTGGTATCTTGGAAAAAGTCTCGACGGCTTTACCCCCATGGGACCGTGCATTGTGACCGCCGATGAAATTCCGGACCCGCAGTGTCTTGCCATCTCCAGCCGTGTCAACGGGGAGCTGCGGCAGAGCAGCAACACAAGCCTTCAGATTCAGACCGTCGCAGGAGCGATCAGCGAGCTTTCCCAAGGGATGACCCTGCTGCCCGGGACAATCATTGCAACCGGAACTCCTTCAGGGGTCGGTATGGGCTTTCAGCCGCCCCGCTTTCTGAAGCCGGGAGATGAGGTTATCTGTGAAGTGGAGAGAATCGGCGCTCTGCGCAGCATCATCGGAAGATAATACCATCTCTTTGCAGCCCTGTAATTTTATTCGGCAGTTGCGCGTTTCGGCCAAAATCTGCTATACTAATGCGGGTAAATAATTCCCGGCCGGGGAATGAGAAACACCAGGGCTGCGCCGGGACAGAAACAAAGGAGTGGAACCGTGGAAAGACTGATCGGTACTGTATCAAGGGGAATCCGCGCCCCCATTATCCGCGAGGGGGACGATATCGCTGAAATCGTGGTGAAAAGCGTGCTGGAGGCTTCGAAATCCGAGGACTTTGCGCTGCGTGACCGCGATGTGGTGGCGGTGACCGAAGCGGTCGTCGCCCGGGCACAGGGCAATTACGCAACGGTGGAACAGATTGCCGCCGATGTCAGGACAAAATTTGGGAACGCCACCCTTGGAGTGATCTTCCCGATCCTGAGCCGCAACCGCTTTGCTGTCTGCCTGCGCGGCATTGCCAAGGGCGTCAAAAGGATGGTTCTCATGCTCAGCTACCCGTCCGACGAGGTGGGCAATCATCTGGTGGACCCCGATCTGCTCGATGAAAAGGGCGTTAATCCCTGGACCGATCTGCTCGACGAGCGGCGTTACCGTGAGCTTTTCGGCTTTCATAAGCATCCCTTCACCGGGGTGGACTATGTGGAGTATTACAAGGAACTGATCACCGCCGCCGGCTGCGAGGTCGAAATTATCTTCGCCAATGACTGCCGCGCCATCCTCCCCTATACCAAGACGGTGCTCTGCTGCGATATTCACACCCGCGAACGCTCCCGCAGGCGGCTGATGGCGGCCGGAGCCAAGCAGGTGCTCTGCCTCTCCGACCTGATGAACACGCCGGTAAACGGCAGCGGCTATAACGAGAGCTACGGCCTGCTTGGTTCGAACAAAGCGACCGAAGAACGGGTCAAGCTGTTTCCCCGCGACTGCGCACCGGTGGTCGAGCGCATCCGCGGCGGTCTGCTCGAAGCAACCGGGCGCAGCATTGAGGTCATGATCTATGGCGACGGCGCCTTCAAGGACCCTGTCGGGAAAATCTGGGAGCTTGCCGATCCGGTCGTGTCTCCCGCCTACACCCCGGGACTGGAAGGACAGCCGAATGAGGTCAAGCTCAAGTATCTCGCCGACAACGACTTCGCCCACCTCAGCGGAAACGCACTGAAGGCCGCCATTTCGGATTATATCCGAAACAAGGAGGACGACCTGACCGGACAGATGGTTTCACAGGGAACCACGCCGCGCCGCCTGACCGATCTGATCGGCTCGCTCTGTGATCTGACCTCCGGAAGCGGCGATAAAGGCACCCCCATCGTACTGGTGCAGGGCTATTTCGACAACTATACCAAATAAGCGGCCGTCCGGCAAAGGAACGTCCGCGGCAGCCGGAACATTCCGGCGAAAGGAGCTTGAACGCAATGGAACTTCAAACCGCACTCGAAGGGCGCAGGAGCATCCGCAGATTCCAGGATTCCCCAGTGAGCGCCGAAACCCTCGCCTGCATCGCGGATGCCGCCGCGATGGCCCCCTCTTGGAAAAACAGTCAGGTAACCCGTTATTATGCGGTGACGGACCCCGAAAAGCGCCGCCGAATTATCGAAAGCATGCCGGCATTTAACCGGCCCGCCTGCGAATCCGCGCCGGTCATCGTCGCGGTATCGATGGTGAGAAACCGCTCGGGCTATGACCGGGACGGCAGCTTCTCCACCTCCAAGGAAAAGGGCTGGCAGATGTTCGACTGCGGCTGTTCGGCCATGGCGTTCGCTCTTAAAGCGCACGAGCTGGGACTGGGAACGGTCATCATGGGGTATTGTGACGAAGCCGTGGTGGCCGAGGTAACCGGCATGCCTGAAACCGAAGAGGTTGGCCCCATTCTTGCGCTCGGCTACCCCAATGAATCGCCTCAAATGCCTAAGCGGAAGATGAGCGATCAGATTCTGCATATTCTGTAAAGGCTTTTCCGGAATCTTTGGACAAACGCGGTGCTTGTAAAAAGTGCCGCGTTTGTTCGTATCGAAAAACGCCAGTGCCCGGAAAGCTTTCGGCGTGCCCATTATCTCCATCCGGGCGGGGCATGAGGCGGCCGCCCGAGAAAGCATGACGGGGCGCGCCCATTGCCTCTATCCGGGCTGGGCGGGGCATGAAACGGCCGCCCGAGAAAGCATGACGGGGCGCGCCCATTGCCGCTATTTGGACCGGGCGGACGACTGAATACAACACTGAAATTCTTTTCTGGGGCATCGGGCTCCCCAGGTTTTTCGCCGTCGAATTGGCGAACGGCGCGGCCGGGCCGGAACAGATTCGGCGGATCGCCGGCAGCATCTCGATTTCCCGCTGACCCCGGCGGCATCTCTTTTTCTCACCCTTTCGACCGGCCGCGCATAGCATAGAGCAGAAGAATGGCCGAGGGGGGCAAGTTATGCCAAAGATCTACCTGAGCCCTTCCACGCAGGAAAACAACCTGTATGTGACCGGCGGCTCGGAAGAGTACTATATGAATCTGGTGGCCGACGCGCTGGAGCCCTATCTGCGCGCTTCGGGAATCCGTTTTACCCGTAACCGCCCGGAGATGACGGCCGGGCAGGTGATCCGGGAATCAAACGCGGGAAATTACAATCTGCATCTGGCGCTGCATTCCAATGCCGCGCCCATCTATGGCACGCTGAGGGGAGTGGATGTCTATCATTTCCCCGGCAGCATCAACGGTACCCGCGCCGCTGAAATTCTGGCGGATAATTTCAGGGTAATCTACCCCAATCCGGCTCTCGTCGATACACGGGCGACCACCGCGCTCGGGGAGGTGGACCGGGTGCGTGCTCCGGCGGTGCTGATCGAAATCGCCTACCACGACAATCCGGACGACGCCAACTGGATCATCAACAACATCGGCCTGATCGCCCGCACCATCGCCCTTTCTCTGACGGAATATTTTGATCTTCCGTTTGTTGAGCCTCTGCAACCTTTTTCCGCCCAGGTGGATACCGAATCAGGCCGGGGGTTGAATCTGCGCGACCGCCCAAGTGTCCGCTCGGCGGTGCTTGGCTCGATTCCCGACGGCGCGAGGGTAACCGTCTATGGCCTGCTGCCCGAATGGGTCGCCGTTGAATACCGCGGACTCGGGGGATTTGTACGGCGGGAGTATCTCGACTTTGACTAAAACATTTCCTGAGGCAGGGAAGCATGTAAAAAAACTCCGAAACAGCATCAAGCTGTTTCGGAGTTTTTGCAGTCAGCCGCCCCGGCCGCGCGAATAGCGTCCGCTTTGAACTGTTTCAAAGCTTTGTCAGCTGCCCCGGCTGTGCGAATAGCGTCCGCTTTGGGCCGTTTCGAAGGCTTTGTCAGCCGCCCCGGCTGTGCGAATAGCGTCCGCTTTGAGCTGTTTCAAAGCTTTGTCAGCCGCCCCGGCCGCGCGAATAGCGTCCGCTTTGAGCTGTTTCGAAGGCTTTGTCAACCGCCCCGGCCGCGCGGATAACGCCGCCTTGGGCTGTTTTCACGCTGTCTCCGGGATGCAGTGCTCTGCTGCGCGGGAGCGGGAAGGCGTCGTTCCGGGCGGCGCTGGAACTCGGGCGCCACATCGATTACACCGGCCGCCAAGCGGGCGGCACGCTCCTTCCGCTGTTTTCTGCGTTTGCGAAGATTGCGCTCCCGAATCAGAAAAAGGGCGCCGATCAGCAGCGCAAACACGACCAGGGCGATCTCCAGAGGAGAAAGGGGAAAGGTGCTTGCGGACGAAGGCTCCTCCGTTTGCGCCGCGGCGGGCACCGCCGGCAGTGGTGCCTCCTGATATTCCCATGCAAGAGGCAGTTCGGCGAGCTGTCTGCCCTCCCGGTCGGTAAACCGGAGCTTCGGGGCGATCTCGGCTCCTTTCTCATACCGTTCGGGGGCGATCAGTTCTCCCTTGATGTCGGCCTTGGCAACGGTGGCGGGGCGCGCAAAAGCGAGAGTTTCGGAGAGAATCGAAACCTCGCCCACCTTGGCTTCGCCGTCATAAACCGGAATCGCTTCCCGCGCATACTGGGCCGTCTGTATTTCGCAGGATGAATAGTCGGCAAAACAGGCGTCGAGCAGCGCCGCCGCATCCTCATACTTCTCATACTGGGATGTGCTGCGCATCACCACGCAGATCAGCTCCAGGCCATTCCGTTCGGCGAGGGTCACGAGGGTATGCCGCGCCTCCGGAGTCCAGCCGAGCTTCCCTCCCGTCGTCCCCTCGTAGTAATACTTGGATTCCACCAGCATGTGGTGGTGGGTTCCGACGTTGCGTTCTTTAGGCTGCTTGTTGGTGACCGGAACGGTATATTCGGTTGCGCCGAACACATCGCGGAAGCCGTCGATCCCCAGCGCCCATTTCGTAATCAGCGCCATATCGTAGGCGCTGGTATAATGCTCCGGGTCGTGCAGCCCGCTGGAATTGACAAAATGGGAATCCACGGCGCCCAGCTCCGCCGCCTTGCGGTTCATCAGCTCCGGAAACGCGTCGAGCGTTCCCGCGGTATACTCGGCGAGTCCGTTCGCGGAATCGTTGGCCGATTCGATCATCGTCGTATAGAGAAGATCCCGCACCGTGACGACCTCCTCTTCGGTCAGGGCAATGTGGGTGCTGCCCCGGTCGATCGAGTGGGTGGCCTCATAGGTCATGGTATGCTTGTCGTCGAGGGAGCCTCCCGTTTCCCGCAGGTGCTCGAGAGCGAGAGCGCTGGTAAGAATTTTCGTGATGCTTGCCGGATACATCCGGTTATGCGCGCCGCGTTCCAGAAGCACCTGGCCGGAAGCGGCATCCATCACAACATAGGTTTCGGAATGGATGGCGGGCAGTTCCGCCGCGGAGACGGCGGAACTGCCCGCCGCTATCGTCAGGGCCATCAACAGGCCAAAGAATCGTTTCATGCGATTACTACACCCCAAAGTGATATCATAGGATACCAGTATAGCATAAAACGTCGAAAAATGGGTGAAAATTTCTGGAATTGTTTCCTTGAAATATCTTCCTGCGGCCGCCGCGCAAAAACTCAGTCCTCAACGCTCAGCTTCCGGGCGAACTCCCGCGCGCGGCGCTCCTTTTCTCCGTCAAAAAAGACTGTATTGTAGCCGAGATGCCGCTCGGCAAGCATCCCTTGATAGCGAAGCCCGGAATGCTTGCAGTAACGCCGCATTCCCTCCTCCCAGAGGTCGGCTCCCCGCTCGGGCCGGTAGCCGCAGGTCGTGATCAGCGCAAGACGTTTTCCGGCCCAGAGGGAGGGACCCCGGCGCTCGCCGTAGTATTTGTTCAGCCCATAAACCAGCCGGTCGAGCGCCGCCTTCATCGGTGGGGTGCAGTACCAGGAATAAATCGGGGTGGCCAGCACCAGCAGATCGCTTTCCAGAACCCGCCGGGCCAGCTCCTCCATATCGTCCTTCTGCACACAGAAGAAGGACGACCAGTCGTTCTGACACCTCCGGCAGGCCGTGCAGGGCAGGATTTTCTTTTCATAGAGCCGAACTGCGGCGCATTCATTGCCCAAAGTCCGCAGTTCCTCCTCAAAGGGGCCTGTCAGCGAGGCGGTATTTCCCTGCGGGCGGGGACTTCCCTGCAAAATCAGGCATTTCATCCTTTCGCTCCCTCACCTTCCCGCAGACAAACAGCCTCTTCCGCCGCAAGAAGCTTCCGTTTCATTTCCAGGCCGCCCGCATATCCGGTCAGGGAACCATTCGTGCCAACCACCCGATGACAGGGAATCACAAACGGGATGGGATTGCAGTGGTTCGCCATTCCGACGGCGCGGCAGGCGGCGGGATTTCCGACCGCTTCGGCAATCTGCCGGTAGCTCCGCGTCTCCCCATAGGGAATGCGGATCAGAGCCTGCCAGACGCTTTGCTGAAACGCCGTCCCGGAGGGATGGAGCGGGAGCAAAAACTCCCTGCGGGTTCCGGCGAAATACTCGCCGAGCTGCTTCGCAGCAAGCTCGGTCAGCGCGCTTGGACGGCGGAGATCCCGGGCCTTCCCCTCAAAATGGATGGCGGTGATTCCTTCTCCGTCATCCTCGATGATCAAAAAGCCGAAAGGGGTCTCGTAACCGCAGCACCCGCCCCGTATTTCGGTCAAACGCATCGCTGTATTCATCGTTTTTCCTCCTTTGGCACGGGACCGCCCAGCTCCGGCGCCGCCCCGCCCGCGATCACTCATAAGGCCGGCTGCCGCTGGACACATCGCCGTATTCATCGTTTTGCCTCTCTTGGCGCGGGATCGCTCAGCTCCGGCATCGCCCCGCCCGCGATCGCCCATAAGTAAAGGCTGGCTACCGTCGCATAGGGCGAATAGCGCTTTCGGTAGCGTTCGAACCGTTCGCGGGTAATCTCGCGGTGCCGGTAGAGCATCCGCAGCCCGCGCCGGATGGCAAGGTCCCCATAGCTGATAATGTCAGGGCGCTGCATGGAGAAGGTCATCAGCATTTCGGCAGTCCAGACGCCGATTCCGTCGAGAGATGAGAGGATGCGGCAGACCTCCTCATCCGGTTCGCGGGCCAACGCTTCGAGATCGAGTGCGCCGCTCACAACCTTTTCGGCCGCATTGCGGATATAGGAAACCTTCCGAAACGAGATGCCGAGAGATTGCAGCTCCTCCGGCGTCAGAGCGAGGACCGCCTGCGGCGTTACCGCGCCGAGACGCCCGCTGATTCTGTTCCAGACCGTCTCCTGCGCCCGGGTGGAAATCTGTTGGCCGACAATCGAATGGACCAGCGCCGAAAAAAGCTCCGGCCTGACCTCCCGCTCGATTCGGCCAATCCGGTCGATCGCAGCGCTCAAACGGCGGTCCCTCGCCTTGAGGTGGGAAATTTCAGCTTCTCCATACGGGAAAAACATCCTGCCCCTCCTTTCGAAAAGGGCCGCCGCAGCCTGCCTGCGGCGGCCCGGGTTCTCGCCGGTCACACATTAAACCGGAACAGAACAACATCGCCGTCCTGAAAGACGTAATCCTTCCCCTCCGAGCGGTAGAGCCCCTTCTCCTTGGCCGCGGCAATCGAACCGCAGGCGATGAGGTCGTCATAGGAGACAATTTCGGCGCGAATGAAGCCGCGCTCAAAATCCGAATGGATCTTCCCGGCCGCCTGCGGAGCCTTGGTTCCCTTTTCGATCGTCCAGGCGCGAACCTCCGGCTTGCCCGCCGTGAGGTAGGAGATGAGTCCAAGAAGGTCGTAGCCGGCGGTGATCAGCCGGTCAAGGCCGGATTCCCTCAGGCCCAGCTCATCGAGGAACATCTGCTTATCCTCATCATCGAGTTCAGCAATTTCCTCCTCGATTTTGGCGCAGACAGGAATTACCTGCGCATTCTCGGTTTTGGCAATCTCCATGACCTTCTGGTAATAGGCGTTGTAGCCGTTCGCCGCGTTGGCAAGATCCGCCTCACTGAGGTTCGCCGCAAAAATAACCGGTTTGGCCGAAAGCAGCGGCGTGTCATGCAGCAGTGCGCGCTCCTCTTCATTCATGGGGAAGCTGCGGGCGCTTCTTCCAGCCGACAGATGTTCGAGCATCCGCTCAAAAAACTCCGCTTCGGCAAGAAATTTTTTATCTCCCTTCGCAGCCTTCTTCGCCCGGTCAATCCGCCGCTCGACCATCTCCATATCCGAAAAGATCAGCTCGAGGTCAATCGTTTCGATGTCCCGCGCCGGATCGACGGAACCATCCACATGGATGATTTCTCCGTCGTCAAAACAGCGGACCACATGGACGATCGCATCCACCTCCCGGATATGCGAAAGAAACTTATTGCCGAGGCCCTCCCCCTTGGAAGCACCCCGCACCAGGCCCGCAATATCCACAAATTCAATGACGGCGGGAGTAATCTTTTCCGGTTGATACATCTCAGCAAGCTTGTCCAGCCGCCGGTCAGGAACCGCCACCACCCCGACATTCGGCTCGATGGTACAGAACGGGTAATTGGCGGACTGCGCTCCGGCGTTTGTAATTGCGTTGAAAAGGGTCGATTTCCCTACATTGGGAAGGCCCACGATTCCTAATTTCATATATCTTCATATCTCCTTTGTTTTTCTTGCATTTTTAAGGCTTGGGGGCTGGCGCTTCAGCCGTTATGCTATTTATATAATTGTAGAAGCTCGCTTGGCATATGTCAAGCGAGCTTCTACAATTAGTACGAGGGACTGTAGGAGTACAATACATATTGGGCAGTGAACTCTAAAGGAGAAAGCCAGCCGAGGGGCCTCATAGGGAAGTTGTTGGAGCGGCGGTTGTGGACAGCAAGCTGCTTAGAAAAGTCGTCCAGAGAGTAAAAGCTGTGACAGGAATAAAAGCGTTTCTGGTCCTCTCTGTGGCTGCGCTCTACTTTGCCGTTGTGCCGAGGGGTGTAGGGGCGAGTGAGCTTGTGCCGAATACCGAGCTGGGCAGCTGTTTGTTCAAAAAGGGCAGGCAGATCACGCTTACTGTTGGAAAAACGGTTGGTGAACTCAAAGCCGTTGTCGGTCTGGACGCACTCTACCC
>Ga0129314_1000474_pt1 | contig 42403 bp, 39 predicted proteins | sample O1111metagenome_FD_94431 | JGI IMG/M metagenome (GOLD analysis project Ga0129314, IMG submission 94431) | Orangutan individual fecal microbial communities from fecal samples from Wisconsin, USA - O1111 metagenome | ecosystem: Host-associated > Mammals > Digestive system > Large intestine > Fecal... | reverse complement strand
TATTATAAGCTCGTGGCACGGCTTGTTTCCGGCGTTGTCGGGAATGCGCGCGTCCATTATGTTCACGGCTATCATCTCGGGAGTAATGGCGGCTCTCCCTCCGGCTTGACCTACGCACACCACAGCGTCGGGTCTGTATTGCTCCACCGCTTTTTTAAGAACCTCGCCGGACTTTCCAAACACCGTCGGAACTTCGAGCTTTATAATTTCCGCGCCTTGTATTTCGTTTTTCATCATTTTTACGGCTTCTCCTGCGGGATTTATTTTCTCTCCCCCGAACGGGTCAAAGCCTGTGAACAGTATTCTCATTTCTTCTATACCTCTTAAAATTTATAATGCCATAATACCATATCACGACGTTGATTGCAACTATTTTTCGGATTATTGTTGATTTAAATATTAATTATATGTTATAATAAATATAAATATATAGGCAAAGGAGCAAACAAATGAATTTTTCTGCATTCATAGATATATTAAATGAACTGCGAGTCCTCGGTATTAAAGTAACAAAAGATAATGTGCTTGTGGCAGAATGGCACAGCGAACCTGAATGCCGCAGGAACATATATTCCGCAACAAAAAGCTTTACCTCATGTGCTGTAGGCTTTGCTGTACAGGAAGGCTTATTATCACTTGACGAGAGGCTGACAGATGCATTTAATAGCGATATTCTGTCAGAACCCAACGAAAATCTTTGCGCCGCAAAAGTACGTGATCTTCTAACAATGTGCCTCGGTCAAGAAAAAGGCAGTCTCATGGGAAATCAGCGTCCTTTATACAAAGAAGATGACTGGGTAAAGTTAGCGTTATCAATTCCGTTCATATATAAACCCGGCACACACTTTGTTTATAACAATGTCGGTCCGTATCTTGCCGGAATTCTTGTACAACGACGTTCCGGCTGTGACCTTGTATCCTATCTGACACCGCGTCTGTTCTCTCATCTCGGAATTAAGCGACCAACATGGGAAACCGACCCACTTGGAAACAGCTTTGGTGCGGGCGGGCTGTTTCTCACGCTTTCCGAATTTCACAAGTTTGGTGAATTATATCTGAACAACGGCAAAGTTAACGGAAAACAGATTCTTTCTGAAAAATGGATTAAGGAAAGCACAACTAAATCCGATGTCGATTACTACGGCTATCTATTTTGGAGAGGAAAATACAATTCATACAGAGCAGACGGAAAGTATTCACAAATATCTATGATTCTTCCGGAGAAAAATTCGGTAATAACAGTTGTGTCTGAATGTCGAAGAGGTGATGAGCTCATGAGCGTACTTTATGACATGGCAGCGGAACTTTAATAAAACCAAAAAATCCCTCACATATCAAACGTGAAGGATTTTCCGTACATTATTCAGCGTCGCCCACACCGGGGAGTTCGCTGAGCTTTATCTTCATTATCTTTTCAAGAGACTTTGCGCGGGATGCGAGTGTGTTCTTCTTTGAGTCGAAGAGCTGACGCATTGCACCGTCTCTGAGCTCACCGCAGAATGTTGAGTCGCCGAGGTCGATAACTCGGTTGTTGAAGATGATATCAAGCATTCCCTGTGATTCCTCATCGCGTGCCGCCTTTGTCTTTAGCGCGATTTCGTAGTATGCGGGAACGACATTGCTCGCGTATTCGCAGGCGAGAGCTTCAAGCATTACGCCCGCTCTGTCAAGTCTTTCGCCCGTTATGGTTATAGGAACTACCGTCGGCATATAGTAGCAGAGACGTGTAGCGTAGCTTGACTGGTTTTCGTCATACTTAGGATAGGGAATAATACCGAAGTCGGTTTCCATTTCGCGAAGCTCTTCAATGAAGAAGAACGACATATCCATGAAGAGAGCCTTTCCTTCGGAGAACATTTTTCTCGCTGTCGATTGAATCTGTCCTCGATATCCGTCGTCGCCTTGTACATAGCGTCGTTTATCGGCAGAGCAAGCATTTCTTCCGCCGTCACCGCATAGTGGAAATTCTGATTTTCAAATGTCATAATGCCGAAGGACTCACCGTTATAGTTGTGCTCGCCGAGGTCATCCTTATATGAAGTGTCCTCTTCGGTTTCGGCTTCGGTTTCGGCGGATTCTTCGGTCTTCTCCGTACCTTTTGTTTCGGATGAGGGAGCTTTAGTTTCGTCCCCAGTACCTGACGAGCAAGAGGACAAGAGCATGAGAGAGGCTAAAATCAGCGCAAGAGCTCTTTTTTTCATGTCGTTCTCCTTACATATCATATTCGGCAAACGGACGATACAAGAGTGCTTCCCATCCGTCGGTATTCATTGTGTCTGTTACATATCCGTCCTGCTTGAACCATATTCTCATGGGAAGCGGACCGTTGTTGTTCCATGTTCTGTACTCGATGAGCGTGAATTCTTCCCCGTCCTTTGATTTTACCGTAACGGTTCCGTCGGAGTTCATCACAGGCTTATCACTGCCGAGTGTAAAGTCAAGCTCTTCCCATTTTTCTACCTTCTTCTCGCAGCAGTAGAGAACGGGACCGCGCATGAAAGCAACTCTTCCGTGGTCTGCGTCAACATACGGATGTGCCATGAGCTTCATAAGCGGCTTGTCCATCTCGACTGTGACAACTGCGTTATGTCCGGCTTCAACTACGGCGTATCCTTTTACGATGACTTCGGGAGCTTTGCCGTTTACCTTGAAGTTTCTTGCCCACGCGGGTATTCTCAGCATAAGGTGGACGTTTTCGTCGGATTCAAGTGTGACCTTGCCGTTTTTATATGAAACCTTTGTGCCGCCGAATGATGCTTTAGAACCAAATGATACTTCCGACTCGATGTAGAGGTTCAGCATAACGTCGCGGTTCTTCTTCGCCCAGATGTAACGCGGCATTTCGCCTACTATCTTGAGCAGCATGGGAGGACAGCAGGGGCAGCCGTGCCAGCTCCAACGCTCAAAATCTCCGCGAGTCTCAAGCGGGTTCTGGTATGTGTAGTGGTCGCCGGACGCAGATACAGACGCGGGGACAACGTTGTTCAGCGTGTTCTCGACTACATCCCAAACGGAAGCGTCCGAGGTGAGCCTGAACATAGCTCCGCCGAAAAGCGCAAGTCCGACGCCGGCACAGGTTTCAAGATATGCGTTGTTCGGAAGATCGTACTGCTGGCCGAAGCTCTCGTCTCCGGGCGCTACGCCTACGCATCCGTTTATGTGGAGCTTTGATTCCGCAATATCCCTCCAGATAAGGTAAGCGGCGTGTGCAAGCTCTTCGTCCCTGCTTGACGCTGCGGCTTCTGCCATGCCTTCATAGAAAAGGACTGCTCTGACGGCGTGACCAACAGCTTCATGCTGATCTCTTGCGGCACAGTGATCCTGAGCGTATTCTCTGAGGAACGGCGGGAATGTGTGTCTGTCCTTGTGGTTTCCTTTGTTGTTGATGAGGTCAAGGCACAGGCGGAGATACTCACCTCTTACCGCGCCTACTTCTTCGACAAGCTCGGGATTTTCTTCAAAAAGTCTTTCAAGCTCGACAAGCGCGTTTTCTGTGATGGAGTGCTCGGTGGTAACGTTCCACTTCGGTGCGTCTCCTATGACTGAGCAGAGGTAGTTCGCCATTTTTACAGCCACTTTAAGAAGTGTAGTTTTCTTTGTTGCTCTGTAGTGGTGTACTCCGGCTTCGATGAGACAACCCGCATTGTACACCTCATGCTGCCAGCGAATGTTGCCACCGTTTCTGCCCCATCTCTGCTCCGGTCTCTCGAGAGTGGTGTAAGGGTTGATATATCCCTCGGGATCCGCGTCCTGCGCCTTCTTTATCGCCTCGATTATTTCGTCAAGAAGAGCGTCGATTTCAGCATTCGGCTCGTGTACGAATATGTCGGAAATACCGCGAATGCACTCGCAGATGAGTCCATGATACCACGGAGGACCTGCATGACCGCCTTTTTCACCTCTTGCAACGCGGTTGTAGTTCTCGATAGCTCCGTCGGCGAGGAATTTCTTTAAAATATCCGGCACTGACACGGTGCGAATCTTGCTTGTGAAGTCCGAGAAGAATCCGTCGCACAGTCTCACGTCGGCAATGTCGGCATACTTCGGGAATTCACCGTAAATCATGGTTTTGGAGTAGTTTTCCATTTAAGTCTCCTTATCTGTTTTCAGTCGTTTTAGGAAGCCTCTGATTTAAGGTTATTTTTGCGACAAAAGCCCCTATATTTTAGCCTTTTATTGCAAAAATTCGATTAATTCAGAGTATCCTTTAGCCAAATGAATTATAGCAGACAAGGTATTTTCGTACAACCTTTTTTTATTATATTAGGTGGACTATTCTTAGTTTTTTAGTCTCCCACACTTGACAACGCGAAAGCACCCGACTATAATTAAGCTGAGTTATTATATAAATCGGAGGAATGCAATGCTGTATCTGTGCCATGATGTTTCCGCTCCCGTAGAATACTGCACAAGCGGAAAGTTTGTCTGTGACAAGGGAGGGGCTGTACACCCGCGAAGAACGCTCGACAGCTATGTGCTCCTTCTCGGATGCGAGGGAGAATACGCCATTGAGCAGGACGGAGTGGAATATATGCTGACTCCGGGGACGTATATGCTCCTTTTAGCGGGTCACACTCACGGAGGAACAAAGCCATGCCCGCCGAAGCTGTCCCACTTCTGGTGTCATTTTTACCTGAAAAGCGGAACATACATAACGGACGCGCCGAGCATAAAATCCGCGGAAACAAAAAATTCCGGATATGCTCCGCTTGATATTCCGCCCAATACCTGCGAAAACGAGGAGCTTATTCTTCCGGAATTCGGTACAATACCGTCTACTGAAAAATACAGACTGCTATTCAATTCTCTCATTGACTCTTCCCTCAGCGGAAACAGATTCCGTCGCGAGATTTGCAACAACATTATCACCGAGATTCTGCTTGAGCTGTCCGACACATTTCTCTCGTCAAATGCTCCATCAGCTAAGCAGTCAAGTCTCGCGCTCACCGAAAACGTCACGGAATACATAAGAATTAACGCCGCTTCAATAAAGAACGTCTCCGATGTGGCGGACTATTTCGGATATAATCCCGAGTATCTAACCACGCTTGTGAAAAAGAACACATCGCACTCGATAATCGACTGCATCAACATGAGCAAAATCTCCCGCGCAAAGGAAATGCTTCTCGGCACGAACCTCAGAATATCGGAGATAGCACCACTCTGCGGCTTTTCGGATTCAAAATATTTCAGCCGGCTGTTCCGCAAGCTGACCGACACAACTCCGGGAGAATACAGAAACACATACTCAAAAATGCACCTCAACGGCGAAAACAAAACGGAAGAACAGGTTAAATAATGAAAAAAATAATGATAAACGATAAAATCAGCTACATAAAAGCAAGCGAAAATCCGCTCTCGGCTGACGTCGGCATAATAAACGCGTGCGGCACAACATGGCTGTACGACGTCGGGAACAACGAGGATATACCAAAGTCACTCCGCGCCGAATATAACATCGTATTGTCGCATTTTCACACGGATCACATCGGAAACATAGACAAAATCCGCGCAAAGGATACCTATCTCTCCGCTACTACATATGCTCACGTCCACCGCGGAACTGTGGTTGACAGCGATATTGTCACGGATGAGATGCACATCTTCCCTCTGCCGTCAAGCCATGCCAAGGGATGCCTCGGTCTTGAAGTGGACGGAACATACGCTTTTGTCGGAGACGCGCTCTACTGCAAGGTAAAGGACGGAGGTTATGCTTACAATGCTCAGCTTTTGAAGGACGAGATTGAAGTTTTAAAAAATCTCCGCTCGCGGTATCTTCTTGTCAGCCACCATGACGGATTCATTCGCGAAAAGGACGAGGTCATAGCCGAGCTTGATGAGATTTACAAAAGGCGTGAGAAGAACGCGGCGTATATCATGATATGATTAAATCTCCGCAAACGTAAAAAAGTCGTATATCCATTCAGCCGGAATGAAGTGCTCGTTTTTCACAAGTTCAAGTATAGTGTCCTTATCGGCAAGCATAGCGTCGCAGGTCTCGCCTTCAAGCAGCTTAACGTCAGACAGCTCAAACTCATGCTCAAAAAGCCAGTTATCGACAAACGTGTCCGTATACCGTCTTGAGAGTATGAGTTTTCCTTTTGCTCTGTCAAGCTCCAGTCCCGTCTCTTCACGAACCTCACGAACCGCGGCGCTAAGGCTGTCGTCCCCCGCAACCGCACTTCCGCCCGTACATTCCCACATTCCCGCAAAGCCTTTGTTCGGAGAGCGTTTTGTCAGCAGGAATTGTCCGTCGCTGCGTCTTACAAACACCTGCACCGTCAAATGATAATCCCCCTCATCAAGAGCTTCGCCGCGCTTATGCAGTCGTCCCTTCAGATTTCTGTCCGCGTCGTACACATCCCACAGCTCATCGGGACTGCTCATCAGGTTCAGCCATCCTTGCGTATGCTCGTAAAGCTCCGGCTGAATGTCGGGATATGTCAGCTTGTCGGGCAGGCAGTCGCTAAGGAGTATTTCCGTGATTTCAAAATTCGGGAGTTTGTCGAGCCTTTTTACCTCCGCATAGAACAGCGCGCCGTAAGTTGTGACTCCGTTGTTCGTGCAGCTGTAGTCTGTAATCTTTTTCAGCGTAAAATCGACCGCTCCGGTTTCCTCGTACAGCTCTCGGCGGGCGCAGTCTTCGGTGGTTTCTCCCTCCTCGCGGTGTCCTCCCGGAATTTCCCACGTTTCCCTGTCAAAGCGTCTGCCGAAAATCCATTTGCCCTCATATTTCGCAATAATCACGGAGAATCCGATTTTTTCGTCCGGCACAGTCTCGTGTACGCAAATTTTTACCATCATATTATTCCATCCTTTTTAGCTATAGTGTAGAGATTATATCACATTGCGCCGCTCTTTTCAATTGTCCGCGAAAGAATGGATTAACGAGTTCTTTCCCTTGATTTTATGTGTCCGTTGAGTTATAATAAAGTCACGGTAAGGGTGAATCTCATTCCCGGGATGAAGTTCACTCGCCGAATTCGTAAAGAAGGAGGTAGCTGAATAATGATCGAATCTATGGAGGTGGCAGTTTACTGATCTGCCCACGATCATAATTACTGCCGCTGTGAATAGTCGGAATAGCTCGAAGGATTTTACACCTGTAAATCTTATCGGGCTGTTTCCGCGTACAATAACATCATGGTTACGAAAGGCGGTAACAATTATCAGATACCTACGCGCCGATGAGGTTCTGCCGACAGAGCTTCTTGAAGAAATCAAGCGTTACATTGACGAAGGCTGCGCTATTTATATTCCGAAATCGCAGGAAAAGTGCGTCTGGGGAGGAAAAAGCGGCTCCCGTGAGCTTCTCGACAGGCGCAACGACGAAATACGCCTCGCATACTCAAACGGAGAAGACATTCTCTCCCTGAGCGAACGATACTGCCTATGCGAGGACAGCATACGGAAGATACTGAAAAAGAACCGCGCAGGCTAACGAAAAACAAAAAAAGCATCCAAAAGTCAGAATTTTCTCCGACTGCGGATGCTTTTTTCGGTTATATCAAAAATCGGGGGTAAAACGCTTTGTAGCCGACGCTCTCTCCTGCATAAATCCGTCAAACCCGAGCTTCACCGCATAATCGCGCACCTTTTCGTACTCGTATGTGGTTATCTTACGCCGTATCTCGTGAAAATCCGCATTATCGGGCAGAAAATCCGGTGTGTACTGCGCCATGAGTGAGAGCAGAATTTTGTCGGGCGGCAGAATTTTCGCTATCGTGTCGAGCACCGCCATAGAGTCGTCTTTGTGGGACGGCAGAACAAGATGGCGCACAATAACTCCACCGAGAAGCATACCGTGCTCGTCAAACCGAGGCTCTCCTGCGTTTTCGAACATTACTTTGAGCGCCTCGGCGGCATATTTCGGGTAATCGGCGGCGTTTGACAGGCGTTTTGCAAGGTCGGGGGAGAAATACTTGAAGTCGGTGAGGTAAATGTCCACCGTGTCCCGCAGCTCGCGTATTATCTCGGACAGCTCGTATCCGCCTGTGTTATACACTATCGGTATCGTCAGTCCGAGTTTTTTTGCTTCTTTTACCGCTTCCCTTATCCCATCCGAATACTGTGTGGGGGAGACGAGATTTATATTGTACGCGCCGCGCTCCTCAAGCTCAGTCATTGCACGTGCAAGCTCTGAGGGAGAATACACCTTTCCGCTTGATTTTGTGCGGCTGATTTTGGAGTTCTGGCAGTAGACGCATCCGAGCGGGCAATGGGTGAAGAATATCGCTCCCGAACCGCGCTCTTTTGTCATATCGGCGTAAATGTCGCTGTTGTACCCGCTTATCGGAGGCTCTTCCCAGTGGTGCAGCATTATCTTTGAGACTTCGATATTGCAGTCCGCTCCGCAGTATCCTCGGGAAACAGTTCTATTTACCGCGCATTTTCTCGGACAGATGGTACATTTACTCACCTTTGTTGCCTTTGATGTACTTTGATATCATGTCGTGCTTGAGATCCCACAGCTTCTGCGAGAGGTCGACGTAGTATTCGTGAGGATTCTCGAAACGCAGGACTTCCTTCCACATTGTAGCAAGCTCACGTGCGCAGTGGTCGCGAATCTCGTCAAGCGGGGGAAGATTATACACAAGCTCGCCGTTTTTGAATATGGGAACCAGAAGCTCGCGTGCGGTGTAGTTCTCAATGACGCGTCTCTTCCATGTGTACTCGGGGTCGAAAATTTCAAGCGGAGCGTCCTCGTCTATGCTTTCGTCACGGAGCATGAGAAGGTCAGCTTCAGCCTTGCCTGTTTCATTGGAGTACAGTCTGTATATCTTCTTGAATCCCGGATTTGTTATCTTTGCGGCGTTTTCGCTCACCTTGATTTTCGGAGTGATAACGCCGTTTTCATCCTCCGACGCTGCGAGCTTATATACGCATCCGAAAACCGCGTCGCTTTTAGCCGTGATAAGTCTCTCACCCACACCGAAGCCGTCAATGCAAGCTTCCTGCGCGAGAAGTTCGGAGATGAGATATTCGTCGAGGGCGTTTGAGACTATAATCTTGCAGTCGGTAAGTCCCTGCGCGTCAAGATAAGCTCTCGCCTTTTTGGTAAGGTACGCGATGTCTCCTGAGTCGATTCTGATGGCGCATTTTTTCAGTCCCATGGGCCACAGAACGTCCTTTATCGCCTTGACAGCGTTCGGAAGTCCGGAGCCGAAAACACTGTATGTGTCTACAAGGAGCGTAGGATTGTTCGGGTAGAGTCTGCAATAGGTAGAGAAGGCTTCGTATTCATTGTCGAACATCTGCACCCACGAATGAGCCATTGTGCCGCCCGCGGGAACTCCGTAGAGCTTGTCGGAAAGTGTGCAGGCAGTTCCGGTGCATCCGCCGATATATGCAGCTCTTGCTCCGTATACCGCCGCGTCTTCTCCGTGCGCTCTTCTTGAACCGAACTCGGATATGGGTCTGCCTTTAGCCGCGCGAACCATTCTTGAAGCCTTCGTTGCTATGAGCGACTGGTGGTTGAGCGAGAGCAGGACGTATGTCTCCACAAGCTGAGCCTGAATCACGGGTGCGCGGACTGTGAGAATCGGCTCTCCGGGGAATATTACGCTTCCCTCGGGAACTCCCCATATGTCTCCCGTGAACTTGAATTCGGCGAGGTACTTTAAAAATTCCTCGGAGAATATTCCCTTTCCGCGCAGAAATTCTATGTCCGCCTCGGTGAAGCTGAGATTTTCGATGTAGTGTACTATCTGTTCAAGTCCGGCTGTGATAGCGTATCCTCCGCCGTCGGGTACTCTTCTGAAAAATACGTCGAAGTATGCTATTGTGTTTCGCTTGTCGGTATCAAAATATCCCCTGCCCATCGTAAGCTCATAGAAGTCGCAAAGCAGGGCGAGACTGTATTCGTTGTTTTTCATTTTATCCTCGCTAAATTTGATTAAAGTTCCTGATATATCGTCTCAAGATAACGTGTTTCCCACGCTTCCGCAATAAGTCCTTCCACATCAACCTTTGCTTCTTCCGCAAGCACCTTTTCAAGCTCCGGCTGAGTTCTGGGATGACGGGGTGTGAATACTGTGCAGCAGTCGTCGTAAGGCTGAATGGATGTGTCAAACGTACCTATCGCGCGGGATATCTTGACGATTTCTTCTTTGTCAAGACCGATGCACGGACGGAACACGGGAATTGACGCGGCGTCCTCGGTAACGCACATCGCCTTCATTGTCTGTGACGCAACCTGACCGAGAGATTCACCGGTTACAAGGACATGGCATTCGTTTTCTGCGGCAACCATGGACGAGAGCTTCATCATGAATCTTCTGAGCAGGAGCGTGAAATAATCCTCTACGCAGTTGTCCCTGAGCTCTTCCTGAATATGCGTGAGAGAAACTACGTGAACCTTGATTTTACCGCAGTATTCCGTGAGATGTGCGGCAAGCTGCATTACCTTATCGTGAGCGGCTTGGCTTGTGTACGGCATGGATTCAAAGTGAACGCAGTCGACTACCATTCCACGCTTCATCATCATATATCCGGCAACAGGGGAGTCGATACCGCCGGAGAGCAGAAGAAGTCCCTTACCCGCAGAACCGAGAGGCATTCCGCCCGCACCCTTGTCCTGACCTGCGTGAATATAAGCGTGAGCTTCGCGAACCTCGATTTTGACTACGATCTCCGGCTCGTACAGGCTTACTGTGAGATGCGGTATAGCTTCAAGAATCGCGCCGCCGACCTCACCTGAAAGCTCGGGAGAGGAAAGGGGGAATTTCTTGTCGCTTCTCTTAGCTTCGCACTTGAACGTTTTGTAGTTTTTCAGCTTCTCCGGCAGATATTTTACAGCTGTGTCTATTATCGACTCGAGAGTTTTCTCGGCAACCGCGGCTTTGCATATTGCGACGAAACCGAAGACTTTGCCGAGCTGATCGTACAGAACGTCAAGGTTTTCCTCGGCTTCTTCGTCGGCAGGCTCTACGTAAACTGTGCTTTGGTTGTAGCTTACCTCGTAGTTTCCGACCAGCTTCGCGCGCCTTTTGACTTCTCTGAGCAGCTGAGCCTCAAATGTCGAGCGGTTTGTTCCCTTTAAAATTATCTCTCCGTATTTGCAAAGGATTATCTCTTTGATTTTTTCGTTGTTTGGCATTATGGCACCTATATAATTAAAATAAATTTCTATTATAACCCATATTAGTATATCATATTTTTTTGACATATAAAATAGTGACTTTTACCAAATAGGATTCGCGGAATTTGTGCCTTTTGCGGTATTTTCAGCAAAGAAAAAAGCACACGTCCGATATTACACGAAACGTATGCTTTTTTCTCTTATTTTGCTGACTCTTGTACGGCGCTGAGAAAATCTCCCGCGAGACGGTATGACAGCTCCGTCGGGTTCATTTCGGGATGCCACTGCACTGCCTTATAGTATCGCAGGGATGTATGCTCCGCCGCTTCTATAATTCCGTCGCACGACACGGCGCAGGCTTCAAATCCCTCACCGAGCTTTTTCAGCGACTGATGGTGGTAGCTGTTCGTCACGATTTCGTCCGCTCCTGCGAGAGTTGACACAAATCCCGACGCTTTTACCACATGGGCGGGTCTTTCGTTTTCGTCCTTGTAGGTGTGGCTTTTTACGCCGAGCAGCTGAGTCTGGATATCCTGCCACAGCGTTCCTCCGAGAGCGACGTTCATTATCTGTATTCCGCGGCAGATACCGAACACCGGCTTGTCGAGCTTTATTATCTCTCCGAGCAGCTTTATTTCGTATTCGTCGCGTTCTGTTTCCACGTCACCGCAGCAGTCGAGCTTTTCTTCACCGTATATCGGAGGGTAAACATCGTCTCCGCCGGTGAACAAAAATCCGTCAAACTCGCGGGCATATCTCTCTATAACGTCGCTTTTGTCCGTTATCGGAAGAACGGCAGGCATTACATCGTATCCGTATCTCTCAGCGGCTTCTGTAAGATACTGCGGATATCTTGGCTTTATGAAGTAGTTTCCGTCATTGAACGAGCAGGTCAGAGCTATCTTTAACATAATTTTTCTCCGAGTATGGTTTTATTATATTATACTCCGAAAATCATGCTTTTGCAAGGCTCAGTCTTCGTCATCCTCGTCGTCATCTTCATCATCGTCTTCATCTTCATCGTCATCTTCATCTTCATCGTCGTCGTCATATGAAGCTTCGCCGTGAACGGTAACGTTATTTGCGTCAATATCACCGGAAGCGTCGCCGCCGATTTCTACATTTCCGCCCGCGTCTATGTCGCCTTCGCTGTTTCCGCTTACCGTGACCTTGTTTCCGGCGTCAATATCACCGAAATTGTCTCCGTTTATCGTAACATTTCCGCCTGCATCAACATCTCCGTTGCAGTCTCCGTTAATAGTAACACTGCCGCCTGCGTCAACCTCTCCGCTTGCGTTTCCGCCTACATGAACGTCACGACCCGCGTCAATATCACCGTTTGCGTCGCCGTTTACAGTAACCGTGTCGGCTTCAATATCGGCAGAAACATCGCCTTCGACCTTTACGTTCTGGCAGGAGCTGATGTCTCCGTAAACGTTTCCGCGGACTATCACGGTGTTGTATCCGTCAAGGTTCTCGTTAACATCGCCGTCGATTATCTTGCTCTCGCCTGAGATGTGAACATCTGCGTCGTTGTCGTTAAAGATGTGGATAGTCTTGTCGCCTGACATCGCGTTTTTGATGGCTTCTCTGATGCCCTTTGTTGCTCCGTTTATCGAGCAAGCGGCGTCGCTGACACTCTTCTTGAAGTCTTCCATGCCTTTCTTTATAGCATTTTCGCCGTTCACTCCGAAAGCGCCGGAAGCCTCTCCGCCAACCTGTCCGCAGTTTACGTTGAAGCCTGCCTTTACGTTACCCGCAACATCGCCGCACTTTGTCTCAAAGCCGGATCTGACATCTCCGCCGACACAGCCGCTTATCGTCATGCCAAAGCCTGAGGTAGCGTTGCCGTGTACGTTTCCTTCGACTGTTACGCCGAGATTGGAGTCGAGCGAGTAAACGTCGCCTTTGATAACAACTGTCATGAACTTGTCGGGATTGCCGATGAATGATGTGACGCGCTCTCCGTTTTTCATAACGACAACTTCGTATTCGTCCTTTTTAAGGTCAAGCTTTTCGCCGTCCCCGTCAATATTTACGTTGCCGCTGTCGTCCTCTGCACTGCGCTCGGTGTATTCCGCAGTTATCTCAGGCTCGCCGCTTTCCTTTGCTTCTTCAGCGGGTGCTTCTTCTGCATTTTCAGCCGCTTCTTCGTCCTTGTCCTCGTCGGAGATAACGTTTTCCGCGTTGTCCTTCGCTTTAACGTCTTCCATTCCCATAATAGCCGATACGGATTCTCCGAATATCTCGGCAAGCGCGGGAAGTGTCAGGATGTCGGGGAGTGTTTCGCTTCTTTCCCACTGTGATACCGCCTGATGGCTTACACCGATACGGTCTGCCAGTTCAGCCTGTGTGAGTCCTTTGTTCTTTCTCAGCTCTGCTATTCTCTGTCCTATAATGATTCTGTCTGTCATGTTCATTTCTCCTTTGTATGTGTCGAATGAATGAATTCGATTTATAATGTATGTATATCCCTCTCACGAAAACACATTGCTGCGCAGCTCTCTGCTTTCTGTTTTCAGCATAGCACAAACGAAACAAGAATGCAATAAAGCCGTAATTGAATTTACAAAAAAGTTGAAATTCTAGTAACGCTTGAATTTTCGACCTGCTTTGAACCTGATTCGTGGCTGTACAGCATTGTTTTGTTATATTTTTCCATTTGCAATGGTAATTTTTGGCTTACCGGTATTTTTGCACAAATTGCCTGTCAAATACGATATATGCAAAAATATACATATAATTTGTATATTTCACACAATTCAAGCGTTACTTGCATGGACTTCGGGCGTTCTTACAGTGTCATGCGGAGCCGCTCTCGAATATACTGAAAAACAGCCGCGGAAATATTCGGCTAAACCATACGAAGGGATGCGTGCTATGAACAACGACACCGAAAAAGGATATCTCAAAATCAGCGTTACCGAAGCCGGAGGTACAATTCCTATAAAAGGCGCGCTTGTCGTTATAACGGAATACGGAGACGACGACGGCGAGAGCGTCAACGTACTATACTCACTCACAACGGACGAGAGCGGATACACCCCGACTCTAGCTCTTGATGCTCCCGTGAAAAGTGAGAGCATGATGCCGGGAGCTTATCAGCCGTATGCGCTATATAATATAAATGTAGTGTTTGACAGATACTACCCTGTCGAGAGCGTCGGAGTTCCGGTTTTTGCGGGGGTCACTTCCATTCAGCCCATCAATCTTCTGCCGCTGAGCGAAAAGGCATTCATAGCGGGAGCTGACAACGGGCGAATCATGATATATGAAACTCCCGGAATGAACGCACTCTCCCCTGACGGAGTGGTTAGAGACGAGATAGGAAACCGCAACGGCACTGTCTCCGGGGGAGTTATACAGGAGGGCAGACAATGAATAACGGAGCTATTCTCCCTGTTATACCCGAAAACATAACTGTCCACCTCGGCAGACCGACCGAGAGCGCAAGAAACGTCACCGTGCCTTTCGCCGACTACATAAAAAACGTGGCGTCAAGCGAGATATATCCGACATGGCCCGAGAACGCGCTGAGAGCTAACATTCTCGCGCAAATCAGCTTTACTCTGAACAGGATATACACGGAATACTACCGAAGCCGCGGATATGACTTTGACATTACCAACTCCACGGCGTTTGACCAGTCCTTTGTGTACGGGCGCGACATTTTCGAGAATATCTCACAGATAGTCGACGAGATATTCAACGAATATGTGCGCAGGAGCGGTTCCGTTGAGCCTTTGTTTGCGGTGTATTGCGATGGGATAAACGTGCAGTGCAACGGAGTTTCTCAATGGGGCAGTGTGGAGCTTGCGAATCAGGGGCTTACGCCGTACGAAATCCTTCAATATTATTACGGAGACGGAATTGAGCTTGTCACTGATGTACCGGTCGTCGGAAGCATTTCGTCATACCCCGGAACACCGCTCAGACTCGGCTCAAACGGAGATGAAGTGTATTTCGTTCAGACAAGACTAAACCGAATATCGCGCAACTACCCGAACATACCGAAAATCGCAAATCCGAACGGCTTGTTTTCCGCAGACACGGAGGACGCGGTCAAGGCATTCCAGCGGCAGTTCAACCTCACGCCCGACGGAATAGTAGGTTCGGCAACATGGTACGCGATAAGCAGAATTTACACTGCGGTAAAGCGTCTCGCAGATATAAACTCAGAGGGCATATCTCTCGATGAGGTTACATTATTATTTAACGGTCAGCTTTCCGAAGGCTCCTCGGGGCTTGGCGTAAGAGAGCTGCAAGTATTGCTTGCATTCATCGCACAATTCGACAGCGCCATTATTCCTGTTGCAATTGACGGTATTTTCGGCAGCGGAACTCGTGCGTCGGTCGAGAGCTTCCAGTACGAATACGGTCTGCCGGTCACGGGAACAGTCGACGCCGCCACATGGTACGCCATAGTGAACACATTCCAGAATCTGCGCGCCTCGCTTCCAGACGGATATATCACACCGCCGACGTCAGTATATCCGGGAACGCCGCTTGTCATAGGCTCAACGGGAGAGGATGTCGTAACTCTGCAAAATTATCTGAACAGGATATCCGACGTATACACCGACATACCGAAGCTGAACGTCGACGGAATCTACGGCACATCTACGCAAAACGCAGTTCGGGCATATCAGCGAATATTCGGTCTTGAGGAACGCGGGATAGTCGGAGCTGTGACATGGAACTCCATAGCCTCCACATACCGCACAATAACCGACGGACAATACGGCTCCCCCACTCAGTTCGGCGGCTCTGTGGGAAACTAAGGAGGGCAAAATGACGTTTGATTTATCTAAGGAAGAAAACCGCGTGCGACAGGTTCAGACTATGCTGAGGTATCTCTCTTTCGCATTGGACGAACCGATATACACAGTAAATGTTACAGGAAAGTACGACAAGCAGACCGAAAACGCCGTCCGACACTTTCAGGCAAAAAACAAACTGCCCGTCACGGGGATAGTAGACCTTGACACATGGAACGCGCTCTCCGCACAGTATGTCCGAGAAAACGAAAGGCGAGCTCCCGTTCTGCTGTACCCCATCGGCACATCCGCAGACTATGTTACGCCGCAGGGAGAAGTTAGCGATATCGTTCTGATTTTGCAGGCGATACTGAATTCTCTGAGGACGTGGTACGATTACGAGCACATTCCCCCATCCGGCATATACGAAAGGAAAACCGCTGACGCCGTGAGATTATTCCAGTCCGCAAATTCCCTTCCCATGACCGGAAGCGCTGACCGCGAAACATGGCAAAGACTCGTCCGCGAATACAATTCCGCCTACGGTGAATAGCACGCGAAAACAAACAAGCCGCTGTTCTGGACTGATGTAGTTTTGCATAACTCACAGTGATTTTGTCGAGTTCACAGTGATTTGCACAATTCACAACCGAAACAGCGGTTTTTTCGCGCGATTTGTAATAATTATTTATAATCCACCTTGAATTCCCGTGATTTTTGTGATATAATTTATAAAATTAAGTTTGAATTATCTTTTATGCATCGGAGGATGAGATAAATGAGCAAAATCAATGTTTTTTCATACAATCTTAGAATGGACAACCCCGGCGACGGTATTAACGCGTTTTCAAAGAGAAAGGAATATGTTCTGCGCACTTTCCCGAAGTATGACGCTGACATAATCGGCTTCCAGGAGATTCTCCCCCACATGAGGCAGTGGCTTATCGACAGCTTCAAGGATTACGAAATCTGCGGTATCGGTCGTGGAAAGCACTTCGACGACGAAAGCAACGTTGTAGCAATCAGACGCGACAAGTTCGACCTCATTCAGATGGAAACCTTCTGGCTCTCCGACACACCGCACCAGCCCGGCTCACGTTTCTCCACAGACCAGAGCGGCTGTCCGAGAATCTGCACCTGCACTACTCTTCTCCATCGTGAATCCGGACGCGCTATCCGCCACTACAACACTCATCTCGACCACGAGGGACAGTTCGCTCAGGCACAGGGCATTTCTCTCATCCTGAACAGAATCGCGTCCGACTACGACACATGGCAGATTCCCGTTATCCTCACCGGAGACTTCAACGTAACTCCCGACAGCGTTGTGGTAAAATCCGTTCTCTCGTTCAACGGATGCGGAGAAAAGCTCGTTGACGCGACAGCAGATATTCCTGTTTCATTCCACGGCTATCATCCCGACACGTGCAGAAGCAAGATAGACTATGTTTTTACAAATCTTCCGTTCGTAAAAGGTTCTTCCTTTGCCGCAACCGACTGTGAAAACGGCGTGTATCTCTCCGACCACTATCCGGTAGGCACTGTTCTCGAGCTATGATGAAAAGACACCGTTTATTCACCGCACTTCTGTCGGCTCTGCTTTTGTTTACCTCCACTCTCATCTCCTGCGGAAAAGAGGACACGGCGGAGAATGAAACCACGCTTGCCGAAACAGAAGAAGCGGTCTCCGACATTGTGATAGCGAAACGCGGCGAGGACACACAGTTCCGTCTTGCCTACAATGTGGACTCGGAGGAAAGCGTTCGCGACAACATTCTTGAGATAAAAAAGGCGTACTCGGACAAGCTCGGCGTGAAGCTGATGCCGCTCGACGACTACGACCCGTCAAACGAATGCGACTTTGAGATAATAGTAGGCTCGACAAAGCGCGAAGAATGCGTTACACTGACTAATTCGCTTGAAGACGGAGAATACGCCATAAAAGCAGTCTCCGTGGGCGGACAGCAGAAAATAGTAATCGCGTACAAGGGAAACTACGCTCGTATGTACGCAATAAAAACATTTATAGACAATTATATTGGGGAGGACTATTCAATGGTACCCGAAAATCTCGACCTCAAAGGAAGATGCGACGACTGGAAAAGCGTCATCGTTTCTAAAATTCCGCAGCTCCGCGACCCTTGCATCCTTGAAGAAAACGGCGTTTACTATGCCTACGGAACAGGATGGGTCTACTACAAAAACACGTCAGGCTATCTCGACGGAGATTGGTCGGGACCTTATGACGCCTGCGAAGTTCCCGCGGATTGTGCCGGAGACAAGTGGGCTCCCGAGGTTCACAAATATAACGGCGCGTACTATATGCTGACTACATACCGCTCGGCTAAAACAGGACACCGCGGATGCACCGTAATGAAGTCCGACACGCCCGAAGGATCTTTCAAGGAGATTTCATCCGGTCATGTTACCCCGCTCGACTGGGACTCAATTGACGGCACGCTTTACATTGACAAGGACGGTCAGCCGTGGATGGTTTTCGTTCACGAATGGACCTCGACCGACGACAAAGTAGGAAGATTCGCCGCCGCAAAGTTCTCGGATGATTTAACCTCCCTCGTTTCCGAACCAATTGAGCTGTTCCGTGCGGATGCTCCGTCATGGTCGACAAACAATGTCACAGACGGCTGCTGGATGTACACCACAAAGGACGGAGAGCTTCTCATGCTCTGGTCCAACTGGGACAAGTACGGATACTGCGTAGGTATCGCGAGAAGCAAATCCGGCGACATTGCGGGACCGTGGACTCAGGACGAGGATATGCTCTACTCAAGGGTAATGAAGAACGTAACAAACGACTACGACGGCGGTCACTCCATGATATTCAAGACGCCCTCCGGTCAGATGTATCTCGCGCTCCACTCACCGAACTCTTCGTCAGCCGGACGTCCCGAAACTCCGATATTCGTCCCGATAAAGGAAGAAAACGGAACGCTCGTCTGGGATATATTTGACACGAACAATTAAAACCGAGAAAGGAGTAAGCCTGCGCCATACGTTTTTGTTTTCACGGCGCGGGGAAATATTATGAAATGTCCGAGGTGTCTCTCAGGCGACAGCAAAGTAATAGACTCACGCCCTGTTGAAGAAAACAACAGCATAAGAAGGCGTCGCGAATGTGAGTCATGCCATTTCAGATTCACGACTTACGAGATAATCGACACGCTGACGCCCATTGTTGTAAAAAAAGACGGCTCACATGAGCTTTTCGACAAAAACAAAGTTCTCTCAGGCTTACTGAAGGCTTGCCAGAAACGTCCGATAGACGCAGTTCCCATTGCGGATGAAATCGAAGCGGAAATTCGCAGCTCCATGAAAACCGAAATATCCTCGCAGAAGATAGGCGAAATGGTCATGGAAAAGCTGAAAAAGCTCGACGCGGTTGCATATGTGCGTTTTGCGTCGGTTCACCGCGAATTCAAGGATATCGACACGTTTGCAAAAGAGATATCAAGCCTGCGCGAAGAAGAAGAAAACGCGAAGAAATAATATAATACCGTATCGAACAGTGCTCTCCGTTTGCCGATTTATAAGGCTTTCGGCGGAGAGATAAATCTGTCGGTACGGTATTTTAATATATTACGCTTGAAAACCTACAAAATATATGTTATTATAGTATATGTTAAGTATTGAAAACAGAAGGTATATAATAAAATGAAGATTTCAACCAAAGGAAGATATGCGCTGCGTATGCTCCTTGACCTTGCCGAACATCGCGACGACGGATATATTGCGCTGAAGGACATTGCCGAAAGACAGCACATATCGAAAAAATACCTCGAGCAGATTGTGCCGATTCTGAACCGCTCCGATATTTTAAAGACCAATCGCGGCTATCAGGGGGGATATATGCTCGCGCAGACTCCCGACAAGTACACCGTGGGAATGATACTCCGCCTGACCGAGGGAACGCTTTCCGCTGTGCCTTGCGCCGAACAAGATTCGGTCGAGTGCGAAAGATACGCCGACTGCGCCACATATCCCGTATGGAAGGGACTGTACAAGGTCGTGACTGAATATCTTGACGGGATAACGCTGCAAGACATTATAGACAGCCAAAACGAACGCCTTTCAAACAATTACGTAATTTGATTAATAATATGAATCCGGAGGAATAATGGATAATTTTTGGGAAAGCTCCTGGGTTAATGTTGATCCAAAACGTATAAACGAATACATAAACAAAAGCAATACAAGCGAAGACATTATTATAAAATATCTCCGGCAATACAATGTTAAAAATGTTTGTGATGCGGGATGCGGCTGTGGACTATATACTTGTAAACTGATATCATTTTGTTTTGATGTTCATGCTTTTGACGTATCGGAACACGCGATAATGATTACAAAAGAATTATTAAGTCATGTTCATTTAGAGGCAAAACTGAAAACAGCCAGCATTCTTGACACAGGATATAAAAATGAACAGTTTGACGGTGTTATTTCAAAGGATGTCATTGACCATATGAGTAAAGTCTCCGCTTTGAAATCAGTAACCGAAATGTTGAGGATAACAAAGCATGGCGGTATTGTAATATTCACTCTTGACAGTTTGGATGAAGAATATATTACCGAAACTCATATTGTTAATACAGACGAAGATTTTGTATACACCGACGGGAAATGGAAAGGTATGATTTTCCATCCATATACTAAGGAAACGGTACATGATATAATACCGAAAAATGTTTTAACCGAAATAGTCAACGAAAATGGCGAATTAACTGTTATACTTAATAAAATATAAAAAACAAAAATCTCCGATAGGCTTCAACTGTGCTACAAAGCACTAGTCAAAGCTTGCCGGAGATTTCTATTCTATATGTTTAGTCGGTGAACATGGGAGTGGAGAGGTATCTGTCTCCTGTATCGGGAAGAATTGCTACGATGAGCTTACCCTTGTTCTCGGGGCGTTTTGCCAGCTCGGTTGCCGCGAAGACTGCCGCTCCTGAGGAAATACCTGCAAGGATTCCGTCCTCACGCGCGAGTGCTCTTCCCGTTGCGAATGCGTCCTCGTTTGTTACGGGAATTATTTCGTCATAAACCTTTGTGTTCAGCGTATCGGGAACAAATCCTGCGCCGATTCCCTGAATTTTATGAGGTCCCGCAACGCCTTTTGAGAGTACGGGAGATGTCGCGGGTTCGACTGCAACTACCTTGACGTTCGGGTTCTGTGATTTCAGATATTCGCCGACGCCTGTGAGAGTGCCGCCCGTTCCTACGCCTGCTACGAAAATGTCAACCTTTCCGTCTGTGTCAGCCCAAATTTCGGGTCCGGTTGTCTTACGGTGAACTTCGGGGTTTGCGGGATTGGTGAACTGGCTCGGGATGAAGCTGTTCGGTATTTCCTCGGCAAGCTGTTTTGCACGCTCAATCGCTCCCTTCATTCCCTTTGAGCCGTCCGTCAGCACAAGCTCCGCACCGTATGCTTTAAGAAGATTACGTCTCTCAACGCTCATTGTCTCCGGCATGGTCAGAATGATTCTGTATCCTCTCGAAGCCGAAACTGCCGCGAGTCCGATGCCGGTGTTTCCGCTGGTAGGCTCGATTATTACGGTATCCTTGTTCACAAGACCCTTTTCTTCCGCATCGTCGAGCATTGCCTTTGCGATTCTGTCCTTTACGCTTCCCGCAGGATTAAACGCCTCGACTTTTACAGCGATTGTAGCTTCAAGTCCTCTCTTTGCGGAATAGTTCGGCAGCTTTACAAGCGGTGTTTTTCCTACAAGGTCGGTTATTCTTTCGTAAATTTTCATTGTATTTTCCTCCGTCAGGTCAATTCCTATATTACTTACCTGTTTGGTAGGTATTGTATCACTTATGCCCCGATTTGTCAATAGGTCGGACGAAATTTTCAGAAAAATTATTGTATTGACTTTTCGACGGATTTCAAGTATAATTATAAAGCCTACATATTTGATAGGTAATATGTATAAGCAGGCATGATATGAATAATAAAAAAAGCGCTCTTATCGCAATGAGCGGCGGTGTTGACTCTTCCGTAGCCGCGTATCTCACAGTAAAAGCCGGATATGACTGCATCGGAACGACAATGCGGCTCTACAACAACGAGGACAGAGGAATTAGCGGATTTCACACCTGCTGTTCCGCCCGAGACATTGAGGACGCCGCCGAGGTTGCGTTTGAGCTTGACATTCCCTACGAGGTGCTTGACTTCACGTTCGACTTCCGCGAGATGATAATAGACAAATTCGTCCGCACATACGAAGCCGGAGGAACGCCGAATCCGTGCATCGACTGCAACAGGTTCATGAAGTTCAGCAAGCTGCTCGATTTTGCACGCGCGAAGGGTATGAACTACGTTGTCACAGGACACTACGCCCGAGTGGAGGAAAAAGACGGCAGATTCATCTTAAAAAAAGCTCTTGATGAGACGAAGGATCAAAGCTATGTGCTCTACTCAATGACGCAGGAGGAGCTCAGCCACGTACTCTTCCCTCTCGGCGAGATGAGAAAGACGGAGACGCGGCGCATAGCGGAGGAAAACGGTTTCGTAAATTCGCACAAGCCGGACAGCCAAGACATCTGCTTTGTCCCCGACGGAGATTATGTTTCGTTCATGGAGCAGTACACGGGCAAGCACTATCCCGAGGGAGATTTTCTTGACGAGAACGGAAACGTGATAGGCAGACACCGCGGCATTGTTCACTATACCATAGGACAAAGACGCGGACTCGGCATTGCGGCAGGACAGCACGTTTACGTATATAAGAAGGATATCGAAAACAACACTGTCTACGTCGGAACGGAAGAAAAGCTGTACACAAAGTATCTCACCGCAGGAGACGTGAACTGGATAGCGTTTGACAAGCCGGACTTTACGATAAGAGTATCGGCTATGACAAGATACCGCCACAAGGAACAGCCGGCGACGCTTTACCCGAACGCTGACGGAACGGTATCGGTGGAATTTGACGAAAAACAGCGCGCCGTAACTCCGGGACAAGCCGTGGTATTCTACGATGGAGACACGGTAGTCGGCGGCGGCACGATAATTGAAGCACATTAAGTTTCGGAAAGGTTATTATGTTAAATCAGTATTCAAGGACGCAGCTCATCTTCGGCGCGGAGGCAATGGAAAAGCTGCGTAATTCCCGTGTTGCAGTATTCGGTATAGGCGGGGTCGGCGGATATACGGTTGAAGCTCTTGCAAGAAGCGGAGTCGGTGAGCTTGACTTAATTGACGACGACAAGGTATGTCTCACAAATATAAACCGTCAGATTATCGCCACACGAAAAACTGTCGGTCAGTACAAGGTCGACGTCGCCGCGGAAAGAGTTCACGACATTGACCCGAATATAGTAGTAAACACCTACAAAACGTTCTACACACCCGAGACAGCCGAGCAGTTCGACTTCACAAAATACGACTATGTAGTTGACGCTATCGACACGGTAACGGGAAAAATCGCACTCGTGATGAACGCGAAGAAGGCTAAAACCCCGATAATCTGCTCGATGGGTGCGGGAAACAAGGTAGACCCTACGGCTTTTGAAGTCACCGATATTTTCAAGACCTCAGTCGACCCTCTCGCACGTGTTATGAGAATCGAGCTAAAAAAGCGCGGTATACGCAAGCTCAAGGTCGTATACTCAAAGGAAGTCCCGCTTACTCCCGTTGACGACATGGCGACAAGCTGCAAGACGCACTGCATATGCCCTCCCGGAACCGCAAGAAAATGCACACAGCGCAGACAGGTTCCCGGCAGCAACGCTTTTGTTCCGTCAGTCGTCGGACTCATCATAGCGGGCGAGGTCATAAAGGATCTCACAGGCTTTAAGGGCAAGGGCATGGGAGTATGATATACCTCGACTACTCAGCTAACACTCCCTCATGCGAGGAAGTTCTGCTGTCGTTTCTTGAAGCCGAGCGGAGTTATCCCGGAAACGCGAACTCCGACCACACCCTCGGCAGGCAGACTAAGGCTGAAATGGCGCGTATTACCTCGTCTGTTGCGGATATGCTCGGCGTCAGGGCGAACGAAGTGATATTCACCTCCGGTTCAAGCGAGTCAAACAACACGGCAATATTCGGCATAACCGCGCACAAGAATAAAGGTCACATTATCACCACAAAGCTCGAGCACGCGTCAGTCTCAGAGCCGATGCGCATACTTGAATCAAGAGGATTTGACGTAGACTACGCCGATATCATGCCCAACGGAAAGGTTTCTCCCGACAGCGTAGAAAAGCTCATCCGCGGCGACACTGTTCTCGTTTCGGTAACAGCTGTCGACAGCGAGCTTGGCACGGTTCAGCCCATTCGTGAGATAAGCGAGGTCGTTAAATCCCATCCCGGATGCGTATTCCACGTTGACGCAACGCAAGCTGTGGGAAAAATACCGTTTTCGCTCGACGGAGTGGACGTCTCATGCTGCTCACCGCACAAGTTCTACGGAATCTGCGGAGTCGGCATAATGATAAAGAAAAGCCACATTCGCTTGGAACCGCTGATACACGGAGGAAGCAGCACCACACTCTACAGAAGCGGAACACCAGCGCTATCCCTTGCCGCGTCAGCCGAAAAAGCTCTGGAAACGGCGAATGTTCATCTCACTGAGCGATACGAAACGGTGAAGAGACACAACGACGAGCTGAGAGATTTCTTCAAAGCATACGACAAAGTTAAAATAAACAGTCCCTCCGACGCGATACCGCACATTTTAAACCTCAGCGTGGACGGAGTTAAAGGAACTGTCTTCCGACGCGAGCTTGACAAATACGGTGTGTGCGTCTCGGTGAAGTCAGCTTGCTCATCCGACGGAATGCCCTCCGACGCGGTTCTTGCAATATGCGGAGACAGACGGCGCGCACTTTCCTCATGGAGAATAAGCCTCAGCCACCTCACGACAACGGACGAGATAGAGCAGTTCAAGGAGATATTCGACCGCTGTTACAACACACTCATAAATTAAAACGGAGATACCGCGTTTTTTGCAGTAAACTCCGTTTTTTGTTATATGAGAAGCATTCTGTCGTTGTCGAGATTCTTTCCCGAAACTTCCTTGAATTTGTTAAGCAAGTCCTGAACCACGAGCTTTTTGCGCTCTTCACCGGATGTGTCAAACACAATTTTTCCGGCGTTCATCATAATGGTGCGATTTCCAAGCTCGAGTGCGGACTCCATGTTGTGCGTTATCATCATGCATGTGATATGGTTTTCTTCAACGATGTTTTTCGTTATCTCAAGGACTTTTTCAGCCGTTGACGGGTCGAGAGCCGCGGTATGTTCGTCAAGCAAAAGCAGCTCCGGCGGATTCAGCGTAGCCATCATGAGAGTGAGCGCCTGTCTTTGTCCTCCCGAGAGAAGTCCGACCTGCTGTTCCATTCTGTCTTCAAGCCCCATTCCGAGCATCGCTACCCTTTCACGGAAAAGCTTTTTGTCGGCGGATTTCAGCCAGCTGAGCCAGCCTCCGTGTCCCGCAGCAAGCGCAAGGTTTTCTTCAACCGTCATTCCGGGAGCTGTTCCGCGCATGGGGTCTTGAAATAGCCGTCCTATGACACGTGAACGCTTATGCTCCGGCGTCAGAGTTATATCTTGTCCGGCAAGGAATATGCTTCCGCTGTCCGTGATGAAGCTTCCGGCTATGGCGTTGAACAAAGTTGACTTTCCCGCGCCGTTTGCACCGATTATCGTAACAAAATCTCCGTGCTCAGCGTGGAATGAGAGTGAATCAAGAGCCTTTTTCGCGTCGGTTGTGCCGGGATTGAAGGTTTTGGTGATATTTTTTATGTCAAGCATCCCTCTCGTCCTCCTTTCGCGAGTGAACAAAGCGGCGTTTGAACAGCGGCATCTGCTCTTTGAGATACGGTATCGAGATGGCGGCTATTACGACGAGAGACGAAACCAGTTTCAGCATGAACGCGGGCATATCGAATCTGAGGGCTATAGTATAAACAAGTCTGAAAACGAACGCGCCGAGAACCATTCCGACAATTCTGAGCGGCATTTTCTTCTTTCCGAGGAACACGTTTCCGATGAGCAGTGACGCGAGAGCTACCGTTACCATGCCCGTACCTGTGTCGATGTTGACCGACTTCTGCATCTGTGCAAGGAGACAGCCGGAGAGCGCGGTAAACGAGTTAGCTATGCAAAGCCCGATTATAGTTGTAATTACGGGGTTTATCGAGGAAGAGCGCACCATATCGGGGTTGTTTCCCGTCGCGCGGATGGCAAGTCCCACCCTTGTTTTGAGAAAGAATCCGAGCAGAAGTGCCACTATTATAACGGCAGACAGGGCAATGATGAGCTTATAGTGCCCCTTGAGCGGAGTTTCTTGCGTCAGCTCGCGTACTTTAGAAAAAACCGTGTCGACTTTGTTCATGTTGAGTATGGATGAACCGCCCATTACCGCGATGTTTACGGAATAAAGTCCCGTGTTCACTATAATTCCGGCGAGGAGCGAGTTTATGCCCATCTTTGTTTGCAAAAACGCTGTGACAAATCCGGAAGCTATTCCCGCAAGCATGGCTGCCGCAATTGAAAGGTACGGATGACCCGCGATAGCTACTGCCGCTCCGACTGTTGCCCCGAGTGTGAAGCATCCGTCAGTGGAGAGGTCGCAGACGTTCAGCATGGAGTAGCTGAGAAACAATGCGAGGACAGTAAGTGCGCTCACAAGTCCAAGCTCAAGCGCGGTTTCCAGAAGAGTTAATACTGTAGTCATTTCAAATTCCTTCAGCCGATGTCGTCAAAGCTCTCGGCGGTTACTATGGATTGTACCTTTGTGCAGTAAGGTGCGATTTTTGCGGAAATATCGTCGTAGTCATATCCGAGATCAGCGCAGATTTCGGTGTTTATCGTAGCCGTACCGTTGTCGAAGGTAAGAACAGAGGTGGTAGCGGGATCTTTGCCGTCAACGAGAATATCCGCTATCATGTCAGCCGTGCAAACTCCGAGGTTAGCGTAGTCAACGCCGTAGCCCATGAAAGCTCCGTTGAGCGCGAATGAGTCGGCACCTGTGTAATGACCTACGCCTGCTTTTGCGAATGTTTCGTATATCGAAAGCTCGGATTTCATGATGGTGTTGTCTGTCGGTGTGAACACTGCCTTCACTCCATCGCTTACGAGAGACTGTGCCGCGAGAGATACTTCGTCAACCGTAGTACCTGTGCGCTCGATGACTTCGACATTCTTTGACGCGAGGTATTCCTTTGCCGCCGCTATGGGAGTTGCCGCCGAGTCCTGACCTACGTCATAGAGAAGTCCGACCTTGTCTATATCCGGCTGAACTGCGAAAATGAGGTTCATGACCGCGGTAGTGTCGAGATAGTCTGACGTTCCGGTGATGTTGCTGCCGGGCTTTTCAAGGGATTCTACAATTCCGACTGAAACGGGGTCTGACACTGCGGCGAAAACTACGGGAATCTGGTTATCCTCCGTAGCGGACTGCATTGCCATAGCGACCGGAGTAGCAACACCAACCATAAGGTCAACGTCATCCGCGATGAAGTTTGCTATAATCTGGTTCATGAGGTTGGCGTCGGCATTGCAGTTGTCGTAGGATATTTTGAATTCGACGTTCTTCTCTTCCCCGATTTCGCCGAGTCTGTTTTTGATGTTGTCTACTATCTGGTTAAGGGAAGCGTCGTCAACGTAATTGCAAATGCCGATTTTGTATGTATTATCATCGTTTTTGTCGGTTGTGGAGCAGGATGTGAGTGTTCCGAGAGCTACTATAAGAGCGAGAGCTGCTGTGATAAGTTTTTTCATTTTGATTTATCCTTTCGATTTTTGAAGTAAAGAAGTAAATTTCGGTTGTTTTCCATAGCTAATTCGTAAATCAAACTGCGGCGCAGCTGCGCCAATATCTATGTAGCAACATCATATCTTTTTCTCCCATTAAAAAACTCCTGCCACAGCGGTCTTTTAAAACTGCTGGGACAGGAGATAAATTCCTGTGGTGCCACCCGGCTTGATGTGAATAAACACATCCTCTCAATGCGTACATTGTCAATACGCCGACTTTTCTTCACGGAGAGCCTTACCCCGTCTCACATACTCCGCTTTAGCACGTTTCCGTTCGCCCTCAGAAGCCCATTCAACATTAGCTTATTCTGCCGCAATCACACCGCCTGCGACTCTCTGAAAGAACAGTTTTAAGGTTTACTTACTCTTCCTCATCGGTTTAATTTATTATATCACAGCGTGGGCAGGATGTCAATTGTCTGTTTTCAACAAATTCATCCTATTTTTACGAGCATTTTTACTTTAAAATAAAGAAACAGACACCTCCCACAATAGAAATGCCTGCTTCATGTTATTGTTTAATTATGACTTTTTGCGTGTTGCGGCGAATCCTGCGAGGGAAACGATTGCAGCAGCGGACGCGATAACTGTAACGTCAAAGGTCTGCGGAGCTGTCGTTTCAGTCACGGTTTCTTCAGCCGGTTCTTCAGCAGCAGGAGCAGCTTCTGTTTCAGCTTCAGTTTCAGTTTCCGCAGCTGTCTCAGGTTCTGTTTCGGCTACAGTTTCAGCTTCGGTTTCAGCCTCTGTCTCTGCTGTTTCACCTGCACCGCCGAGAGTGATTACTCCCCAAACATCGGCATTGTCCGCAGCGGAGTCGTCTTCATCTGACCAGCCAAGGCAGTACGGACGGGTGAGAAAATCATCTGCGTCGTTGTACTGGAAATCACCGAGAAACGTAAAGCCTTCAACAAGCTCTTCGGGTTCAATGTCCGAGGGAACATACTTGTATTCTATGATGCAGTGGGTTTCTTCAGGAAAGCTCCATGCAACCTGATATTCGCTCGGAGCCGTACCCTTGCGCGGAACAAGCGTCAGATCTTCAGCCGGAATAATGGCGTTCTGTGACTGACCCTCCAGCCATGTTTCGCCGCCTGTGCTGAGTTCATCAATATAGAGATAAACAGAGTCGTTCTTCCAGTCGCCGGCTTCCGAGTTAAATGCGAAATCATCGTCGTGAATGTCGAACAGGAAATAGAATGCGCTTTCATCCCAAAGCATGGATGCGTATACCGAAAGTCCTTCAGGCATAGTACCGTCGCCCTTCAAATCTCCTGCCTTGACGTGTGTGAGCTGTACCTTTTCGGCGTTTGCCCAAACATCGTCTACTGTTCCGTCAATAACAGGCGTTCCCTTTTGAGCGGTGTAAGTTTCGCCCACAGCTGAAACGGATAGCGCAAGAGTGGCTGTACAAGTCAGTGCAATCAGTGCGGATAGGAATTTTTTCATTGTCCTACTCCTTTATGTATATCTTTATTTTTGAAGTCAGTTTTCTTCAATTTCCATAAACGCCTCGTTCATCTTCTCGATAATCTTGTCCGTAGACTTCTGATACTTTGAGGCAGTCGAAACAAGGCTTGTCTTATCGTTGTTCATGAACAGCTTAGAGAAGAATCCGTCGCGTATCGTGCCCTGGAAATATGTATCTCCGAAATCAACGACGCGGTTTGCAAGGATTATGTCAATCATACGTGCGGAGTCGGGGTCGCGAGCATATTTTGATTTAAGGCAGATATCGTAGTACGCAGGTATTACAACATTGTGGGATTCGCACGTAAGGGCTTCAAGGATAATGGACGAGCAATCCTTATCGGGTACCGTTATCGGAATAATTGACGTATCAAAGAATGACACACGGGTAATGTATCTGTCTTGAGCTTCGTCATATTTTGGGAAAGGAACTATACCGAAGTCGCTCTCCATGTCTCTGAGAGATTCAACCTGATAGAACATTGTCGTCAGGAAAAGTCCCTTGTTTTCACGGAACATTTTATGATATGTCGGAGCTTCGTTGGAGTCCTCCGTAGTTCTGTACCATGCGCCGCTGTCGTTGCAGATGGAGAATATCTTTTCAAACACGCTGATAAACTTTTCGTTTGTCGCCATGTCATATACGGGATAGTTATTTTCATCCTTTGAAACGTACATAACATCAGCCGCCTGTACGAGAGAACACTGCATATATTTCGCAACTCCGAGCATACCGTACTGGTCTTCGGCATTAAATACACCGTCGCCGTTAAGGTCTACAGTAGCCATTGAGCCAAGCTCACCGTACTTGTCAAACGTCCATTTTCCTTCATCTACGAGAGTGTAAAGCGGTGTGTCGAGCGAAAGATTATTCAGAATATCCTTGTTGAAAAGAAGAATATTTGTAAAGTCGATAGCTACAAGGTTTGCGTCTCCTATCGCGAAGTAGTTGACGTCGCCTACGTTGATATCTCTTGTGATGGACTCATCCCAATACGGTTTTGTGAGGTCTATATACTCAAGAGAAGACAACGGGAAAGCAAAACCTTTCTGAGCAATGTTATTCGCGGCAGTACAACGGACGTTCATCAGCGAATATGTATTGTCTCCGGCGGTTATTAATGTGTACGGCTTTCCTTCATCGGAGTAAATTTCTTCCGAGAACTTAACTTTGAAACGGTCTTCAACGGAGAGGTTTCTCTGATATATCGCGTCGTTCAGCTCTTCTCCGTTCATTTCCTCAACGAGAAAAGGGGAATGAGTAGTGATTTCGCGTGTGTAAATGACAAAATCCATGCCACCGAAATCCTTCTCGGGAAGATTATCAGTGACTTTTTCTTCTTCGGTTTCGACAGTCTCAGACTCATCCGTAGGCTCAGCCGCAGATGCTACAGTTTCGCTCACAGGCTTATCGGTCTCGTCACTCGGCTTCTCAGAGCACGACGCAAACGACGCGGACAGCATGAGCAGTGCAATGATTAATGACAGCGCTCTTTTCATTTTTTCGCTCCTTATATGCGTTTTTTAATCAGTTTTAGCACATTTGTAACTATTTATAAGTTATATGTTAATACGCAGTTCACTTTTATATAAGTATAACACATCAAATCAATGTTTTCAAGCATCGGAGTTTCTTTTTCAGCTACAATTATTCTCAATAATTATTTATTCTGCCAAAATTGCAAAATGGATTTCATTTTTCACAATTTTATTGTATAATATATATATACAAACTCACATTGCAGGCAAGGAGGACAAACATGAAGCTGCAACAGCAGGACGATTCACCGAACATCAGATACAGCTACAGCAAATCATTCAAAATGGAGAACAAGCATATTCACAACCACTACGAAATGCTGTTTTTGGTCGACGGTATGCTCTCCGTAGAAAATAACGCGGACAAGCTGACGGTCGAATCCCCCGCGATAATCCTCCACAACAGCCTGACATTCCACGGTGTAAACACGCTCCGAGACGGCTACACGCGTTATGTGGTGAACTTCAACGACGATATTTTCAAGCACTGCCCCGCCATCGCCGACAAAATCTCCTTCTTCCGCTCGTCAAACATCAGCGTGATAAAGCTTGATAACGACATGTTTGAGCTTATGAAGATATATTTTGACAGGTACCGCGTGATAGGCAAGGACCTCAACGCACGGGCATATCTCACCGCGATGATTCTGTATGAGCTTTACACATATCAAAGCGCGACGGGAAACATAGTATCGGAAACCTGCCGCACGCCGTACATAAACGAGCTTCTCGAGTACATATCCGGACATTTCGCCGAGCCGCTCTCCCTTGATTCCCTCGCACAGCAATACTACATCTCCCGCGCAAAGCTGGTGCAGGATTTCAAGCAGTCGACAGGAATGACAGTCAAGGACTACATCACTATGATAAGGATAAACAACGCGCGGTTCATGCTCGGCGGCGGGATGAGCGTACAGGAAACGGCGAAAAACTGCGGTTATGACAGCGTGAGCTATTTTGTAACTCTGTTCAAAAATATGTTCGGAGTAAGCCCGGGAAAGTTTGACTCGTATATCAAAAAGAGAATGAAGGAATTCTTTGAAGAAAACAAAGGCGAGAACGAGGTGGTTTACTTTAATATATAAAAAAAGCCCCACGAATTAACATGAGACTTTGGTGCAGGTAACAGGGGTCGAACCTGCATGGTTTCCCGCAAGATCCTAAATCTTGTGCGTCTGCCAGTTCCGCCATACCTGCGTTACTAAGTGATTATACCATAGAAGCGGCAGTTTTTCAAGTGGTTTATAAAAATTTCAGCCGGTCGGATTTGCGGCGGATACGCAGTTGAAAATAAGATGAAACTTGCGACAAAAAAATCAGAAAAATTTCAAAAAAGCTATTGACAAACTCCGGCAGTGGTGGTATAATGTAAAAGCTGTCGGAAAGCAGTGAATCTCATCTGGGTGTGGCGCAGTTGGGAGCGCGCTACCTTGGGGTGGTAGAGGCCGCTGGTTCAAGTCCAGTCACTCAGATAATGATAGAGTCGAGAACAAATCGTTTTCGGCTTTATTTTTTTGCTTTTGTCTCAACCCACGTTAGAATAATTCTCTCAGTATAAGTTATTGTTTTTCCGCCGAACTGATGTATAATAGTATCAGGAAAAGCGCTTGTCCAAATCATTTGGAGGGAAAATTTATGTTAAAACTCGGAGAGAAAATCAAAAGCCTGAGAAAGCAGAAGAACATTTCACAAGAGGTATTCGCGAATTACCTGGGTGTGTCGTTTCAGGCGGTGTCAAAATGGGAGAACGGAAACACTCTGCCGGACGTAACGATGATACCCGCAATCGCGTCGTTTTTCGGCGTTTCTACAGACGAGCTTTTCGACTTCAATCTATATGAGACCGAAAAGAATGTTGACATGATATGCGCCGAGGCGTACAAATACCGTTATTCCGACGCGGCAAAGTCAGAAGAGATACTGCGGCAGGGACTTCGTAGATACCCCGGCAACGACATCATATTGAACAATCTGCTCTATAGGTGATTTTATAAAAATTATATCATTATTTTTCTTTTGTCTCGTCATACGCCAACACAACCGGTGGACAGCAGTAGTCTACATTTTTCAAATGCAGTCCTTTTTCATATGCCTCGCGCACTACAGCCATTACAAAATAGTTCGTTGCGTCGGAGTAGCGGAACAGGTTGGGAACTGAGGTCAGGTGCTTCGGGACGGGAGTTTTCATTGATGTGACAAACGCTGCGAATTCCTCACCAAGTGCGGATTTCAGGCTTTCGGATGTGTTTTTTATTATCGCGTTTACCTCGTCGTATTCCGTTTTTTTCAGCACGGGAATGGCAACAGATAGCTTACCATACGTACTCACGAATAGCCCCAGTTCTTCAAACATCGGAACATAGTATAAAAACTCATTCGGAATTTCGCAGTTTTCGTCGGTTTTGCCTGTGTAGGTGTTCCAAAGCAGAGGGACAATGTATTTTGAATACATGAAATACAACTCCCATGTTCCGCCGAAACGGTTAGGACTGTCCCACAGCGTCGTATCAAATTCATAAAACCGCACTTGTCTCTTTCCGTTGTCAACAGTATTTTCTGTAGTGCGATGACCTCCGCGCACGACATAGTTTGATTTTTCGTTGTATTCTTCCATATTGTATCCGGCGTCGATCGCGGTTGCCGTTACAATCCACTGTCCGCCGTCCCTGCGTTTAGGAAAGCTCGGAGACTTTATTTTACCGGTTCCGTAATACTGAAAATCCTGCAAGGCTTTGAGTACGGCGTATCGGTCAAGCTCTGTCTTCTGCCTTATGCCCATTGCACAGACAAACTCTAAGCCCGAAATACGCCCCGACATCTGTGTGATAATGCCCCATATCGTGTCAAAATGCTTATGAACAAAACTAAGCTGAGGGTTAAAATATCTGAGCTTATCCTGCGGTTTTGTAATCAAGAAGTCAGTATAAACCTTTCCGCTGTCCGTTTTCGTCATAAGCTCGCCGTCCACGAGTTTCTTTACAATAGGCTCGATATACGCCGCGGGAATTCCTATGGCTTTTGAAAGGTCACTTACGGTAATCGGCTTTTCATAAGCGAGTATCAAAAGATTTTGCGCTATCAAATCGTCCTGTACAAGGAGTTCCGGGCTTTTATCCGGTGAGGTACTGCCCATAGTAGATAAATACAATTTCCCCGGTAAGTAGTTTTCTCTCGTTTCCATTGCTTCAAGTCCTTTCTTCATTTGGTTTCGACCTGCAGACAGCCTGCTTTTCACTGTTCCCTGCGGAATGCTCAGCCCTTTTGCGATATCCGAGACGTTTTGCCCGCCGAAATAGTACCGAATCATAACCTCGCGCGTGATGTATGCAAGATGGTTCAGCTCCCTGCGTATTTTTGCCGCCTCCTCGGGAGAAAAGCTGTCATCTTCCTCTTCGGTTAAATTATCAAGCTCGTCAATATTTACCATTATGGGAGCGCGGTATTTTTTTCTCAGCCTGTCGTTTAATTTGTGGTACAACGTATTTGCAAGCCAAGTTTTCGGATGCTCTATCACACCGCCGCTTCTCATGTACGAAAAAGCCGCGAGCATTGTGTCCCCTACAAGATCCTCCGCATCCGCGCTTGAGCCGCATTTCGATACAGCAAGGCGCATCAGGTCGTCATAGTATTTAATAATCTCGTCTGTGTTCATTTTATCTGCCTTCCGGAATGCTCTTGAACGTTCACCCATATAGTCGCAAAAATACGCTGTCGGTTCGGACTTGATACAAAATTTTATTCCTTGTCTCCCGTGATGTAGTAGTCGCAGTATTCGCCGCCGTCTGCTATGGTCTGCTTGCGGTGCAAAACTCCGTGCTGTAGGGTTATCATGACCTCGTCAAGCTCACAGAACAGCGGCATAAGCTCCGACACTCCGAGTTTTTTCGCGTATGAGCAGATGGGACAGCGCGTGATACGGTAATAGCAGGCTCCCTCATGCGGCTGACCGACAAAATCCACCTTGAACGAGGTCGGGTACTTCGCTTCCATCTCCGGCGTGTACCATTTCGCATATTTTACGACGCTCTTTTTGTTCTCCTCTTTGCCTTTGTCGCTGTTCAAATCCGTCATTGCGAAATACCACTTGATGTGATACAGCGAGCGTCTCATCATCTCCTGCACTGTCTCCGGCGGTATTTTCTTCTCGGCGGCAACATACGGCGCGACAAAAGCAAGTGCGAACAGCTCGTTGTATGCCATCGGATTGTCGTCACCTATGTCGTCCGCCTTCTCGACAAGCTCGCGATACACCTTCTTGCTCTTTTTCATGATATCCTCGGCGTACTCCCTGCCGTATTCTTCAGCCAGAACCTTTTTCATCTCCCCTTTGAACATCCAAAAGTAAAATCCGTTGTATTTCATCTTATTTTTCCTCCCGTGAATCACCGAATGAATCAAAAAACGCGCACCATCCGCCATAGTGATATGTTATAAGCGAGTCCATGTACTCTTCCGCACTCTGCCTGTCCGTACACTCGATGACTATCCTGCGGTAGCTGTCAAACTGGGACGAGATTAAGAGACCGAGCAGCTTTTCGTCGACTCGGCAGTTTGAACTTCTGAAATAAGCCGCGCTCTCTTCAATTTTTCTCTGCACAATATCGTCAAACCAGCTTTCAAGACGGCTCCCGGAGCTTTTACACATGAGCAGCTTTGCTTCATCGTAATGGTCGAAAATCAGCCTGATAAGCGCCGCCGACTCATGCCGCATTGAGGTTTTAAGACCCGATATAATGTCCTCTCCCGCGGAAGAATAGTAGTCGGCTTTGACGCTCCCGAACATCGCAAGTGCGTCGTCGAGCAGAGGTTTTATGAGGGCTTCAAACAGCTCGTTTTTTGACTTATACCTTGTCTGTATCGCCCCGACTGTTACTCCGGCGTTTTCCGCTATCTTACGCAGTGACGCGCCTGTGTAGCCTTTTTCCGAAAATTCCGTCATAGCGGACGCCGTTATCTTCTCGTCAAGCGAATGATTTCTGAGTGCCATATTCTCTCCGTTTTTAATTACGCTGTAATTGATTACACTGTAATTATAACTCATGTCGGCGGAAAAGTCAATAAAAAAATACCGCAGGAGCGTTTCCTACGGCAGAATATTATATTTCTTTCAGGTTCTTGTATTGCTCGAGCACCGGACTTTTGTCTCCGACGTACCAATAGTCACAGCAGTCACCGCCGAGAGCTTCTGTCTTTGTTCGGATGAGCTTTGCGTGCATGACCTCGGCTTTGAGCAGTGTCTCGCCGTCAAGCCGATGATCGCTCGCTTCATAGAACGAAATTATCGTGAACCAGTCAAGCATATTGTCAGCCATCATGTTTTTGCCGAGGTCGGGCATATCCTTCATGAAATTCAGATAATACTTCTCCGCCCTCTCAAAAATCTTCTCCGCTTCATCGGGATAAACCTCGCGGCAGTATTCTTCGCACGGCTTTGCGTATGACGATTTACGGTAAGCTCTTTTCATGTTCTCTTTCCTATTATCCTAAAAACTCGCGTATCACACGGATATATTCGTCAGCCTTCAGCACCGTTGAGAGATGTCCGCCGGAAACATACGATATCTTCGGCTTGTGCATAAGGCGAATCAAATCCGCCTGCATCTTTCCCGAGAAAAAGTCTTCGTCCGGCAGTATCAGCAGTATCTTTCCCTTAAGTGAAGCAAAATCCGCCGCGGTTACGGGAGTCTGCTTCATGAGGTCCGCAAGAAGTCCCGAGATATGCACGTCCTTTTCCTGCTTGTAGTCCTTGAAAATCGTCTCGAACATATCCTGCGCATACGCGATTTCTTCACTGCTTTCGTTTCGGATGTGGCTCATGCCTGCTTTTATGAGTGTCGGCTTCAGCTTCTCGTAGTTACAGTGCTTCATGTACCACAGCATCAAGGGTGCAAAGAAGTATTTTCTCTTCAGGCTTTTCAGTGTGGCTTCGTCCATTCCTCCCGTCGAGATGAGAACCATGCCGCCGACTTCATCCTTGTACTTCTGTACGTATATCTGCGCTACCATGCCGCCGTCGCTCGCACCGATGAATATGGGATTCTCAATACCGAGCTTGCAAAAAAACGCGTGCATTCCCGTAACAAGCTCCTGATTTGTCCTCAGCTTCTCGGGATAATCGAACAGCAGAACGCGGTAGTCGTCATCCAGTCCGTCAACGTAGTCCATCCACATCTCAAGCGTATTCATGCCGCCGTTGAGAAGCACGAGTGTCTTGCCGCCTTCTTTTCCCTCGAGGATATAGCGATAGTGCGCGCTGTCCACTGTGATATTCTCGCATGAATGAGCCGACGTGAATAATTTCAGTTTTTCAGAATACACGCTATTCTCACTCCGCACACGCCAGCTATAGTCAGCACAGCCGGAAGTGTAGATATGCCGAATCCGCGCAGATATCCCGCCATAACCTCATAGAACAGGCTGAATGTATGTGAAAGCATAACCATCATCAGTCGGATATGTCTGGTTTCAACTACCTCGGGATCACGGTTGAAGAAGGCGAGCAGAGTTTTTCCGAACAAAAGTATCAGCGCAACCGCAAGAGACAGCGTAACGATTCCCTCTGCAAGGCACAAAAACAATGTTCTGCGACAGCGCTTCATCTCTCCTGCGCCGACGTTCTGTCCGACAAAGGTAGTGCAAGCCTGAGAAAACGAATTTAAAATGTCGTATGTGATTATCTCAATATTGTAAGCCGCACTTGACGCCGCCATGACCACCGTTCCGAGACTGTTTATAGCGGACTGAATTACAATATTCGACACCGCAAACACCGCGCTTTGTATTCCCGCAGGCAGTCCTATACGCAGGATATTTTTTAGACTTGCGCTGTCTATTTTCAGCTCCTTTGCTTCAAGATGAATTATTCCGTTAGTGCGGCGCAGCTTTATGAACAGCAGTACCGAGCTTATCGCGTTTGATATTACCGTAGCAATTGCGACTCCGTTCACTGTCATATGCAAAACCGCCACGAAAAACAGGTTGAGAAGCACGTTCAACACTCCTGAAAAAGCAAGAGCGGCAAGAGGGGTTTTCGTGTCTCCCACACTTCGGAAAATCGCCGCCTCGAAATTGTACAGCAGTATGACCGGCATTCCGATTAGATATATCCTGAGATACAAAAGCGCGAGCGGGAACACGTCCTCCGGCACATTCAGCATTCCGAGAAGAGGAGCGGCGGCGGCTTCACCGAGAAACGCGACAAAAATACCGCCGAATATCGCCACAAGAACCGAGGTATGCAGTGTTTTTCTCACCGTATCGCGGTCGTTTCTTCCGATGGCGTTTACTATAACTACATTTGTATCGAGCGCGATTCCGATAAACAGGTTCACAATAAGGCTGATTATGGGACTGTTCGCACCGACCGCGGCTATTGATACGGTTTTTGCCTCCCCCGTGAAATTCCCCACAACCGCTACGTCCGAGGCGTTAAAGAGCTGTTCCAAGATAGCAGTCGCCGCAACAGGAAGTGCAAACCGCGGTATTTTATTCCATATCGAGCCGTGTATCATATCAAGAGTCCGTTTTTCGCGGGCATTATTCATTTGTCATCTCTTCCTTCCGTTTTATAAAGTCGGTAATATTATACTACGCGCCGACAGCAATAACATATATATATTAAGAATGATTTATCATAGTTGCAAGGCATGATGTAAAGTGATATAATAGAAAAAACGGAATCGGGAGGAAAAAATGGACATTCGCTTACTCAGATATTTTCTTGCTGTGGCTAGAGAAGAAAACATCACACGCGCGGCGGAAAACCTGCATATCGCTCAGCCGTCTTTGTCAAAGCAGCTTATGGAGCTTGAAAATGAAGTCGGGAAACAGCTGCTCGTGCGCGGAAAAAGAAAAATCACGCTGACGGAGGATGGGATTCTGCTTCGCAAGCGTGCCGAGGAAATTGTGGCTCTGCTTGAGAAAACGGAAGCTGAACTGCGCTCGGGCACATCGGTTCAGGGTGAGGTTTCCATAGGAGGAATGCCCACAAAGCAGATTCTTTCCGCGGCGGCAGAGGTGAGAAAAGCTCATCCTGAGGTGCGGTTTCGGTTTTACGCAAGCAACGCGACAGACGTGACGGAAAAGCTCGACCACGGAAGCCTTGATTTTGCGGTACTGCTCACGCCTGTGGATGAGGTGAAATATGAGTCCGTTGTTCTGGGTGAATTCTACCGCTGGGGAGTAATGCTTCCTGCAAAACACATCTCGGCGAAAAAATCCGCAGTCACACGTGAAGACCTTCGTTCCATGACACTTGTGATGCATCATCGCGTAGGCTTGCAGCATGAAATCGCGGTATGGGCTGAAACCGAGCCGGAATCGCTAAACATTGCCGCCACCTATAATGTAGTAAACGGAGATCCGTCGGAATTTGTGCGAAGCGGACTCGGCTGTCTTTTGACGACTGAAAACCACATTACGTCCCTGCATGACCCCGATATATGCTTTCTCCCGCTCGACCCGCCGCTGCTTGTGAATCACGCACTCGTATGGAAGCGTCACTGCGTTATGGGAAAAGCCGCGGGTGTATTTTTAGATGAAATAAGGCGCGCCGAACCTTAACAAAACGACCTCCAATGTCAGATTTTACTCTGATTATCGGAGGTCTGTTTTAATTCACTTTTTCCAGTGTCTGAGCTGCGGAACTACGGCTTCCATGTGCGCACGAACCTGCTCTTCACTCCAGTTTTCGTTTGCCATGTGTTTTACGCAGAAATCTATCAGCTCTTCCATGCTCGAATACTTGAATTCGCCGCCGGAATAGCACCACTTGCAGTATTCTTCGTTGAATTCTCCGTCTTCTTCACGGCTTATCGTTGTGTCGTCGAGCGGCATTCCGCAGCACTGGCATACAAGCTGTACCGGTGAGCCGAGCAATGTGTTGATAGAAACATCGTATAGCTTCGACAGCAGTTTAAGCGTGTCCACGTTCGGTGTAGTTTCTCCGTTTTCCCATCGAGATACCGCCTGCCTTGTCACAAACAGCTTTTCCGCAAGCTCCTCCTGAGATAATCCCCTCTTCTGTCTCAGCTCCAGTAAAATGTCTTTCGTTTCCATTTCGTCCTCCGATGTATTAGTCATATCGTATGTCACTATTATAGTACAGTCCCGCCGCAGATTCAAGCAACCCGTTGTTTCCCCGTCAGATGAGAACACCGTCGCAGTGGTCTGCCTCGTGCTGAATTATCTGCGCTGTCCAGCCGGTGTATGTTTTTATCCTTGTCTGCATATCCGTCGTCTGATAGCGCACCTTTATGCTTTTATATCTCCTGCATTTTCGCGGACCGCCGAGCAGTGAGAGACACCCTTCCTCAGTCTCATACGCGCCGTCTTTTTTTATTATCTCCGGGTTCAGCATTACGGTGTACTTCGGAACTTTTCCGCTCTCGTCAAGGAACACGATTATTCTCTTTTTCTCGCCTATCATGTTTGCCGCCATTCCTACGCAGTCTTCCCTGTGCGAGATAAGCGTGTCAAGCAAATCTTCTGCTGTCTGCAAATCGTTTTCGTCTGCCGGACTTGACTTTGCGGCGAGGAATATCGGGTCGTGCATCAGTTCTTTTATCATTCTCTAACCTTCTCTCGATTGTTTTCGGCTATTCTCTCGCCTATGCTGAGTTTTTCCGCTCTCCTATTAAACTGCTCCGTGAATTTTGCGGAATACGCAGCGAATATAAAGTAAATATACGGCATTCCGAGGTTTGTTTCAAGGAGAGAGTTCACAACAAGCGGTTTCAGCTTTTCTTCGACTGTGGCAAATCCCGCCGAGCGTATTCCACCGATGAGAAGTCCCGCTTCCCACCCAAACTGCACAAGTATGCCTATCGCGAGAAGCCACGGAATGTTTATGCGGTGCTCCTTATCGCGCGAGAGATTGTATATTATCAGGATGAGATATCCGACGAACATGATAGCCGCCATGTATCCGTGGTACTCTCCCGTGGTGCGCTGGATTATGATTTTGCCCATGTTCTGCGGAGCGAATGTATTTGTGAGAAGCGGACACACGAACCACCACATAAGGATGAGCATCGACCACTCAGACAGGTGCTTGTCCTTCGATATCCAAAGCCATATCCACGTGAAATTCGTAAAACCGTAGCTCATCGACATCCAGAGAAGAACCCAGAACAAGCTGTACCCGTCCGAAATGCTTCTGGAATGGCACACAAGATGGAAAATACCGTAGTCCACCGCCATATATAATATTCCCGCAAGACAACCGACGAGAAACGTCATGTATTTTTTCTTTCGCAAAAGAAGACAGCCGTAGAGCACGAGAAACGCGATATCGAAAGCAATATACAAAGGCGAAAACTCGCGTCTGGCTATGATTTCAGTCATAATCTCCTCCGTAATTTGAACTTTAGTCCTGCAATAGTTTACCATAACGCATGGACAAAATCAAGCAAGTATAGACAAAAACAGCTTTTCAAACTTATTCTCAATTGTGCTTCATTTCGGCTTGTAAAAACTGTGTTATTTACTATTGTATTTTATTTTACACAGTGGTATAATCATTCATTGACGGCACGTTTAACTGAGACTAAGATATACAGATAAATTAAGGTGGAAAATGGATAATACAAAAGAAAACAACAATGATTTGACCTCGGGTCCTCTTACGATAAAAATAATCAAGTTTATCATACCGCTCATGCTTACGGGAATTTTGCAGCTTCTTTACAACGCGGCGGACAGTATCGTTGTCGGACATTACGACGGTTCAAGTGCTCTTGCGGCGGTAAGCTCGGTCGGTGCTCTCATAAACCTGCTTGTAAACGCATTCATGGGTTTGTCTGTCGGCGCGGCTGTTGTCGTTGCTCAGGACTACGGCGCGAAGGACTATGAGGGGGTCAGCAAGACCGTACACACCTCGTACCTTATCAGTATAATCGGCGGTATTGTCGTCGGGGCGATAGGACTTATTTTCTCTCGTCAGTTCCTTATCTGGATGGAAAGCCCGGAGGATGTGCTCCCGCTCTCAACTGAGTATCTTATGATATACTTTATCGGAACTCCCGCTAACATGGCTTACAACTTCGGCGCGTCCATTCTTCGCTCTGTAGGAGACACTAAGCGCCCGCTGTACTTCCTCACAATCTCCGGTCTTGTAAATGTAATACTCAACCTTGTTCTTGTTATCATTTTCCACATGGGCGTTGCGGGCGTTGCTTATGCTACCATAATCTCGCAGATACTCTCGGCGGCGATGGTCATTGTTTACATGATGAAGTCGAAGGATTGCGTCCGCTTTGTGCCGAAGAAGATGCGGATTCACGGTGATAAGCTCAAAAAGATGCTCTACATCGGTCTGCCTGCCGGATTTCAGGGAACTGTGTTCTCGCTCTCCAACGTTGTAATTCAGTCGGCGGTAAACTCCTTCGGTTCTCTCGTTATGGCAGGAAACGGAGCTGCGTCCAGTCTTGAAGGCTTCACATACACCGCGATGAACTCCGTATATCAGGCGTCGCTCACCTTTGTCGGACAAAACGTCGGCGCGAAGAAATACGACAGAATAAACAAGGTTCAGGGCGTCTGCCTTGTGCTTGTCACTATTATCGGACTTGTGTTCGGCGTAACTACATATTGTCTCGGTGAGCCGCTCCTCTCGATATATCTCCCGAACGACCCTGAAGCTATTCCCTACGGTATCATACGAATGAGCTATATCGCTCTCCCGTACTTCCTCTGTGGAATGATGGAGGTTATGGTCGGCGGTCAGAGGGGCATGGGTATGTCGTTCATTCCGATGATAAACGCGCTTCTCGG
>Ga0129314_1000468_pt1 | contig 42848 bp, 29 predicted proteins | sample O1111metagenome_FD_94431 | JGI IMG/M metagenome (GOLD analysis project Ga0129314, IMG submission 94431) | Orangutan individual fecal microbial communities from fecal samples from Wisconsin, USA - O1111 metagenome | ecosystem: Host-associated > Mammals > Digestive system > Large intestine > Fecal... | reverse complement strand
TCAGCAGCTTACCGCTTCACAGAAAAGCGAGAACGGAGGAATTCTGGCAATGAAGAAAACAATTGCTGAAATGGAGCAGACAGCCGCAAGCGAAGCTGCAAACAAGCTCATCTCTCTGTTTGATGAGGACAGCTTTGTCGAGCTTGGCAAATTTGTCGGAGCAAACGGTGAAAAGACAGGCGTTGTAAGCGGTTACGGCTATGTTGACGGAGCAGTCGTATATGCGTACGCTCAGGACACAAGCGTTAACGCAGGTGCGGTAAACACTGCGGCAGCTCTCAAAATCAAGAAGGTTTACGAGCTGGCACTTAAAAACGGTGCTCCTGTTATCGGTATCTTTGACTCAAAGGGCGGAGATATCAAGGAAGGTATGAAGACACTCGGTGCATACGGTGAGATAGCCAAGATGAGTGCGGCGCTTTCGGGTGCTGTTCCCCAGATAGCTGTAGTAGACGGTCTTTGCGCAGGCACAGCCGCTATGATAGCTTGTATGGCTGATGTGGTCATTATGACAGAAAAATCAGAACTGTTCATGACAGCACCTTTTACAGCCGATGATAAGACGGCAGGTGCAGGTACAGCCGAGAATGCCGCAAAGTCAGGTGTAGCGGCTATTCTTGCAAAGGACAGCGAAGAAGCTATAGCTAAGGCTAAGCAGTTATTATCCGTTCTCCCTGCGAACAACCTTGAAACAGCAGGAAACGATTATTATATGGAAAACGATGCGGCTGTATCGGCTGATCTCAAGGGCATCGAACTTATAGGCTCGGTTGCCGACAAGGAAAGCGTTATTGAACTTTACAAGCAGTTCGGTACATCTGCAGTTACCGCAATAGGAAGCCTTAACTGGAGAACAGCAGGCTTTGTTGCTACAAACAACGGTGCGAAGCTGACAGCAGACGACAGTGCGAAGATTGCACGTTTCGTTACTCTTTGCGACGCTTATTCGATCCCCGTTGTTACATTCGTTGACAGTGAAGGCTTTGAAAAGTCAAGTGCGGCTGAACTTGCAGGAAGCATCCGTGACAGTGCAAAGCTCGCACAGGCTTATGCTTCCGCTACAACAGCAAAGATTGCGGTTGTAACAGGCAAGGCTTACGGCAGTGCTTATGTTGCACTCGCAAGCACAGCAGCAGGAAGCGACTTCACATTTGCATGGGAAGGTGCGGTTATCGCTCCCACAACTCCCGAAGCGGCAGTTGTATTCTTAAACGGTGTTTCGGAAGACAACGCAAAGCAGGCTCAGGAATATGCAGACAACGAAGCAGACGCATTCACAGCTGCGGCTAACGGCTATGTTGACAGAGTTATCACAGCCGAGGACACAAAGTCCGCACTGACATCTGCAATTGAAGCAACATCTTCAAAGAGAGTTGTTACTCCTGCTAAAAAGCACGTTAACTTCGTGTATTAATCGACATAAGAAAGGATTTTTGTTATGAAAAGATACAATATCACAGTAAACGGTACCGCTTATGATGTAACCGTTGAAGAAACAGACGGCAGTGCAGCACCCGTTGCAGCACCCGCAGCAGCTCCCGCTCCCAAGAAGGCTGCAGCTCCCGCTGCTCCCGCAGGCGCACAGGGCGGCGTTAAGATCAACGCTCCCATGCCCGGTACTATCGTAGACGTTAAGCTCGCAGTAGGCGCTAAGGTTACAAACGGTACAGTAATCGCAGTTCTCGAAGCTATGAAGATGGAAAACGACGTTGTAGCAAGCTGTGACGGTACAATTGCAAGCATCAATGTTACAAAGGGTCAGTCTGTTGAAACAGGCACACTGATTGCAACAATCAATGCGTAACTCTTGATTGAAAGGAATAATAAAGGTTATGGCAAAAGTAGGAATTACCGAAACCGTACTGCGTGACGCTCATCAGTCGCTTATCGCAACCAGAATGACTACAGAGGAAATGCTCCCTATCCTTTCCACAATGGACAAGGTCGGCTATCATTCGGTTGAATGCTGGGGCGGTGCTACATTTGACGCATGCTTACGTTTCTTGAACGAAGACCCCTGGGACAGACTGCGTATATTAAGACGTGAAATGCCTCACACAAAGTTACAGATGCTTTTCAGAGGACAGAATATGCTCGGTTACCGTCACTATGCTGACGATGTACTGGAATATTTCGTTCAGAAGTCTGTAGCAAACGGTATTGATATAATCAGAATTTTCGATGCGCTCAACGATATAAGAAACCTCGAAACAGCCGTTAAGGCTGCCAAGAAGGAAGGCGCACACGCTCAGATAGCTATCTCTTACACACTCGGCGAGGTGTTCACAGAACAGTATTACATCGACTACGCAAAGAGAATAGAAGAAGCAGGTGCTGATTCTATCTGCATCAAGGATATGGCTGCTCTGCTTACTCCTTATGAAACAGAAAGACTTGTAAAGGCACTCAAGGGTGCTGTAAATATCCCGATCCAGCTTCACACACACTACACATCAGGACTTGCTTCAATGTGTCTGTTAAAGGGTATCGAATCGGGCGTTGACGTTATCGACACAGCAATGTCACCCTTAGCGCTCGGCACATCGCACGCTCCCACAGAGTCAATGGTTGCCGCATTACAGGGTACAGAGTATGATACAGGACTTGACTTAAAGCTTCTCACAGAGATAAGAGAATACTTTATGACGCTCCGCAAGAAGTACATCGACAGCGGTCTGCTCGATCCCAAGCTGCTTGCAGTTGACGCTAACGCTCTTATATATCAGGTTCCCGGCGGTATGCTTTCAAACCTCCTTTCTCAGCTTAAGCAGGCAGGCAAGTCTGACAAGTTCGAGGAGGTTCTTAAGGAAGTTCCCCGTGTAAGAGCCGATGCAGGCTTCCCTCCCCTTGTTACACCTACATCACAGATCGTTGGTACACAGGCTGTATTCAATGTAATTCTCGGTGAGCGTTACAAGACTGTAACAAAGGAATTCAAGGGTCTTGTAAAGGGCAGCTACGGTAAGACACCCGCTCCCATCGATCCCGAGTTCAGAAAGAAGATTCTCGGTGACGAACAGCCTATCGACTGCCGTCCCGCAGACCTTATCGAGCCTGAGCTTGAAAAGCTGAAGGCTGAATGTGCTAAGTGGTCACAGCAGGACGAGGACGTATTAAGCTACGCTATGTTCGGTCAGGTAGCTGAAAAGTTCTTTGAAAAGCGTAAGGACAAACAGCTTGGCATTGACGCTGAACACGCTGATAAAGCTAACAAGGTAATGCCCGTATAATTTAATTTAACTGCGGCAGGTTGAAATACACCTGCCGTTTTTAATAATCTGAAAAGGACGGAAATATGAACAGACGCAGACGCACAGACGAACCCGTAAAGAATATACACAAAGAAACCGAATATCACACTGTAGTAACCGATGACGGAACGCAGGACGAGGGCTTTAACTGCAAAGCCTGCGGAAAATTCATTACGGTCAGGGATTGCGGAACAAACAACCGTAATCACTGCCCCCACTGCTTATCAAGCATACATCTTGACAACATACCCGGCGACCGCTCAGCCGATTGCGGAGGGATAATGGAGCCTATCAGCATTTATGTCCGTCCCGACGGTGAATGGGCGCTGATACACCGCTGTAAGAAATGCGGTGAGCTTAAAATAAACAGGATTGCCGCAGACGATAACGAATATCTGCTGTTATCGCTTGCCTGCAAGCCGCTTGCAAATCCGCCGTTTCCTCTCAGCGCATTATCGTCCCATTTCGGCAAAGAAAGCAAATAAGCATACTGACAACAAAACGAGCCGTTGCACAAATAAAGTGCAACGGCTCAATTTTATTCACGGCACAAGTTCAATCCAGAACAGCGCCTCCCCATTCAACAACCGTAAAGCCTTTACGAATGATCGGCGTAATTTCGGGCGGCGTTATTTCATCACCGCTGTATTCTGCAAATCCGAACCATATACGGTATATGCTGTCAGGCTTTACCGAGAAAGTCAGCGGCATCGCATTATCAACGCCTTCGGTCAGCATCGGATACATGACATAATCCGTGCCGTCTTTAAGATAATCTGCCCAGTATTCAATGAAGTCTGCAGTTTCCTGCTCATTAAAGCCGTAAGAAGCCAGTATTTCACGGAAGACTTCCGCACGTTTATTTGCAGGAATAACGAAGCCTTCTTCGGTCGAAAACGCTTTCCTTTTCACAAGAGCTTCGTAGAACAGATAGCCGTAGCTGTTTTTATCCTTATCGGTAAGCGTGCCGTCCGGCGATGCCGTTACCGTCCATCCGTCATTATATTCGGGAATCGACAAGGTAAGATAATCCGGTTTACCGAATGTGACCGTTATTTCTGTTTCGGTTTCGGGATAAAGATATATGTTCGGTTTTTTCGCCGTAACGTGATTCGGCAGGATTGTACTGCCTGCTTTAGGAGCCATATTCAGCAGTTCGTCACGCAGCCACTCAAACTCCTTTTCACGCCCTTCCCTTACCATCTGCGCATAGAAGTTCAGCTTATCGTAATAGCTCTTTTTCCACCAGTCCTCCGGTGACCATTCGGCATCTCTTGACGGATAAAACACATTCTGAAACAGGTCTGTATAATAATCGTTGACATTTTGAAGTGTAATATCGACCGTTCCGATAAGCGTACTGTGATTGGCATAATCCAGCAAGGCTGTCTGCGTTGCAACATCCGACCAATTCTTCACCGCTTCACCAAGCAGTAAATTCATACCCTTTACCGTTCCTGTCGGGTCCTTATCCCCCACAGCCATATCAGCCCAGTTCATCATAGCCTGCCATGCGGTAAGCGTATCATATGCTGTTGACAGTGCAGGGTGTGATGCGTAGGGATTATCCTGCGGATGAGTAAGCTGATTCGCCGCAGAAAGCGAATCCATTAAATTTGTAGCGAATCCTGCGGCAGAAAAGATTCCGTCGCCTGTCTTCACCGCATCGCCGTAGCTTGTTTCAAAGCCGGGCGTATTTTTTACGCTATTCCAGCTCTCTCCTGCCAGATTAAAACCGTCTGATATATTGTTGCCGTAATCATTCCAGAAGTTAAGCGAGGCTGTATATGCTTCGGTTGCGGAAGAACCGATCTGACCGATAACATCGGTAGCGGAAGGCGGAGTAACCGGTCTGCCTGTCGTATCTCCTCCGTTTGCAAAAGCGGTAAACGACAAAGCGGTTATCGGCAATATGCCGCTTAATATAAGCGAAAAGGTCTTTTTTCTCATTATGCCACCTCCCTTGCTACGCATTCCTGATATGTTTCGATAAGGCTCAGCAGATAGCTGTCGTTTCCTGCCAGTGCCTTTGCATCCGACAGATATTTCTCCGCCGCCTTATAGCTTCCTCTGTCATAGGAGATTACCCCAAGGTAGCACAGCGAATAGCCGTCCGACAAGTCAAGAAGATGCGCTTTTTTCAAATAGTATATTGCTGATGTATTGTCATTGTTTTCATAATAGGAAAGTCCAAGCATCAGATGCCCCTTTGCCCAGTACGGATGCTCGGCAACTGCTTCAATCAACGTGCTGACTACATAAGAGAAATTGCCCTTGTCAAATTTGTTGTACCATTCTGCCATTGTGCAATAGTAATCTATGCTTGTTTTATTCTTGAGTTTAAAAAGCATCGACCTGCTCTTATCCGCTTCTTCCGCTCGCATATAGTATTGTGCAAGACAGAGTGCGGAAGAATCGTCCTCGCCGTAAGCTTCGACGTAATCAGCATATTTTTCTTCGGCGTTCTCCGATGTTTCGGCACTGACCATTTGCCCGAGAAGTATCTCTTTTTGCCGCAGCGTACCTGTGCCTGAGTCTGATGTAATAAATAAACAGCACACAACCGATATAACAATTCCCGCAAGAGCCGATACGTTGCCAAGATACTTCTTCCGATTTTTAAGCACGAAAGGCAATACGACCCCTGCCGCCGACAGCAGCATTCCGATAATTCCGAGCCAGACAGTACCTCCCAGAAAGAAGGTCTGCATTGTCAGAATAAGAAAGATTACAATTGAAATAATGATCGGCATTATTCATTTCCCCCTTTCTGCGATGCTTCATGTTGCTTTTCTATCATTGCTTTAGCACCATCACGATATGAATACGGATGGATACCTATTCCCTCATAATCACTGTAATAATTGAACCACGGACTAAGACCGATAGCAATCTCTGCGGCGGTATAGGCATTTTCCCACTCCTCCAGTTCCTCGTATGCGGCATAAAGCGCATACCATATCATCGGATCATCGCTCTTATAATCTATAGCTTTTTTGTAAGCCGCCACAGCCTCATCGTATTTTTTCTGTTGCATAAGCGTCACACCCTTGAGATAATAAGGATAACACAGCTCGCCACGCTCTGAAATTACCCGATCAGCAGCGGTAAGCGCCGTTTCCATCGCCTGTGTATAGGCGTCATCATAGATAGAATGATCGCCGTAAGACGGGTAGCAGGCATTGACATAAGCCTCCAGATAATTCTTCAGGAACTCGTCGCTGTTAAGCTTGTTTATCTGTTCATCGCTGAGAAGGCTGTACTTTGCTTTTGGGGTTTCGGTATCCACCACCAGCAAGGAAAAGTAGGAATGCAGTAATTCGTCCGCTTTTTTGGGATACTCGCTCGTCTTTACCTGCTTTGCAAGTTCCAGTACATACTCTGCGGAAGCATCAAATTCTCCGCTTTCAAGCGTTGCCGCCGCCGCATAATAGAGGGGAACGGGATTTGTATCGTCCTTCACCTCGTTTGCGAGCCTAAGGCATTCATCGTACCGTCCCGTTTTCAAAAGCGCATACATAGTATTTTCACGAATAAAGAAATTGTCGAATTCCTTGAGTGCTTCCAAGCCGTAATCCGCACACTTGTCAAGTGCCAATGCCCTAAGATAAGTCTGCATGACCAGCTTTTTGATACCGAGCCGTTCCTCTTTGGTTATGTCTTTTCCAAGCTGCTTTTCGAACTGTTTTTCAAAGTTTTCGACTACGGCAAGGATTCTTTTATCATCCGAATAGTCAGAGTTGAGGTAAAGCGAATGCTGCTCCTGATTGTTATAAAACATAACCGCTATGTAGTTCCATACGAAGTCCTCAGGAGCCTCCAGTGCCTTTTCGACAGCTTGGCTTACAAACTGATAGGTGATACCTGTACCGACAGAATCGGCAATGTTCGTGCCGTTTGTAACACCTACCCGCATTTTAGCGAGCATCTCGGCATATTCAAAGCTGTTTTGGTAAGAGAAAGCCGTTTCAATCACTTCTGCCATAGCTGCGGCATTTTCCGCAACATCGGGCAGTCCTCCGACATATATTCCGTTTGCCGCTAAATTCGTCAGTATTTCTGTACGGCGATTTTTCTGCTCAGCCGTCAGTTCATCGGCATTTTTATATTCTGCAAGCATATCAAAGCAGAAATCGGTATTCTTTATATAGCCTGCCGTATAATACTTCTCCATAGTTTCAAGTCGGTCATCGGTATGATTTGCATAGGTATCAAGATAAGCCAGCATCTGATTTGTCGCTATCTCGCTCTCGGAAATATCATTCCAACTACTATCAGCTATTTTTTTCCATATCTCAAGTTCACGCTGAATCTCCCTGTAGTCGTTGACAGCCGTAATGATATTTCCTCCGAGCAAGTTATAGCACGCCGTATTTGTGCGGCTGTAGTATTCAGCCTTCAGCCTGTCGGAAGACGAAATCGTTGCGGGAAAAGTCATCACGGCACAGATTGTAAGTACTGCCACACCTACAGCAGTCGGTATATAACCAAGCCTTGATTTTTTCGTTTGTGCCGATGTGATTTGTTCATCCGTTCCCGCCTTTGACAGATTCCCGAGGCACACAAATCTAAGCACGGGAACAATCAGCGCCTGGCAGAACACCGCATAGACAAGTTCGGCTATGAGCTTTATACACCACACCCGTTTTTGTGCGAATGCCGATTCAACACCCAGCCCGAAAATATACGGCAAAAGATACGCAAAAACAATTGCAAGCAATATGCATACCGCTGTCAAAAGTAGCTTTCTGCCGACTTTTCGTTTAATGCCGCCGTTAACAGCACAGCTTAGCAGATAAAACGAAAGTCCGAGCAGTATTCCGCCGGCGGCTATCCCTATAAATTCACCGACCGTTCCGAAGCACTTGACAAAAAGCACCGTCAGGAGTTTTCCGCCATACAGTGCCGCTATACAGGGAATACAGCCCTTAAGCCATACTGCGACAGCCTCCTTTGCCGTTTTTCCGATTGAGCAAACTGCAAAAAATGCAAAAACGAAGGCACATACAACGCATAACACGTCGGCAATAAACACCGTACCCGCCGCTAACGTTTCTTTCTTTATGCAAAGCAAAACGGTCTTTATCAGATCGGGTAAAATGACAAGCGATGCGATTATTCCGAAAATCCACCTTGCAAAAGCATTTTTATATGCTCCTGCGAAATATACTCCTATTCTTTTCATAGGCAATTCCTCCACTTGTATTCTTTATGATTTGATTTTGCTTAAAACAAGTTCGTTTTCAAGATATTGCGATATGCTGTCGGCTACGGCTGTTATTGCTCGTTGCACGCCGGATTCCGACAATCCCTCGCACTGTCTGACCATCGTTACGGATAATTCGGTACCTTCCTCCTGCCTGCTCACCGAAACGGAAAAAAGGCTTGAATTTCCGTACACCGATATTTCCGACAATATGGTCGATGCGTCCTCTTTTTTATATTCGGCGCCGTTTTTGTCCAGCACTTCGTAAATTGCGAGTATCACATACTGCCGATTATACGGAAGTGTTCGTTTTGTCGTTTTTTTGTCCGGCAAAGCACAATGCCGCATATTCATAATCCGCTCCCCTTTCTGAATATATCCTATTGCAAGCTGTCATCGTGTCGTTTCATACACCGTTTGTTATTGTAATTATATCTGAATAACGCTCCGCTGTATATAAGGGAAGTCCGCCAATCTGCAAAAAACAGGTTGGCGGACTTCCGCCATTTTGTAAAAATCGGCATAACAATGCGGTTTTTACGATATAACGCAAAAATACCTCCCGCCTGAGCGGAAGGTACGAGCATTAGGATATTTTATATGTTGTTGTAAAGAGAAACAAGACCGATACGGGATTTAGTTCCTGTTTTTCCGTATATGGCGGATACATACCGCTCAAGAGTTCGCCTTGATATGTACATATTGTCTGCTATCGTCTGTAATCCGTCCTCGGTGTTTACCAACAGCCCGAATACCTCGGCTTCTCTCGGAGTGAGCGAAAATTTTTCCGACAGCTTTTTCAATATCTCTTTGTCGCTCAGTTTGTCACCGCCTGTTGAGGAAAGCTCATCAAAAAACATTTTTCTCTTATTGGTATAGAAAAATGCTATGATGCTTGCCAATACAAATAAAATCAGTTCAATGGTGATTATTGCAATGTTGTTGTCCGAATTCAAAAGGGCAAGAGAGCCTGCCGAGATCAGCACGGCGACAAAATTATTGACTGCTCTGCCAACCCCCGACAAAAGCTCGGGAGTTTTTGAATAACGGGCAATCTCCATAAAAGAAGCGGTAAAAAATACAACAAAGAAACCTGCGGATAAATAAAAGATAACCAGCCCCAGCATAATCGGCCCCGCAAATCTGAGAATAACAAGGCAGATGGTTGACAGGATCATTACGCAGTACATAATCATACTCATATACTTTCTGCCGTCAAAATCGAACAAAAAGCCTGCCGCAAGTCCGCTGAGTGCAAGGAGTATTCTCGGCCACTGTCCGATATTCACCACCCCGTTAGCGTGATAAAGGGTGATTGCATTATCCATTGTGCTGAAAATACAGGTCATAAACGCAACCAAAAAGACAAGTAAAACGCTGATTTTTACGACTTCTTTACCCGTTTTATCGGTTTTCTCGTCAGCTTCGTTTTTCGGGAACGCAGGAACGATGCTGTTCTTTTCCGCTCTTATCAGCATAACGGCCAGTAGCAATATAAACAAAGAAAGCACCGCAGCTTCGATAATATCAATGTGGATCAGGTTATTATTAGCAATCTGGAGCAATGTTCCGAGCATATAGGATAAGCCTGCAAGACGTGCAATATAAGTGTTATCCTCCAACAGACACAGCGATTTATAAAACACCGCACTTCCGAACAGACCGAGAATCAAAAACAGCACAAGCCCCATACACAATGTAAATGCGTAAGTACTGTGACGGCATATCAGAAAAAGACAAACGACCGACAGCACTGCAGCCCCAATAGAAATTACAGATTGCAGAGCCTTTTTGCAAAGCCTTGAATACAGAGAATACAGAGCAGATCCCACCACGCTTGCACCGAGAGCGTAATTCTGAGCGTTTACCGACTTATCGCCCGATACTGTGCAGGAAATCATATCAACAAATAAAAACTCAGCCTCCAAAAAGGTAAAAGTAAACAGGCTCATCAATATGACAGCTTTTATACGGGAAACCCTGTTTTCCTTATTAAAAGCATCGCTTTGCCTGATTTTTTTCAAAATGCTGTTCATAATCTAATCCTCTTACCTATATCGGACGCAAATTCCTTAATACTGTTCGGCTCACAGGCACCGCCGAAATTGCGGCGGCGATATTTCATTCCTGTTTATTCGTTTATTATGGCTTACCCTAAAAACAGGAACAGCCGACTTTTACTGTCAAAAATATAATAACACATTTTACAAAATAACACAAGTGCCTGCGAGACAGGGATTTGTTTTTACTGCCGCTGTTACTTCTTAGCCGATTGCAACAAATGTCAAGGCTTCTGCACAGCAAAAAAATAAACCGCACAACAATGCGGTTTAAAAAATCAAATTCTTATACTGCCTGACATAGCTTTAAAGTCTTAGCTATAAAGCCTCCGGTTTTGCGGTCTAAAGACGCTTTAATAAAACAGCCATTCATATTTATGAGCTTTCTTTCTGAATAAAAGTCCACGGCAACACCTCGGATGTAACCTCCTTGCCGTTCAGAATATCAACGAGCTTCTGAGCCGCAATTCTGCCTATGTTTCTGTCCTCATAGGAAAGCGATGTTATCGTGACCGGAGAGATCCGGCTAAGATTACTGTTGTCAAAGCTGACTACGGCAACGTCCTCAGGAACACGTCTGCCGGCTGAAAGCAGGCACTTAATAAGTCCGAACGCCACCTCATCGTTATAGCATACGACCGCCGTATTATCGCCAAGACGATTCAATACCTCCTGAGGATTATTGAAAAGATCCTCCTTTGTTTCGGTAATGTACCAGAACACATTCTCATCGGGAATTATCAGACCGTTGCGAAACAGCTCCGAAATAAAGCCGGAATACCGCTGATGACCTTGAATGTCATCGCTTTTGAAAAAGCCTGCGATTTTTGTGTGACCACGTTCAATAAGATGCCGCACAAGCTCTGCACCGCCTGCCTGATTATCCGCACATACAGAATATGTGCCGCTGAGCGACGGGTAATATCCGTTGAAAAATACTACAGGTATATCCATTTCTATCAGTTTTTTATACAAATCGAAATTAGGATTCGGCATAGCCGATTTTGTACCCTCTATCAGTATTCCGTCAACGGGATTCTTGAGTATTTCTTCAAGTATCGCATGCTCGTTGCAAACACAGTTGCGTGTCGCAGAAAGAACAGCGGTATACTTGTTTTCGGATAATACATCATTCACTGCCCGCAGCTGACTCGGGAAAATATAGTCGCTGATGTATGTTACAACCACAGCTATCTTTCCTGTCCTCGGATTAAGCCGCTTCGGCCGTACCACCGAGCCGCTCCCCTGACGCTTTAATATAAGATTGTCCTCTACAAGAAGCGACAATGCCTTGCGTATCGTCTGACGGCTCACATCATACTGAACTGTCAGCAGTTCCTCGGTAGGAATCGGCTGTCCCTCTTTATACAAACCGTTTTCAATATCGGTTTTAATTGCCTGTGCAACAGCTTCATATTTAGTCATAATTATCACCTCTATGCAAAGCACAAGTGCGTGCAAAAGAATACAAATTTGTTTACATATATAATACAACCTCGTCCGTTGTTTGTCAAGCAGTTTTTACTCAGCACGATATTTGTAAGTCAAAAACATCTGTTTTGTGACAAATGCACAAATCGTTCCGGCAAAAATGTTCAATTTATACATTGCATTTACTTATCTTTTGTGTTACAATAAAAAAGCAATACAGACAAAACTTAAATTTGTAACAGATTTATCTATAACTTGTCTTTTAAATTTACAGCAGAAGATATACGTCTGTTTGCAAAAATGACGAACACGGAACTTGTTATGATTGATGACAAGACCGACATAAACAGTTTTGAGCAGCAGCTTGAATTGCTTGACGCTACTGCGGCTCTCAAGAGGTGATAATATGACAATACAAGAGAAGATACAAAACGCAAAGACATATCTCGGAATCGAATTCGGTTCCACCAGAATAAAGGCAGTGCTTATAGACGACACATTCGCCCCGATTGCTTCGGGCAGTCACGAGTGGCAGAACCGCTATGAAAACGGCGTGTGGACTTATTCCCTTGATGACATCACAACAGGTTTACAGCACTGTTATGCGGCACTTACAGAGGATATAAGGCAGAAGTTCGGAGTAACTCCGACTACCTACGGTGCAATGGGTATTTCCGGAATGATGCACGGTTATATGGCATTTGACAAGGACGATAACTTACTCGTTCCGTTCCGCACATGGCGTAATACTATCACAGAGCAGGCGGCATCCGAGCTGTCAGAGCTGCTTTGCTTCAACATTCCACAGCGTTGGAGCATAGCGCATCTCTATCAGGCAATACTGAACGGTGAGGAACACGTCAGACATATCGCTCATATCAATACGCTTGCAGGCTATATTCACTACCGTCTTACCGGAAAGCGACAGGTCGGCATCGGCGAAGCGTCCGGCATCTTCCCTGTGGACAGCACCGGTTACAACGCAGATTACATCAAAAAGGTTGATGAGGTGCTTTCGGCAAAAGGTTTCTCAGTAAAGCTGACGGAAGTTCTCCCTTCAGTGCTTAATGCAGGCGCAAAGGAGGCGTTTCTGACCGCCGACGGCGCTAAGCTGCTCGACCCGACAGGTACACTGCAGCCGGGAGTTCCCTTATGCCCTCCCGAAGGTGACGCAGGTACGGGAATGACAGCGACCGACAGCGTGCTTCCCCGAACCGGAAACGTATCGGCAGGCACCTCGATATTCGCTATGCTTGTTCTCGACAAGCCGCTTAAGGGCTACTACCCGGAAATTGACGTAGTGACTACTCCCTGCGGTGCTCCCGTTGCTATGGTGCATTGCAACAACTGCTCCTCCGAGCTTGACGCATGGGTGAAGATATTCGGTGAATTTGCACAGCTCAGCGGTCACCCTATCGCAAAGCCTGCACTTTATGATATGCTGTATTATCACGCACTGACGGGCGACCCCGACTGCGGCAACACCGTTGTGTATAATTTCCTTTCAGGCGAGCCTGTTGCAGGAGCGGAAAACGGCAGACCGATGTATTTCCGCACTCCCGACGGAAAATTCAATCTTGCAAATCTGTTCCGTGCGGAAATATACTCTACTATGGCGGCACTGAAGCTCGGAATGGATATACTTTTTGAAAAGGAGCAGGTTTCCGTTGAAAAAATAACAGGACACGGCGGTCTGTTCAAGACAAAAGGAGTTGCACAGCAGTTCCTTGCCGACGGGCTGGGCTGTGCCGTTTCCGTTATGAAGACCGCCGGAGAGGGCGGCGCATGGGGAATGGCTCTGCTTGCGGCATATACTGTATGCGGCGGCGGAAAATCACTGTCGGAATTCCTTGACAGCGAGGTATTCATCGGTATGGAATCCACCACGCTTCAGCCCGAAAAGAACGGTGCAGAGGGTTTTGCAGGATTTATGGAAAACTACAAACGTGGACTTGCGGCACAATACGCAGCGGCAAAGTAAGAAAGGACGCAATATGTTAGAAAAATTAAAGCAGGAGGTGCTTGAAGCCAATCTTCTGCTCCCGAAATACAACCTTGTAACGTTCACCTGGGGAAATGTTTCCGCAATTGACCGTGAGAGCGGAATGATGGTTATAAAACCCTCCGGTGTACCGTATGAGGAAATGACAGCCGAGGATATGGTGGTGGTCGAACTTGCAACAGGAAAAACAGCCGAAGGCAAGTGGAAGCCATCCAGTGATACGCCTACTCATCTTGAGCTATATCGTTCCTTCTCAGCTATCGGAGGTGTCGTACATACCCACAGCCGCTGGGCTACTTCGTTCGCACAGGCAGGTGCAGGCATTCAGCCGATGGGCACAACACAGGGCGACTACTTTTATGGCGAGATACCCTGCACCCGTGCCATGACTCCCGAGGAGATTCACGGCGAGTACGAAAAAGAAACAGGAAAGGTCATAATCGAAACATTCAACAACATCGATCCTATGACTATCCCTGCGGTGCTTGTCAAAAGTCACGGTCCGTTCACCTGGGGCAAAGACGCACACGAGGCGGTGCATAATTCCGTAGTGCTTGAGGAAGTTGCATTTATGAATTACCACGCCATCACTATCGCACCCACTGCAGGAAGAATGCAGCAGGAGCTTCTTGACAAGCATTATCTTCGCAAGCACGGTGCAAACGCCTATTACGGACAAGGCTGAGAGTGCTTGTAATCTGACTGCGACGCTAAAACAACCGACCGCTTTAAAAGAACGAAATAACATAACCGCAGGACTGCTCAGCTTTAAATGAGCAAGTCCTGCGGATTTTGTTTTTTTAAGAATAATCAAAAACTCTATATTCCTTACCATGATGCGATTGCGGATATTCTGTTATCGCTTGACGGCGAGGGGTGCTTTGTATTACCGCATTCATAAAGGGTTTGCTTTGTGTTCTGTTGCTTTTTCTGAACTTAACTGCAACACACAGGTTTAGCTTTTCTGCCGCTCTTTTACATCTCTATTGCAAACTGACAAAATGTAATATATTTCAAAAATTCTATTGAAAAATCTAAATAAATCATATATAATTAAAATGTCAAATTTGCGAAACACTCTTTCGCACTATATGTTAATAACAGCATACAAGATTTGAATTATGAGGTGATAATATCAGACAATTATTCAACAAAAGCGGCATGATGATAACATTCTTTGCCGTAACGTATTTTCTTTGCGCTTTTCTCATTTCCATGTTTTTAAATTCAGTAAGCTCAGGCGTCGCAGGCAGGCTTTCGGATAATGCGGAAATAATAACAGTTAATCAGGACAACAACTCTGAAAGCGCCCTTACCTACAGCGATTTAGGCGATATACTGTCAAAGCATAAAGCTATCGGCGCAATAAAGCTCGTAATCGAATACAATTCCGGCTACGCCCTGTTTGACTACGAAAAAACATCTTCTGAAAACAGCGCACCGACCGCCGTGATAAAGCCCGAACTTGAGCCGTACTGTATGACGATAAACGGCAGAAAAACGATAAACTTCATCGGACAGAATTACACCGTCAGCAGTATCAACATATACGGAGGTAAAGACAGCGATTTCATATTGCAGTCTGATAAGCTCAGCGGCAGCACGGTGCGGTTTTCGGGCCTGACGCTTATAATTGACAACAAAGATAAAACGCCCTCAGTCACCGAAAGCATAAAATCAGATATAAATGAGAAAAATCCCGATACCAATATCAGAACCGATGATATATCCAAGATATCGGGAAAAAGCAATCTCTTTACATCAGGCAATATAGTTATCATCATTGCAATATTGCTTATCGGTCTGCTTATTCTTATGAATTCGGGCGTGTTCACATGGTCATGGATAAACTCCAAGCGCTCCGAAATAATGGCTCGCCGTATATGCGGTGCAGATGATGCGGACATTAAAAAAAATGATATTCACAAATTTTCTTATGATCTCCGCAGTCGGCATACTTATCGGCTTTATTGTCACACTGATCCTTACTCTTATTCCTGCCGTTTCTTATTATCTCGGCAATATCAGAATTTCCGCAGGACTTATATCCGTAGCGTTCATCCTTCTTATCGGCGGTATAATTTCCTACAGTCTGAGTGACAAGTATTCGCATGAACAGGTCATTTCGTTAAGGAGAGTGTTATGAACAAGCAGCTTATAAAAATAATTCTTTTCGATATAAAGTCAAATCTGCTTTCCTGCCTGCTTCTTACATTCCAGATGATAGTAGCATTCTTTGTTATAGGCAATCTTTGCAGTATCACCGCATATAAAACTGTAACTGTGAATGCCCTTGACGGCTTTGATTTTCCCAAAAACTGCTACAGCCCGTCAAGCACCGATATTTACACCGACGGCGGAATAGTGGTTGATTATGACGACATAGAAAAGGAAAGAAACCTCAGCTATTACATAGCCGAAAACTATAAAACCGAGGGGCGTTCCGAATTCTATGAAGAAAAAGACGGTACAGAATATACTTTGTCTGTAATTACAGAGCATTACTTTGATATATTCGGCTTTGAAGTAAGCAAAGGACGGCTGTTCCAAAATACAGAATACGGCAAAGAGCTGTCAGATAATCCGCCTGTAGTTCTCGGCAGTGACTTTGAAAACGACTATAACATCGGTGATTTGTACCTTGATAAATACGAGGTAGTCGGTATACTGAAAAGCGGCATGAAAACAACCTTTTTGAAAGGCGACAAAAGCTCTGTTGTTTCCGCCGACAACAAAGTGTTCACTCCTGTCATGAGCATTGAAAGCATGAAAGCACAAGGCATTGATTACCCCACCTCACTTATCTATGCCGATGATAAATCCGACCTTGCCGCAATAAATGATTACGCCGCAGAAAACGGCATGAATACATATAACTTCATATCTGCCGATGAAACAAGACAGCTTATCGACCTTGTTTCGACAAAAGCCGATATTTCACTCATCGTCATATCATCAATAATCATTATTCTTGCGGTATTTTCAATGATACAGTCCACCCTGCTCTATGTCAGAAAAAATATCCGTGAACTGCTCATACACTTGATTTGCGGCGCTTCACAGTCGGATATCCTGCTCAGGATAAGCGCCGAGGTGCTGATTATAAACCTTGTCGGCGTTGTTGTTTCATCTCTTATATTTATGTCACTCCGGACTACACTTGTTTTTATGCTGACAGGCATTGCAACGGCAGTGATAGCCGTTGTGCCCGTTATGGTGAGCATTAAGAGAAAACCGCTTATAATGCAGATAAAGGAGGAAAAGTAAATGATCAGACTCGACAACATATCAAAGACTTTCCGTGACGGTGACGCACAGGTTCAAGCATTGAAAAATATCAGCTTTGAAGTAAACAAGGGTGAACTTGTCGCAATAATCGGAAAAAGCGGAAACGGAAAATCAACGCTTCTTAACATTCTCGGACTTCTCGACAAGCAAACGGACGGCGATTATTATATTGACGGCAAAAAAGTTTCTTCCATACCGGAGCGTGAAAAAGCAAAGCTCAGAAACAGTCATATAGGCTTTGTAATGCAGGATTTCGCCCTTGTCGAAAAATACACGGTAAAGCAGAATATAAATATCCCTCTTATATACACAGATAAGCCCATCAATAAGGAAAAGGCGATAAACGATGTATTAAAAAGCGTCGGACTGTCCGATAAAACAAACACGCCTGCCTACAGACTGTCGGGCGGTCAGAAGCAAAGAGTAGCCATAGCAAGAGCAGTGGTAAACGAACCGCAGATAATCCTTGCCGATGAACCGACAGGTGCGCTTGACAGCATGACCGCAGATGAAATAATGCAGATTTTCGAACGCCTCAATATGTCGGGAAAAACCGTCATAATCGTAACCCACGACAAAGACATTGCCGCTCGCTGTAAGCGTGTCATCGAACTTTCGGACGGGGAAATTGCGAAAGGTGCAAATTAATCAATTCGTGCAGTAATGAAAAAAACGAGTGTTTCTGATTGACTTTTTCAACATTCTGAGGGTTGCCGCAGCAGCCCTTTTATTATGTCCGAATTTATAAATATGCAAAGCTAAGGTTCAGAGAAGCGGATAAATGTGACATAACGGTATTGTTATACCGGAAGCTGTTGATATTCGGTTTTAAATATGGTATAATTACGTCAAATATAACCTCACATGAGTATAACACAACAGCATCGTCTACGCCGGTGAAAATATAAACAAAGGCAGTGCTGTTGTATCAGATGAAGATATTGTAATGATATTCTTCGCTCCCGGGCGTGCTATGGATGATATTGCAAAATAATCGAAGAAAAAAGAAAGGCGCTTAGTAATATGTTGAAAGACGGACTGTATGAGCAAATTATCAATAAAGGGCTGGAAACAGAGCTTTCCACTACGGACAAGCTTTCTACCACAGCGCCCATCGACAGTGCGGAAGCATCCAGAGTGCTGGCAAAATACATTGCTGAAGTTGTAGAAAAAGGCCTTGATAATGTTGCCGACAACGGCGGAGATGTAAACTCGCAAGTTGCTCTTGCAAACCGTATTATTTCTACAATTATCAACGAAACCAAAGAAAACGAGCTTGATGAAATGACGGTCGCAGAGCGGGCAGAACAGCTTCTCGCCCTCTTTGACAAAAAGAACAGCATTCTTGCCATAGATGAGAAGGCGGCGATTATCCGCCCCGAAACATCTATTGCGCAAAGCTCATTATTTACAGGCGCAATCCACGAACCGCAGATGTTTACCGAGCTTAAGAAAGAAATTATATCCTGTAACCGCATTGATATGCTGGTATCCTTCATTAAATGGAGCGGACTGCGCTTAATAATGGATGAGCTTACAGCCTTCACACAAAACGGCGGTGAACTCCGCATTATTACAACTTCCTATATGGGAGCGACCGATGTCAAGGCAATCGAAGAACTCCGCAAACTTCCCAACACAAAAATCAAGGTTAGCTATGACGCCAGACGCACCAGACTTCACGCTAAAACGTATGTCTTTTATCGGGATACCGGTTTTACTACTGCGTATGTCGGTTCATCAAATCTTTCAAACGCCGCAATTTCCAGCGGTCTTGAATGGAATGTAAAGGTTACAAGAAAAGATCTCCCTGAAACGATCGACAAAATCACAGCTACCTTTGAAAGCTATTGGAACTCCAATGAATTCGAATATTACAGCGAGGAACAAAAGGAACGTTTAGCCCGTGCGCTAAAAGCTGAAAAATACTTTGACAATAACAGTGCCGAAATTTATACGATGGATATTGCCCCGTATTCCTACCAGCAGGAAATTCTTGATAAACTGGACGCAGAGCGTAAAGTGCGTGGTTATAACCGTAATCTCATAGTCGCCGCCACAGGTACCGGAAAGACGGTTATATCTGCACTTGATTACAAGCGGTTTTGCAGGCAAAATAACGATAAGCCTTGTCGACTTTTATTTGTGGCTCACCGTGAGGAAATTCTGAAGCAAAGTATGTACACCTTTCGTGCCGTACTGAAAGATGCAAACTTTGGGGAAATGTTCGTAGGCAACTATAAGCCGGAGAGCATTGACAATCTTTTTATGTCCATACAAACATTCAACTCCCAGAGCTTCACAGATAAAACGTCGCCGGATTTTTATGATTACATTATTGTCGACGAATTCCATCACGCCGCCGCACCCACATATCAAAAACTATTGTCATATTATAATCCGCATATTCTTCTCGGTTTGACAGCAACGCCTGAACGTATGGACGGCAAGAGTATTTTGCCGTATTTCAATAATCGCATAGCGGCCGAAATTCGTCTGCCCGAAGCTATTGACCGTAAGCTCCTTTGCCCTTTTCAATATTTCGGAGTGACCGATTCTGTCGATCTTGATAACTTGAAATGGGCGGCAGGAGGCTATGACAAAGGTGAGCTTTCTCGAATTTATACGCTGAGCGGTATGATAGCAAATCGCCGTGCCGATCTTGTAATCTCATCATTGCTTAAATATGTTACCGATATTGACGATGTAAAAGGTCTCGGATTTTGCGTAACGGTTGAGCACGCAATATTTATGTCGGATTATTTCAACGCTCACTCGATACCGTCAATGTATCTGACCGGGCATTCACCCGACGAAGAAAGAAAAGAAGCAAAAAGCCGACTTGTAAAAGGCGAAGTGCGCTTTATATTTGTTGTCGATATATACAACGAAGGTGTGGACATTCCCGAAGTCAACACGGTTTTGTTCCTGCGTCCGACTGAATCTTTGACGGTATTTTTGCAGCAGCTCGGACGTGGACTGCGTTTATCCGAGGATAAAGAATGCCTGACCGTACTTGATTTTATCGGACAGGCAAACAAAAAATATAATTTTGAGGATAAGTTTGCGGCGCTTCTTTCCAACACAACACGAGGCGTAACACGTGAGATCAGAGATGGATTTATTTCACTTCCAAAAGGATGCTATATTCAGCTTGAAAAGAAGGCGGCAAGATATATTCTCGATAACATCCGCTCATCCTACGGTAACAGTGCCGGTCTTATCGCACGAATAGCAACTTTTGAAGAAGATACAGATCAACAACTAACTCTTGAGAATTTTCTCGACCATTATCGGCTGGATCCCCGATCGATATATAAGTTTTCTTCCTTCTCCCGCTTATGCGCTCGTGCAGATGTGGCCGAAAATTTCGAGGAACCGATTGAAAATGTTATGACAAAGGCACTTAGCCGTTTTGCTTGCGTTGATTCAAGACGGTGGATTGCATTTATGCTCCGCATCTTAACAAATAACGGCTATCCCGACTTTGCAAAGCTCACGGATATAGAAAAGCGTATGTTCCAAATGTTCTACATAACAATGTGGGGAAAAGCAATAGAAGATTGGACTGCAGACGAAGTATCAGAAAATATTCACGCCCTTTTAAACAGCCCGACTATGCTTTCCGAGCTTATTGCACTGCTCAGATATAACTATAATCGCATTGATTTCATTGATGAACCCGTTGATCTCGGATTTGATTGCCCACTGGATCTGTATTGCTCATACACTCGTGAACAGCTGCTTGTAGCAATGGATTTTATGAAACCGAGTATAGTCCGTGAAGGTGTTAAATGGCTGCCGGATAAGAATATAGATGTATTCTTTATAACGCTGAACAAATCCGATAAAGATTACTCTCCGACAACCATGTATCAGGATTATTCCATCAACGAAACTCTATTCCATTGGCAGAGTCAAAGCACGACCAACGCAGAAGGCAAAGTCGGTCAGCGATATATCAACCACCGCAAAAACGGCAGTAAGGTTCTCTTATTTGTGCGTGAATTCAAGAACGATATTTACGGAAACACTGCGCCATACACTTATCTCGGCACAGCAAATTACGTTTCGCATAACGGCTCAAGACCGATGAATATAACGTGGAAATTAGACGAACCCATCCCCGCAAAATACCTGAAGAAAACGAACAAACTGGTGGTCGGATAACAGTAAAACTGTGGAAGCTGTAAAAAGACGAATTACGATTTTTCAACATACAAAAGAATTCAAGAAAGTTCGACCGCATTAGTGTTCAGGTTACCATAAACATATATTCCACCTGTTTCAGCAATAAAAAGAACGTGCTGTAAGCATACTCAACAAATTTTTGAAACGAAACAGTCAAAAACGGTCAGTAAAAAAACAAACCGCATAACAATGCGATTTGAAAGGAATTTGGTCGAGGTGACAGGACTCGAACCTGCGGCATCCTGCTCCCAAACGAACCTATAAGGGCAATTTCTGCTAAAAATAGCTTTTTCCGCCCCTTTCCGCTCGGAAAACCGCACTCTTCGGCACTCTTATCTCCACTGTTTCCGAGTGCTCCGAAACGGTAGGTGGTCTGTTATGTGGTCAACAGGGATTTCCGTGGAATCATATGCCCGCCTCGCCTCTCGCATTTACTCGAGAGGTGATTGCTTTTTATACGGTTATTATAACTCTGAACAACCCCTGATTCAAGTCAAAATTTGCACCGCAGTAGACAAAGAAAAAAGGCGACGGACAAAATGCCACTTGGCTTTTTCGGCAGATTTTCAAAAACAATAAAATCTGCCGAAAATTTGTTGACAGACTCCTCGATTTCGGCTATAATAATAGCGTAGTTAAAATTAGCCGAATTATATGGATAGGTGATACAAATGAAATATATCAGCCGACATATAGAAGAACAAATCTTAAAACTGAGCCAGTCTTACTCAGCTATTCTCTTGACCGGTCCGCGGCAGGCAGGCAAAACAACCATGCTGCGCTCTCTGGCTCAGAAAGAAAACATCGGCCGTGAATATGTGACCCTTGATGATCTGACGGTACGCGACATGGCCAAAAATGACCCGGCATTGTTTTTACAGCTTCATAAGCCGCCGGTACTTATCGATGAGGTGCAATATGCTCCGGAGCTGTTTACCTATATCAAAATCCATATCGATGAATATCACAATCCCGGCAATTTCTGGATGACCGGCTCGCAGATTTTCCGCCTCATGCGGGGCGTGCAAGAATCCTTAGCAGGCCGTGTGGCACTTCTGCACATGTCCCCCATGTCGCAGCGGGAAATCATCGGCGCTCCCTGCGTGCCCTTTACGACAGATATGGATCGATTGCTAGCAGAGCGCGATCAATTTCAGCCCGTAACCACGCCGGAGCTGTTCGCCCGCCTGTGGCTTGGCTCTATGCCGGGGCTCATCAGCGGACAGTCGCCTGACCGAAATATTTTCTATTCGTCTTATCTTTCCACTTATGTGGAGCGGGATGTCCGGGAACTTTCCGGCAGTGTGGATGCGCTGAAATTCAATCGTTTCGTCACAGCTGTTGCTGCCCGCTGCTCGCAACTTCTAAACTACAAAGCACTGGCCGATGATGCGGATATTGATATGCCTACGGCGAAGAACTGGGTCAACATTTTGGAAACGTTGGGGATCATCTTCCTGCTACACCCCTATTCCAATAACGTCCTCAAACGTACCATCAAGACGCCGAAAGTGTATTTCTATGATACCGGTTTGGTTTGTTATCTGACCCGATGGTCCTCTCCGGAGGTGGCCGAAAGCGGCGCCATGAGTGGCGCACTGCTGAAAAACTTCACCGTGTCGGAAATCATGAAAAGCTATCAGAATGCGGGACTGGAACCGTATCTCTACTTCTACCGCGACCGAGATGCTAAAGAGATTGACGTCATTCTGGAAGGCGATGGGAAGCTCTGTCCATTGGAGATCAAAAAGACCGCTACGCCCGATAAGCGTCTGACCCGTGTTTTTAGCGTGATGGATAGGAGCCCCCTCCAGCTCGGCACCGGCGCTGTCCTCTGCATGGCGGAGCAGTTCGGAGCGTTTGATAGAGACAATCTGATTGTGCCGATCTGGATGATATGAGGTTTTATCAAGCATATCAGCTATTATTCGCATTTAACGTAAAACATCAGGCACTTATTCTCTATTATCGAAAGCGAAACATGATGCCCTATGAAATTTGGTTTTGACTTTGATGAGACATTCCATGTTCGAAAAATAGTATTAGCCAAGAATAGATTCATCAATACTTTTAGGAAAGATGATATGGATAATCATGTGTTGAAGAATAAAATGAATACTGGTAAAAAACAATCGAAGTGGGATATATATGAAGCCGCAATCCTACTTGATGGATATCTTGAGACTCAGCAAAAGTGTCAGCCAAGGATACAAATTATCAAACGTGTTTCGGAACAATTACGCAACATGGCTATCAATCGCGGAAAAGTGATTGATGAAGTTTATAGAAACGAGAATGGTATCTCTTATCAGATGCAGAGTATGGATTCTGCGAACAAAGGCGAAAATGCTTATGTCCCAGCAACGAGACTATTTAAGGAAGTGGTAGAACTCTACCGCACAGATACAGAAAGATATTTTGACATACTTGAGGAGGCGAAAAGAATGGTTGCAGCCAAGCAAAATAACAAAGAAGCTTTTTTGGTGTGGGCTGCATCTGTTCTTCCCGCCCAGAGATGCAAGTGGATAGAGAAAAATATCCTGAAGATGGAACATTTCGCTGTTGTCTTTAAGTTGATATCAGGCTCGATATTTGATATTACAGATACGGCAATGTTGACAACTATTTATGAGGCTGCTGGAAAGAATAAAATCTTCCTAATTAAGAACAGAAAACTCATCAAAAATATAAACGATGATTTTCAAACTTATATGCAATATTGCTCACAGCTTTCAAAAAAGGCAGATCAAGCGACTGATTCAGATATGCTTGTGAATGAACCCTCTGCAAAGTCGATGAGCACTTTTGCCACTTTGACGGAACAGGAAGCCGGGACGACAGCATCTAAACATTCGATGTTGGTAAATGCCCCTACCTCGGCTGCTTGCGAGGCCGAATTTCTTGCCTATTTACAGAATACTGCCAAGCTTGCAGACAAAACTTGCGTCTCTTATGTTTCCTCAATCAGAAGTGCGGAGCGTTATGCCGTTGACAATGGGTATTTATCCTACTCGTTATTCAATGAAGATAAAGAAAAGATTATCGCAACAGCATCCGAATTGTATAGTGATTCTGATTTCATTAGCTATAATGATAACCAGCATAATCGTTTCAGCGCTGCTATTAACAAGCTACTGGAATTCATAGGTGCTGATATTCCAGAAAAAGCTGCTGCATCTCTCGGAAAAAGACATGACAATCAAATCACTGCTCCGGCAGAAGCAAACAGTGAAATAGTCGCCGTGCTGAAACAGCACTATGAGTACGGATTCAAGTATGATTCCATAAGGGAACTCATGCGCTTCCGTCAGTTTGCGGATGAGATGGGAATCACACTCCCAGAAGAAGATGAAGATTTGAAAACTTCTATCCTGTCTTCCGGCACCGTTATCGACGACAAGGTTTACTGTAAAAATGACGATATGCTACAGGAGCTTCAGCGCATCGTTGACGATATTTTATCATCTGGTGCAGTTGTTATTTATTATGAAAGCCTGTTTGAAAACAAGCAGGAATGGATGGAGTCCCATGTTATTACCTCCCCCGATATGCTCAAGGAGTATCTTCAGTACAATATCTCAGGGTGTTCCTTCTCCAAGAAGTTCATGGTCAAAGGTAGCAGATGTTCCGAAAAGGATGCCGTCACCGATGAGTTAAAGCGAATTTGGGGAGCGCATCCGGTGGAAAGCGTATACAGACTGAGTGATCGTCTGCCGTACATACCGATAGGAAATATCTGGCGTGTAATATCGGGAAATGACCTTTTTGTATTGTCCTCCGAGGGAGAATATTTGTTTATCGACCGTTTCCGTATCACAAAAGACGAGGAAGAAGATATTCTCGACTTTGTGGACGAGATCTGTGAGGAGAACGGTTTTGCTTCACTTTGCGACGTTCCTTTGGGCAGTATTGAAGAAGAAAACTACGAGCTTACGCAGACCGCAATATATAATGCAATATATAAAAAAGTGCTGTCCGGCAAATATCATCTGAACGGGAAAATTCTTACAAAGGAAAAATCTGAGTTGGATGCCGTAATGCTGCTGAAGCAGTACATAAAAGACAAAGACGAATGCACCTTTGATGAGGTGGCAGATAAGGTGGTGGAATTGACCGGGGGTATCAATCGTCAATATGCATTTCAAGCGCTTTATGACGATATGGTGCGGGTAGACAAAAACCGTTTTGTGGCCAATAGACTTGTCAATTTCTCTATAGATGAAATTGACACGGTGCTGGCGGGATTTGTTACTGATAACTTCTGTGCGATTCGGGATGTGACCACCTTTGCCATGTTCCCGCTTTGCGGGCAGAACTGGAACCATTATCTGCTGGAAAGCTTCTGCTATAAGTATAGCAGAAAATACAGCCTTCATGTGATTCATTTCAACGATAAAAATGCTGGAATCATCGCAGAGAAGAATTTTAATAAGAAATACAACGAAATGCTCGTCATTGCCCTTGCGAGAACCGATGTAGAACTGTCACCGGAGGTTATCGGACAATACTTGTTCAACACGGGCTATATGGCCAAGAGCAAATACGCTAAGCTAGGCGAAATCGCACAGCGAGCGTCGGAACTACGGGAAAAGAGGTGATTGTATGTATTCCTATGCTTTTGATTCGGAGACAGGTGGAATCATACTGAATTCCACTCCTACGAATTTTTCCAAGGAGCCAAGACCCGTTTACGCTGCGGAACTGGACATCCTTGGTTTTGATAAATACTGGGATTACAACAAACAGAACGATGTGCCCTATATGTGGGCAGAGTCTAATACTTACTGGTACAGAGGTGTACAGATAGCCAAGACAAAAGGCGGTGACCTTTACACTGCGCCGGAACTTCAGCCAGTTAGAGATGAAAACGGTTCGATTCCCTTTGGCAAGGCTGATGGTGCTAAGCTTGAGCAGATGGACATAGAAGCCATGTGTGCCGCTAACGAGGATCTACTTACTGTTATAGAGGATTCCACCGTTAAGAAAATTGTTAAGGAGTATGAAAAGTTTAAGGACAAACTGGATATTTTTCATGTGGCTTTCTCCGGGGGTAAAGACAGCGCAGTACTGTTGGACCTTGTGAAAAAGGCGCTGCCAAAAGGTAGCTTCGTTGTGATCTTCGGCGACACCGGCATGGAGTTTCCGGATACCTATGAGGCAGTAGAAGAAACAAAAAAACGGTGTGAAGCAGACGGCACTCCATTCTACATTGCCCGCTCGCATTTTGAACCCAAAGATTCATGGGAGCTTTTTGGTCCGCCTGCTAGAGTACTTCGCTGGTGCTGTAGCGTACATAAAAGCACGCCACAGACTCTGAAAATGAGGGAAATAACCGGTAAAGATGACTATATTGGTATGGACTTTGTCGGTGTTAGAGCACACGAAAGCTTGGCGCGAAGCAAATATGACTACGAGAATTTTGGGAAGAAGCAGAAAGGTCAGTACAGTTTCAATCCTATTCTGGAATGGACGTCTGCAGAGATATGGCTGTACATCTTTCTGAATCACATCAACATAAATAATGCCTATAAAAAGGGCAATTCTCGTGCAGGATGCTTGTTTTGTCCTATGGGTAGAGGAGCAAGCGACTATTTCAGAAGGAATGCGTACACGCAGGATATTGATGAATATGTAGGATATATCAAAAAATCTTACCTATCATCAGATCCCCAAAAAGTCAATTCTTACATCACAAACGGTGGCTGGTGCGCAAGAAATAATGGTAGAGATTTAAAGGAAAATAAATTTCGGTGTGCAGAGAATATAACAAATGGCTTTATTACAATAACCGTTACAAACCCTAATGAGGACTGGAAAGAATGGATAAAGACATTGGGGATGCTTACGGAAACCGATAGCGGTTACACGGTACGCTATGAAGGTGAAGAAATTGCGTTTCAAGTTGAGAATACAGAAAATGGATATATCGTTTCTCTGCCTGAAAGGCTATCTGTAGAAAAGCCAAAGTTTTCAAGATTATTTAAGCAGGTTTTCAGAAAATCAGCATACTGTTCAGCATGTCAGGTGTGTGAAACAAACTGCAGAAATGGCTGTATTAAGTTTATCAATGGAAAACTCAGTATAACCAACTGCTTGCATTGCTATCAATGCCATATGATTGAAAGTGGATGTCTATTGTTCCATTCGCTTCGCCATCCACAAGGAGGAGGAAAAAGTATGAAAAGCTTAAACTCGTTTGCTGACCATGCACCAAAGCGTGACTGGTTAGTTTCGTTCTTTGAATTAAAGGAGGATTTCTTTACAGAGCATACACTTGGTCCCATGATGTATGACATGTTCAGAAGATTTCTCAGAGATGCCGGTCTTAATGAGAAAAACCATTTTACTGATTTTGCAGAGTTGATAAGCAATATCGGATGGGAGACGGATACTGCTCTTGGGCTTGTATTAGTTAATCTTGCAATGGAGAATCCGCAAATTGCTTGGTATATCAAAAATATGGATATTGGCTATTTTTATGAACGTAAGCAAATTGAAGAAATGCTTATTTCACTTGAAGTTAAGCCAAAGGATGCAAAATCTATAGCAAAGGCATATAAGCGTATCGTAGATACTCCGTTCGGGACAGTTTTGAACTTCGGCTATGTAACTGATGACGATGATATGGTGCGAACCAAGTGCTCTATCAGCGATAATCGGGTTGTACTTTATGCACTTTATAAATTTGCCGAGAAGTGCAACATGGACAAGGAGTTCCATGTTTCCTATCTCTTCAACGAATCTGTAGAGCGTGATGGTGTCAGCCCGGTGCGTATCTTCGGTCTGTATGATGAGGAGGAGCTTAAATCTATTCTCTTAGGTCTTTCCTCTGCGTACCCGGAATTCATCAATGCAACATTTACCAATGATCTGCAAACCATCACCCTGCGGGATAAGACCAGCAACGATGTGCTGAACCTGTTCAAGGAGGAATTATAAGATGCCGGTACAGAATCTGAAATACTGCGAATACTTTGATGTTAATGAAAAGTATTTTCCTTGCATTGACGAGTCCGCCATCAACAGCGGCGCGGCTTGGGATACTACATACCCCCATCAGACCTTTGTTGACCTACTCACTCTGACGGAAAAAATGCTGAGTGGCAACACAAATCGTTCCATTTGGATTCACGGTGCTTACGGTACTGGTAAATCTCAGTGCGCTTATACACTCAAAAAGCTACTGGAGGTGCCAGAAAATGAAGTTAGAGCATATTGGGACAAGTTTGAGCCGCTGAAAAAGAATCCTGTTCTGCTAGAAAAACTTATCGGTCACAAGGTGCAGAGCATTGTGACGGCATACCGCTATGCCTCCGGAAGCATTACCACACCACAACAGCTTTTCTTTGCGGTGCAGGAAAGCATCAAGAAGGCCTTGGATACGAACAAGGTCTCATACAAGGGTGAAAATTCCCTGAAAGAGAGCGTTATTGCTTGGCTGGAAGATCCGATTCACAATCAGTTTATGAACGCTCTACTTCAAAAGCCGAAGTGGATGTCCACCTTTTCTCAGTCCTCTGCAGATGAGATTATCAACACACTGAAAAAGAGCAACGATGTTTCCTCTCTAATGGATAATATTTTCGGTCTTGCCGCAGAAGAGGGCATTACAGCTCTCGACCTTTCCGCAGATTCCCTGCGTGACTGGATTGTGGATATTATCGATAAAAATAATATTAAGCTCGTTCTTATCTGGGACGAATTCAGTGACTATTTCCGTCAGAATAGCACCTCTCTGGGCGAGTTTCAGAAAATTGTTTCCATCTGTCAGGAAAAACCATTCTACTTCGTCATCGTTACGCATCCCCTATCCTCCCTTGCAAAAAAGTATGACAGCGGAGATAAGACTAATCCTTGGTCTGTTGTGCAGCAACGCTTTGATAAGGTGGAAATCACCCTGCCTGACAACATCGCCTTTGACCTTATCGGTCATGCATTTAGCGTAAAGCCCGCCGCTAAAGCAAGCTGGGTACAGATGACCGGAGATTTGAATTCTTATGTGACGAATGCCCGAAATGCCGTCATCAAAGCGGCAAATATTAGCGGCGAAAATGTGATGCGGGATATTTTACCTATTCATCCAATTGCGGCGCTCGTTCTAAAAAATATTGCCTCTGCTTTCCAGTCCAATCAGCGTAGTATGTTTGACTTTATCAAAACGCCGAAGGATATGGATGTCAAGGCATTCCAGTGGTTTATCCAGAATACCAGCCCACTTTCCGACCGACCCTTCCTAACCGTGGATATGCTCTGGGACTTCTTCTATGAGAAGGGCAAAGATTACCTGTCCTCAGACATCAAGCTTATTTTGGACACCTTCCCTCAGCAGACACAACTAAATGATAAAGAAAAAGTCGTCCTGCAGACCATTTTGATTATGCAGTCTATTGACCAGCGATTAGGCGGTGCACTGCCGATTCTAAAGCCTACGGACCAAAATATCAGCTATGCTTTTGAAGGCGATACCGGCGAACTAGAATCCTCCTGCAAGAGCATCGCAAAAGCTCTGGTAAAGAAAGGTATCTTGATTGAAAATCCGATTGCGGACGGCAAAAAAGTGTATTCCGCTGCTGTTCTTGCAGGTGATAGCGCCAAGATTGAGGCGTTCAAGAAGGATATCCGTGAGAAGCAAGGTACAACTGCCAAGCTCGTCTCGGAAGGTGCTGCTGTTGCAACGTCACTCAGCCTTACTCCTGCGCTGAAGCTTCGCTACGCGCTGGATTTGGAAAGCGGCAAACTGCCGGTTGTAACTATGTCAGATTTCAAGAAAGCTATGGACGCCTTGAAGAACAAAGATGTGGACTGGCATTTTTATGCCGTACTAGCGCTGGCAAAGACCGACGAAGAAGCTCAAAGCTTCCGCACCCTGATAAAGAAAACCATCGCAGATCCTGCATATAAAAACATTGCTATTATTGATGCTTTGTCCACACCTTTGGGATTAGAAGCTTTTGAGCAGTATGTAGACTACTCCGCTATGTCAATGTATTACAATGGCAACAACGGACAGCAGTCAAAAGAAAATGCAAAAAAGGCAAAAGATGTACTGGAGCGTGATTGGAAAGATCGTATTCACGACGGACAGTTCATCGTCTTTACCTATGCAAATCAGGACGGTGAAAAAGCAACCGGCACTGGCGCTGTTCAGACTATTCTGCAAACGATTGTCCTGAATCGATTCAAGCATGTACAAGACTTTACAAAGGGCCTTTCAGAAACTCAGTTGAAGCTCACTACTCCGAAGCCCGTTGCAAAATACGGTATGGGCGTAATGGAAATCAAGGGTCTGATTGCCGGATGTGAAAAGTCCATTCTGGGCAAATTCTGGGGCAAGAAGGAATATTGGAAGGACGAGTCTCTTGCAGGTGAGCATATCGTCATCATAAAGAAATCTGTTGACAAGATGATTGAAGATGCCTTCAAGAGTAGCGGTAAGATTTCAATTGGTGAAATTTACGATCACTTGGAAACCACTTTTGGCTTTTCCGTCTGTAACCTTTCTGCGTTCATTACCGGTTTCCTGCTGAAAGAATATAGTACAGAGCCATATCGTTCTATGGATGCGGAAGGACACAGAGATTCCATGACGCCAGACAAGCTTTCTGAGATGATTGGAAACTATATCGGTAAGAGTCCTAAATCAACCTATATTGTCAGCTTGACCGAAGAGGAAAAGGCATTCTATGAGCTCACGGAAAACGCATGGAATATTACCGCCAACACATGCTCCTCACCCCAGCAGGCAGGTACGCTCGTCCTTTCAAAAATGAGAGACCTGTCATATCCTGTTTGGTGCCTGGAAGATGTGGACCCTACCGGGGTATTTGACCTTGTCAAGCTTTATATCAAGCTCGTGCAGAGTAAAGGCGATGAAGCACACGATGTGGCCAATGAAATCGGCAAGATTGCAATTCAGCGGCCGTCATCCGCGCAAAATCTGAAGGCACTGCTCACTCTTGACAACTGCAAAAAGGGTATGCATATATTCCTTGAACGTTTTGAGGGCGGCAAGCTGTTGAATGTTGCCAAAGAAATTGGTGCAGATGATTCCGTCATGACGGATATTAAGAAACTGTTCAGCGTTCAGTATTCTGCCCTTTGGATTGGGTCGACTGGAGAGGATGAAATCCGAAAACTCATAACTGAATATGAAGTTGTGAAGTCTACCAACATTCTTCTGAATGTTACTGCTCATTCCAAGGATGCTGCATTTAAGGAATGGCGAGAAACGTTGAAGTTTATCGGTTTCTCCTGCGAGTCTGTCAAGGCTAAAAAGCCTGCACTTGACAAGTTTTTCTACAGTTTACTTCGCATTGCAAACTACGAGGATATGCTACCAGAGCATGTAAAGTCATTCCTTGATGAGATGACCAATCATATGGCTGATATTCGGGGGATACTTAATAATCCTCTATCAGTCTTTATGGATATATACGCTCCCTATCTAGAAGGTTTTACTGAGGCAGAATGTGAGGAAATCAAGAATTCCATCACATCTGAGATGTTTACTGTCTCCTCCACAGCAAGCAATGCTACCGTGAAAAAAGCCGCAGAAGACTACAGAAAGAATCAGGTGAAATCGCAACTTTATAAGCTGTGGAGCGATAAGACCGGAGGAAGTAAAAATCCTCGTGTATGGTCTGAAAAACACCGCACGCCAATTCTGTGCTGCATGAAAGATACTCAGTATATCGCCGCAAAGAAAGTGTTTGCTACACTTAACAGTAGCACGCAAAGCGAAGCGGATATCAAGGAGGCTTTGGAATTCCTTCAGAAAGCTGACTTCTTTGATGATATTGCTTCCGCTGATTATCGTGATGAGTGCTTTGCAAAGCATATTATTGGTGATTACACAAGCCTAATTTCAGATAAGAATGCGGTAAGAGACGCACTGGAAAGCACCGGAATTAGCGCCTATGAATGGAATGACAACCCTTCTATTAGAAGCAAGGTTGATAGTATGGCGAATGCTGAATATAATGCAGGCGGCAGTGATAAGGTTGTCGACATCATCGAAAGCATGGATGATGCAGAACTAAAGAAATGGCTGACTGACATTGTCAGAAAGGATATGGGCCTTGGCATCAAGATCATTATTAACAAGGAGGAGTAAGATATGCTTTGCCGAGAAGTGCAAAACTACATATCAACTGCAAAAGGACTGCCGTTTTTCTATGTAGTTGGTGATGAAGACTACTCTTCTGTACTAGTAGAATTGAAGCAAGTGGATATCTCCATTGTGAGAATGAGTGATTTCTGCTTCAAGGATGATAAATTTCCTAGCGTAGATGAGCTGGTGGATTATTTCCAAACTTCCGATGTGGATTATAGAAATAACAAATTTGTCGTCGTCGGTCTTGGTGAATATCTTGCACTCAGAGGACCCGCCATTGCAGAGAAGGAACTACGTAGGTTGAAGAATACCACCCTTGGAAATGCAAGAGCCATTCTTCTGCTGAGGGGGGTTCCTATTCAGGCCACGAAAATTATCCGTGATGATAACAAGATAGTGGACCAGCAGAGAGCATATATCTCCGCCAATTCTCTCACAAACATATCAATTACGAATACACCGGAAGATGTTGGTCTTGTTGCAAATGAAGGTGTAAAACATTTGCTACGAGCACTGGAAGACGGCGCTTGCGGAAATGTATATGCAAGTACCTCATTGGTTCTTGATAACACCCTCTTTCCGATATCTAACCTCTCAGGAGCATATTCTGTTGTAAAGCTGCTTGTTGAGAACTTTACACTTGATATCGGGCTCGGTACGAAGGAGCAGTGGCAGCGGCTTCTGAAGGACCTAAATAAATACGGTAAAGACATCAAGACCGTATTTGATAAGAACGGCATTGACGAAAGAATCGTTGACGATTTGTGCTTGGCAGTTTCCGGCCTTGAGTATCGAAACTGGCTGGTTTTCCTGTATTTCAAATTAAATGCGAACCAGATACAAAACGCCTACCTGAAACTTGTGGTTGATGAAACCCTGAGTTTTCAGGATTTCAAAACCAATCTTATGGTAAAGATTACGGAGCTTTCTCATAAAGACCAGCATTTTAGACGGTTGTATGATAAGAGAAAAAAGCTGCTAAAAGATTTCCCAGAAGAAGATGTTGCCATCTTTGTGAAGGCAAATGAAATTGACCCCGCAGAGAGCATCTATCGCCTGACCGATAATACACTACTGGAAAAGAAGACTGCAGTTAAGTGGGTGGCACGGAACGGCTTTAGTGAAGCCATATCCTATGTATATCCCGCTCTTGATGCATATCTGAAGAAATATATATTTGACTGCCCTGTACTTGCAAGCGAATTGACAGAATACTTTGATTTTTATAAGCAGCAAAAGGTTTCCAATCGCATTTCAGATGATTTTGTCAAGCTCGTTGAGAAGTATGCATCTGGCATTTCATACGCGCAGCTACCCACAAGGGATAACGCAATCAAGGCCATTGCAGACAAGAACAGTGCTTACCTGTATTGGATCGACGCATTAGGCGTGGAGTACCTTTCTTATATTACCGCCCTTGCGAAGAAAAAGGGTCTGTCGATTCATACAGATATTGTCCGCTCCGATTTGCCGACAATTACATCGATAAACAAGCAGTTCTATGAACAATGGACGGGCGGTAAAAAATACAAAGAAGAACAGCTCGACAACATCAAGCATAAGGATAAGGGTGGCTATTTCTTTACGGATGACGAGGACCCGATTCATATCCCGGCAGAGCTTGAGATAATCGAAAAAGCTCTGAATACTGCTGCGATGGAGCTCGGCATGCATAACTGCAAATCGTTTGTTATCGCAAGCGATCACGGCGCTTCCAGATTGGCTGTTATAAAAAAGCAGGAAGTGCCGTATGAAACCGACACCAAGGGTGAACACTCTGGACGATGCTGCAAGGCTTTCGATGGATGCGATGTTCCTTACAAGGTTGAGGATAACGGATTTATCATTCTTTCCGATTATGGCAGATTCCGTGGCAGCCGCACTGCCAATGTAGAAGTTCACGGAGGCGCCAGTCTTGAGGAAATTGTTGTACCTGTAATTACGCTGACACTGAAGAAGCAGGCAAGCGTTCAGATTACAGTTATACATCCTGACGATATTACTGCAGATCGACATGATGGTGTTACGCTGAACTTGTACATTTCAGATGTGGAGTCACCGAACAACATCAGTCTTGTGATCGAGGATAAGCCTTATCAAGGTAAATCGGAAGATGGATCACATTATACCTTTGGACTTAAAGATATTAAGCGGGCAAAGATGAAGCCGTACACGGCCGATGTCTTTGACGGTGCTGATTTGATCGGTAGTGTTTCCTTCAAGGTGAGAGGCAAGACCGCTACAGTTAAAGATGATTTCGATTTTGGTGATGAATTCTAAGGAGGAGAACTATGGAGCTTTCCGAAAAGCTAAGAGATAATTTTGACGAGATGGTTGTCTATAAAGATTTGAAGAAAACCAACTTCTTCTCCACACTGAGTCTCCCTGCCTTTATGCGCGATTGGCTGCTGAAAAAGTTTGAGGACGACGAGGGCGAATTTGATAAAGATGATCTTGCCAGATTTGTCAAAAAATATATTCCTAGAAAAGACGACTGGAATGCGATAAAAAATGACATTGTTATTGAAGGTAAGACAGTAAAATTTCTTGCCAAGGTATCTGTAAATATTGACATCAAAACCGGTGAGGTTTCTTTTGCTCTGCCAGATTTCGGCTTGGGATTTAAAGAAACTATCATTGAAAGTGATGTGTGGGATTCATGCAAAGATGACCTTGTAAAAGGAAGAGATATATGGGGAATGGTGGAGCTTGGATATCGCTCGCCAGACGATTTTGATTTTACCTTTGAGTACGAAAGAAAATCGTCTAAAGCCAAAAATTCTAAAGATGGAAAAATCAAGCTTGCTTCCTTCAAAAATTTCTGTCCCTACGATATTGACCTTGAGGACTACAAAGAGGCCCGCAAAGAATTCACTACAGACGAATGGATTGATGTTATCCTTGGAGCTGTTGACTATAATGCCGCCGGATACGAAACCGAAGAAGAAAAGCTCACTATGCTTACCAGACTGCTTCCGTTTGTTGAAAAGCGCCTGAATCTGATCGAGCTTGCTCCAAAGGGTACTGGCAAATCTTATCTTTTTGGAAATGTTAGCCGATATGGGTGGCTTTCCAGCGGTGGTGTCATGAGCCGCGCCAAAATGTTCTATGACCAGACAAAGCGCCGAGAGGGATTGATTTCAGGGAGCGATTTCGTCACACTGGACGAAGTGCAGACAATTTCTTTTACCGATACCGATGAGATGCGGGCTGCTTTGAAAGGCTATTTGGAACAGGGCACATTTACCGTGGGCGACTATAAAGGAACTGCAGATGCCGGTATGATACTTTGCGGCAACATTCGCAAGGAAATCATGGATGCAGACGGTTATGAGAATATGTTCACCGAGTTGCCGCTCGTTTTCCATGAGTCAGCGTTGATTGAAAGATTTCACGGATTCATTAAAGGATGGAATATTCCACGCATGAAAGACGATTTGAAGGTAAATGGATGGGCGTTGAATTCGGAATACTTCTGTTCAATCATGCATGAACTTCGCAGTGATATGACCTACAGGAGCATCGTTGACGAATATATTGTTGTACCAGAAGGAGCCGACACGCGTGATACCGAAGCCGTGAAGCGAATTGCTACGGCATACCTGAAACTGCTCTTCCCGAATGTTCAGCGCATGGAAGATATAACACCGAGAGAATTCAAGAGATACTGCTTTGACCGTGCTCGCAGGATGAGAGATACGATTAAATATCAGCTTGGCTTACTTGATGTAGAGTATGCCGGAAAGGATTTGCCACCATTTAAGATTTACGGCATAGATGCTGAGTGACATGGAAACAAAAAAATGTTATGTATGCGGAAAAACTCCGTTGACAAAGGATGAAATAGGACTTACTAAAAAGATAATAGATAAGAAAGCTACAGCTTTTTATTGCTTGCCCTGTCTGGCGGAGTATCTTGAAGTAACCGAAGAGGAGCTGCTCGCCAAGATTGAGGAATTCAAGAACGAGGGCTGCACACTGTTCAAGTGAGGTGTTATAGCTAATGAAGCAATATATCTATGCCGATAATGCGGCAACAACAAAACTGGATAAAGCTGCGTTTGAGTCGATGATACCTTGGCTTCTTGAAGAGTATGGGAATGCTTCACAGCCATATGCATTTGCACGCAAACCGAAAAAAGCCATTGCAGACGCAAGAGCTACCATTGCAGAATGTATAGGCGCCTTACCGGAGGAAATTTATTTTACCTCCGGCGGCACGGAAAGCGACAACTGGGCTATAAAGGGATCTGCTTTTTCAGATCCTTACAAACGAGCCACTATTACCTCTTCTATAGAACATCATGCTGTTCTTCGCACATGTTCGGCAATAGAAAGCATGGGGTATCCTGTTACATTCGTATCTCCCAACAGATCTGGCATTATTACTGCAGATGCTCTTGAAGAGTTAATAACAGAGAATACCCGTCTTGTTTCTATCATGTTCTCCAATAACGAGATTGGAACCATTGAACCAATAAAGGAGTTGGTCGCGATTGCACACAAACATGGGGCGCTATTTCATACCGACGCAGTTCAAGCAGTCGGACACATTCCAATCAATGTGCAAGATCTCGGAATTGATATGTTGTCTGCTTCGGCTCATAAATTCAATGGTCCAAAGGGAGTCGGCTTTCTATACATTCGTAACGGGACTGAGATTAAGCCATTGAATGATGGTGGGTCTCAGGAGCGAGGTCTGCGAGCAGGTACGGAAAATATCGCTGAAATAGTGGGTATGGCTACCGCTCTCAAAATGAATATCAAGCACATAAAGGAAAACAAAAAATACATTTACTCACTTGAGCAAGTATTATTATCTGGTATCGGAGATTTAGACTTCATTAAGAATGGGGCTGATAACCACATCCCGGGAAATATCAGCTTATCTTTTAAAAACTCTGATGGAGAAGCTATCTTGCATCGAATGGATCTTATGGGAATCTGTATCTCAACTGGTTCTGCTTGTGATACTGTTAACACTCAGATTTCTCATGTAATTAAAGCTATTGGGGTTCCAGAAGAGTATGCCGCTGGCACCATAAGAATATCCCTAAGCAAAGATAACACAAAAGAAGAAGCTGAAAATATTGCTACTGCATTGGTTCGGATACTTGGTAAAAAATAAGATGGTTGTTGGCACATGAGTAGCTATCTAATGAGATAACCTCCCTTTTTGAATAAAAATATGAGAACTTCCATCGGCTTAATCGAAAAATGCACTTTAGTAGAGTTTTTAATATATTCTCTGGACTTTCGCAAACCTGTGTGGTACTGTTGTGTACTGCAAAGGAGGTGCGGATATGGCACAGATGAGTTTAGAAGAATTGTACCGTGGAGAAGGCGTGGGAGAAAAGTACGGCATTATGGGAGAAGTAATGAAAGACTTCCTCCAAAATGGGCGTCCGTCGGAATACGACGAGCGTACTTGGCTTGATATGCTGCTTGTCAAGCACGCGCTGATGGCGGCAGAAAAAATGAAAAATGAGGGCGACACGGTGTCGGGTATGACCGATGACATGTCGTCCTCTTCTTATGTGAGGTGGAATGAAAATGACAACGCTTGAAGATCTGTACTACGGCAATATCGTTCCGCACGAACACAGTTTTAAGCGCGGGAGTGCATACAGCGAAGTGTTGAGCTATGTTATCCGGCATCAGGACAGCTTGATACCGACGCTTACGGCTCAGCAAAAAGAAACCTTTGAAAAGCTCAAAGACTGCGAGGCGGAACTGCACGGTATGAATGAGCGCGAAGCGTTTATCAGCGGCTTTAAGCTCGCGGCGAGAATCATGACCGAAGTGTTGTACGAGCCGTCAGAGGATTGAATAAGCAGAAACAAGGCCGAGCCGATTTCGCGGTTTGGCCTTGCGATTTTCAGTTCGACACAGCACGGTTAAAATCTGCACCGCAGAAAACAAAGAAAACAGTATTCCCACAAAAGCGCCGGAATATACACTGCGAAAGTGAAAAACTTGACAAAATTTTTCCGGTATGTTATACTGCAAGTAAATAAAGCAACCGACAATTGAATACACATATTTCTGTTTTGAGTTTCAGACTCGCACTTACATAATCACCGATGCAACTACGCATCGGGATCGAGTGCGGGTCTTTTTGTTTTGCAAAACAGCAGTCCTCTACATAACACGGCGAAAAATCGTGTGAATTTAACAGGAGGAAAAACCAATGAAAGAATCTGTTCACACCGCTTATGAGGATCTTCCGCTGTTCCTTAATGCTGAAACGATAGCCAAGCTCCTCGGTATCTCCATCTCAAGCAGCTACGAGCTGATGCACGAAAAAGGATTTCCGTCGTTGCGTATCGGCTCACGGCTCATCGTACCGAAAGAAAAATTCCGCGCATGGGTCGAAGAAAAGACGGGAGGCAGCATTTGAAATTCACCCGATATCCAAAGCGTGATGCGATCCGGGATTATTTTCCTCTGCCGAATGAAATTTTCAGCTTGGGTCTCAGCACCGGTGAGATCGCAGTGTATGCGTATCTGATGTACTGCGAGGACAGGAAAACATTTCAGTGCCATCCGAGCTACAAAACGATTGGGAAAGCTGTCAGCATGAGCAAAAACACCGTTAGAAAACATGTGGATGGTTTGACCAAAAAACGGTTGATCACAACCGAGCCGACCTCTGTGTACACGCAAAAAGGCGAAAAGCGTAACGGCAATTTGCTCTATACCGTCCGCCCGATAGAGGATGCAGTGGAGTATCATTACGAGCAACAGCTGATACGGCTACACGAAGAAAATCGGCGTCAGGCAGCCTTGAAAAAACTCGCCGAATTTGACCGCAAACACGAAAAACCGGCGGTTTAACGGCAGTTTTACGCTCCGTACGAAAATAAGCAGGAGAAAGCGAGGGGTTGCCTTGCTTTCCCCTCGCAGGGAACAGCGGACGGCAACGCCGACCGCACAAGGCTTTGTATGGCTTTTAAGAACGGTTATAAAAGCTTCAATTTAGGGGTTGCGGCGATAAAAACCTCGCTGATTTAGGGGTTGCGAATTTTACCGCAAATTTAGCTGGATATTCCGCCATGTATGTGGTATTGTGTTGTACTGCGAAAGGATGTGATACTATGGCAAAGCGAAGACCGTCGGGAGACGGTATGGTGCGCAAGCGCGATGACGGACGATGGGAAGGCCGCATCGTTGTCGGTCACAAAAAGAACGGCGATCCGATTCACCGCTATGTGCTTGCCCGAACACAAAAGGAACTGACCGAAAAGCTCCACGACTGCATCGAGATGTACCGCGATGCCGACCTCACCGAGGATTCGAATATGACGCTCGGCGAATGGCTCGACCGATGGATCAATGAATATATGATCTTCACGATTCGTGAAAGCACGCTTGATTCATACAAAGCGATGATTAAAAATCAGATCAAACCGTATCTCGGCGGCAGACCTTTGTCTGCGCTGACCACGCAGGAACTTCAAAAATTCTATAACACCATCAAAAAGAATGGTCGGGTGAAGCCCGACAGACAACACGGCACCGAGCTTGCCGACAGTATGGTGCGCGGTATTCATATGATGCTGCACGAAGCACTTGATATGGCGGTGCGCCTACGGCTGATTGTTAAAAACCCAACGGTCGGCACAACGATTCCCAAAAACAATTATCCGCCTAAGCAGATACTCAATAACGAACAGCTTGACAGATTTATGAAACGCATTAGGCAGGATGAATTGTGGTACGATTTCTTCTACACCGAGCTGACCACAGGACTGCGGCGGGGTGAAATCTGCGGACTGAAGTGGGAGGACTTCGATGTGGAAAACGGAAAGCTGAAAGTGAGGCGCTCGGTTGCTAAAAGGAAAGGCGGCGGATTGAATATCGGCGAAACCAAAACCGAGACGGGAACGCGCACGATTGTCCTGCCGCCGAGCACTGCGGAACTTCTGCGGAAGCAAAAAGAAACGGCAGTCAGCGAATGGATATTCCCGAATATCTATGAGCCCGAAAAACCGATGCACCCCGACTATGCTTACCACCGATTAAAAACATTGTTAAAACAGGCGGAGCTTCCGCTGATTCGGTTCCACGATCTGCGCCACACCTTCGCCACTCACGCGCTGGCGGGCGGCGTGGATGCGAAAACCCTGTCGGGAATCCTCGGGCATACCAACGCCAGCTTTACGCTGGACACCTACACCCATGTGACCACCGATATGCAGAGAAACGCTTCCGCTATCGCGGGGAGCTTTATGGATGAGATTATGCTTGAAGGAGATGATACCAATCTCTAAAAAAAGAAAAAATGGTGAGGGCACATTACGCCTGCGTAAAGACGGTCGGTGGGAAGGAAGAATTGTTGTCGGGTACAATGAGAAAAGCCTGCCTATTACAAAATGCGTAACGGCGAAAACAAAAACAGAATGTTCCACTAAGCTCGAAGCGCTGAAAGAACAGTACGGACTCTCTTCCGATAAAATTAAACCGGATATGCCGTTCGGGGATTGGATCGACTTCTGGTATCAGACCTACTGCCGACACACACTCCGCATTACCACAAGAACCGACTATGAAAACCGCATTTACAATCATATCATTCCCGAAATCGGAAAAATTCCGCTGAACAGGCTGTCACAGTCGGATTTACAGCAATTCTACGCAAAGGAAAAGACAGACGGAAGAAAACTGCACGCAAAAACTTACGGAAAGGGACTTTCGGACAGAACGATAAGGGGGATACATGCCAACTGCCGCACTGCTTTACAGCGGGCGGTGCAGGAGGGCTTAATTCGCACCAATCCCGCCGTCGGCTGTAAGCTGCCACCGAAGAAAGCACGGGAGATGCAGGTGCTCACGCAAAATGAAATTATCCGATTTCTGCATCAGGCAAAGGAAGAAGGCTATTATGAACTCTTTCTGCTGGAGCTCGGCACGGGAATGCGGCGCGGTGAAATATTGGCGCTCAAATGGAGTGACCTCAACTTCGCAACAGGAGAGCTTCGCATTGAACGACAGGTATATATAATCAAGGCAGAGGTGATTATATCGGCGCCGAAAACAAAAGCCTCAATACGCACTGTTATTCTGCCGCCGTCACTCCTCAAAACTCTCGCAGTGTATAAAGAAACGGTGGATTCGGAATGGATGTTCCCGTCACCGACGGATAACGGCAGACCGAGAAATCCGTCATCGGTTAGAAAACGGTTACAACTGATCTTGGAACGGGCAGGCTGTAAAAAGGTGCGCTTTCACGATCTGCGTCACACCTTTGCTACCATGGCGCTGGAGCACGGTATGGATGTGAAAACGCTCTCGGCAACCATAGGCCATGTGTCCTCGGCAACCACGCTGGATATTTACAGCCATATCACCGATACCATGCAAAGGCAGGCGGCGGTGCATATAGACCGCAAAATCGGCGGCACAGACGTCCGTATGCCGACGATGGAGCGAGAGGAAAGGAAAGATACCGCCACGGTCGAATTCGCGCCGTACAAACCCAAAATACGAAAGCCCGGGACGGGCTGTGTCACCATGATTAACGACCACCTGTATGAGGGACGGTACACTCCGACCAACGCCTACGGAAAGCGGGAAAGCCACAATATCTACGCGAGAACAAGAGAAGAATGTGAAGAAAAGCTCGCGGAAATGATTGCAGAGGTCAAGGCGCAAATCAAGGCGGAAAAAGAAAAAATGACAGGGTGACCGAAAAAGTCACTCTGTCAAAATTTGAGATGCAGTAGACAAAGAAAAAGTTTATCTGTTTAAAAGGTTTGTTACAAGGTTATCCAGTTCTTCAATATATGATTTAGCACTTAAGCCATCTTCGTTTTCTTTTCGTAATTCATATTCCCATTTAAATAAAAAGTCTTCTATTTCATGAAAGTCGGCCTTTTGCCATAATGGAGCCAAGGCTATCAGAGCGGCATCAAATGGTTGAGATTCAAAGTGATCCGCATCAATATATCCACCCATTTCACCTCTTTGACATGCAAAAACTCGTCTTACAATTCCTTCCAAAGAAACTGCGTCACCGTGATCAATTCTCATAATTTTAACTCCTTTCAAAATATAGTCCCGAATAAAATTGGTACTGGATTACAATTAGAAAACCGCAAAGCATCTCTACTCTGCGGCTCTCTTGCGGTCAAAACCGCCTAATTGGTCGAGGTGACAGGACTCGAACCTGCGGCATCCTGCTCCCAAAGCAGGCGCGCTACCACCTGCGCTACACCTCGATATTTTTATATCAACTTTTAATCTTATATCTCTGTTTTCTTCCCTGCTTTGTCCGCCCTCTTGCGGTTCCCGTAATCTCTTCGGC
>Ga0129314_1000467_pt1 | contig 42900 bp, 36 predicted proteins | sample O1111metagenome_FD_94431 | JGI IMG/M metagenome (GOLD analysis project Ga0129314, IMG submission 94431) | Orangutan individual fecal microbial communities from fecal samples from Wisconsin, USA - O1111 metagenome | ecosystem: Host-associated > Mammals > Digestive system > Large intestine > Fecal... | reverse complement strand
GCCACCGCCAGACCCACGCAGCCGCTGCCGGCGCACAGGTCCAGCACGCGGGCCTCGCCCACCGTTTTGATAAAGCCGATCGCCTGCTCCGCCAGCACCTCCGTGTCCACACGGGGGATCAGCACGCTCTCATTGATATCCAGATCCATGCCGCAAAAGCTCCACTCGCCGATCAGATAGGCCAGCGGCTCCCCCGCCAGATGGCGCTCCGCCAGCGCGGCGGTACGCTGCTCCACTTCCTGCGAGACATACAGCCCCCCGTCACGCAGCAGCTCCTGTCGGGTTTTCCCGGCGGCAAAAGCCACCAGCTCCCGCGCCTCCAATGTGGCGGCCTCAATCCCGGCGCGGCGCAGCTTTTGCCGAATATCCATATACAAATTGTTATATGTTATCGCCATAATACAGTCCGTTGTCGTTTTTTATGCGTTTAAGTCGTTTTTTGCCGTGAAGGCTTACCATGCGTCTTTTCCCTTTTCCTCCGGCAGCACCAGCTTCAGCGCCTCGATGGCCACCTCAAGCATACTGTCATCCGGCTCGTTGGTGGTGAAATTCTGCATCCACATGCCGGGGGCAGAGAGGAGCCGGGTCAGCTTATTATCATGGGCGCCCACGGCGCGGTTGAACTCGTAGGTGACACCCACCACAGGAATGAGCAGCAGCAGCTTCACGCCGATGCGCACCCAGATGTTCTGCCAATTGATATAGGGGAACACAAGGCTGGACACCAGAATGGACACCACGATGACCACAAAGAGAAAGCTGGTGCCGCAGCGGGGGTGGTGCTTGGGCTGGATACGGGCATTTTCCACCGTCAGCGGCAGACCCGCCTCGTAGCAGAAGATGGTTTTATGCTCGGCCCCATGGTAGCAGAACACGCGGCGCACATCCTTCTGCCTGGAGCAGAGGATCAGATAGGCCAGAAAGATCAGCACCTTTACCGCGCCCTCGATCAGATTGTGCAGCGCGGCGCTCCGGGCGTGGAACAGCCCGGCGATGAACGTGGGCAGCAGCATGAACAGCACCAGCGTCAGCCCCAGCGACAATATGACGGAAAAAGCAACCAGCAGATTTTGCAGTTTCTCCGCCGGGACATGCTTTTCCAGCCACCCGTCAAGCTTGCTCTGCTTCTCCTCCTCGTCATCGGGGAAGTAATCGGCGGAAAACATCAGCGCTTTGACCCCGGTGATGATGGAGCTTAAAAATGTGGCCGCGCCGCGGATGACGGGCCAGCCCAAAACAGGGTATTTATCCTTGATGAACTTCCGCTCCGTCACCTTGGTGACCAGCCCCTCCGGGGCACGAACCACGATGGCGTCCTTTTCAGGGCCGCGCATGAGAATGCCCTCGATCAGGGCCTGACCACCGATGGTGGTGCGGAATTGTTGTTTCTCAGCCATGGGATTGTCCTTTCTTGATGAACAGTATAGCACATTTCCGCAGAAATGCAACACCTGTTCTACTAATTATTTTCCATTTCCTGTAGCAACCGGTGCGACATGACCGGCAGACGAATGGTCACAATACAGCCGCCGCCCTTGGCATTGCCGATGGTCAGGGCACCGTCATGCAGGCGGATGATCTCATCACACACGGCGAGGCCGATGCCGCTGCCGCGGGCGCGGGAGGCGCCCTTGTAAAACTTTTCCTTGACATGGGGCAGGTCCTCGGCGGGGATACCGGGGCCGTAGTCCCGGATGGTGATGATATAGTGGTTGCCCTTGCGATTGAGCCGGGTCTCGATCCGCTTTCCCGCGCCGCCGTGCTTGGCGGCATTGTCCAGCAGATTGCAGAACACCTGCTTGAGCCGCTCAGGGTCGGCGGTGATGGGCTCTTCATACACATCGCCGCTGTGGTAGCTCAGGGTGATGCCCTGCTGCTTGAAAATCTCATGATAGGTGTAGACCGCGTCCTCGAACTCGGCCTGCAGGTCCACCTGCTCGAGATGCAGCGAGAAACGACCGTCCGCCATCTTGGAAAAGTCCAGCAGCTCCTCTACCATCTTGGTCAGGCGGCCGGATTCCTTGACGATGATATTCAGACCCCGGCGCAGCGCCTCGGGGTCGCTGCCGTCATCGGCCAGCAGCGTTTCGCCCCAGCCGTTGATCGCCGTCAGCGGTGTGCGCAGCTCGTGGGACACGGAGGAAATGAACTCCGATTGCAGCTTTTCGTTTTCACCGATCTTTTTGGACATGTCGTTGATGTTATCCACCAGCTCGCCCATTTCATCGGCATAGCGGTTGATGATCCGAAAACCGTAGCTGCCGCCGGAAATGCGCTTGGCCGCATCGCTGACGGCGGAAATGGGCGCCACCACGTTATTGATCAGCAGCAGGCTGGAGATGACGATCACAAATATCACCGCCGCCATAATGGCCAGAATGATCAGCTCCGTCAGCAGCACCTGACTGTCCAGATTCCGTGTGGCGGTGACAAAGCGCATGACGCCCACCACACGGCCGTTGAATTTCAAAAGGCCGGAGGCGGCGATGATCTTCTCACCGGTGGCAGGGTCCGTTCCGCGGAAGCTGCTGACCTTGCCGCTGGCCAGCGCATCGGATACGTCCTTTGTGCCGGGGGTGGAGCCTGCCATCAGACCGCGGGTGGAGACCTCCACCCGGCCGTTTCTATCCAGAAATTGCAGCTCGATGGTGCCGCTGTCCTCGAAGCTGCCGGCGTAGAGGGTGGCGCTGCGGTAAAACTCATCATAGCTGGTCATGGCGTAGGTATTGAAATACTCCGTGCCGGCGTTGGCCTTGGCCTCCAGCGCACTGCGGGCATTGGCGTAATAGTTGCTGCCCAGCGCAATGGAAACCAGCGCCGAAATCAGCACCAGAATGGTAATAACCGGCAGGATGCTGCTGATGATCCAGCGGCGGCGCAGGCCGATGGCACGTTTTGGCTGCTTGGACACGCTTTCTCCTCCTCTCCTGCCGCTTCATGGGGTTCTTTTATTCGCCCCACTTGTAGCCAAAGCCCCACACGGTGGTGATATAGGTGGGGTTGGCGGTATCATCCTCGATCTTCATACGCAGACGGCGGATGTTGACATCCACGATCTTCAGTTCGCCGAAGTAGTCAGCGCCCCAGACGGTGTCCATGATCTCCTCGCGGCTCAATGCCTTGCCGGGGTTTTCCATGAAAAGCTTCATCAGGCCGTATTCTACCTGCGTCAGCTTCACGCGCTGGCCTTCCTTTTCCAGCGTACGGTTGCGCAGATTCAGGGTAAAGGGTGGACTGGACAGCAAGCCGCTGTCCTCCTCCGGCTCGCTGCCGCCGCTGCGGCGCATCAGCGCGTCTACCCGCGCGGTCAGCTCCGCGGGGGAAAAGGGCTTGGTCACATAGTCGTCGGCGCCGGTCATCAGGCCGGTCACCTTATCCATCTCCTGTGAGCGGGCCGTCAGCATAATAATGCCGATCGAGGCATCGTTGGCGCGGAGACGGCGGCACACCTCAAACCCGTCAATCCCGGGCAGCATCACATCCAGCAGCGCCACACGGATATCCTTCTGGGCCTTCAGCTTGGTCAGCGCCTCCTCGCCGCTTTCCGCCTCGACCACCTCGTAGCCGGCCCGGCGCAGGTTGATCACGATAAAACTGCGGATATTGGCTTCATCCTCCAATACCAGTACCTTTTTCATGGCTGCTCCTTTCCTTCGTTTCCTCAGCGGTCGGAGGGCGACCACTCGGCAACCGCCAGATGGAAGTTCTCCTGCACAGTGGCAACGTCCATGACGTACCACCCGGCATCCTCATACAATTCCGCCGCATAGATCGTGCTGGGCTGCCGGCGCAGCAAAAAGCGCTCGCCCATGACAGCGCGGTTTTCGCGGCTGTCGTTGGTGATGGTGTACAGCGCCAGAACCGGCGTTTCATCCACATACAGCGTGACCTGATTTTCACCGGCCACCGTTTCGGCAGACTCGGCACGAACGCGGCCCCACCAGTCGTCCGGCATCAGGAAGTACCATCCGCCGCTCTGACAGTGATAGGTCTGACACACGTACACATAACGTCCGGTGCGTTTATACTGCACCCAATCGGTCAGCGTATCGTTGCCGGTATTGGACGTGTCGGGGCAGGGGATTTCAGTCACGCCGTCCCCGTTCAGATCCTGCGGAATCAGCTGCCGGTAGGGGTGGATCACACTGCTCTTACCGGTGGCTTCATCCAGCGTCAGGTTGGTCACGCCGCTGCTCAAGCTCCAGGTAAGAATATCCGTGACGGCCTTGCCGCTATCGCTGACGCCGGTCACAAACACCGCAGGCTTTTCACCAATAAGCGTCCCCTTTACCACGCTGCCGCGGCCCAGATCCACCATGGTGCTGGACAGGCCGCAGCGGTAAGCCACCGCCAGAATGTTGGTCTGCCATGTATAGACCTCGGCCACGGGTATTCCCTCGCTGTTGCTGCGCAGGACGAACAGCGCCGGCGGGTCGTAGCTGTTCAGCTGCTGCACCACATAGCGGGTATAGCTGCTGATCATCAGAGGGATCGCCTCGCGCCCGATGTTATAGGCCGCCACCGTCTGCACGCTGCTGCTGATCCGCCAGCCCACAACCAGCTCGCTGCTCCCATCGCCGGTCAGATCCTCGTAGGACACACTGTCGATGCTGCTGCCGCTGCTCTCCACCGTGCACAGCTGCTCATAGCTGTCACCCTGGCGCTGGAATACCATGATCTTCAAGGGTTTTTCATCATTGGGCTTGCGCAGGAACACCACGGCCTCCGGCGCACCGTCGCCGGTCAGATCCTCCATCTGCACCGACTGAATATTCTGACCCGCTGTGGGCGGGGCATACTCATAGCCGGCGGAGATCAGCTGGTCAATCTGCTGGCTCAGACCCGTATACTCGTCCGGCACACGGGGCAGAGTGAACAGATCTTCCACCGTGCTGTCATAGGCGCAGGCGCTCAGCATGTACAAAAGGCACAGCATCAGGCACAAAAGCACCGGCTTTTTCAGGCGCTGCTTCATTTGTTCCTCTCCTCCTTCCGCCGCTTTCCGCGGCGCAGAGCGCCGCATACCATATCAACGGTATCATACCACATCTGCCTTCGGTTTGGTAGCCCCTGTTTTTTCATTTTTGCGGGATTCACAGTAAATTTACACTTGCAATTACGGCGCGCTTTAGGTATAATAATCATGTTTCATGCCGGTGTGATGGAATTGGTAGACGTAGTGGACTCAAAATCCACCGCTGGCGACAGCGTACCGGTTCGAGTCCGGTCACCGGCACCAGAAAGGGCAAGCCCAGCGGCTTGCCCTTTTTCGCTTATCAGAATCGTTTGCGTCAAGGCGGCACCAGGAGGAGCTATGGAGATCGTCTATCAGGACAAACGCATCGTGGTGGCGGTAAAGCCCGCCGGGATACTGTCCACCGATGAGCCGGGCGGTATGCCTGAGGCGCTGCGGCAGGCGCTGGGATGCGCATGCATCCGCACCGTACACCGTCTGGACGCGCAGACAGGCGGGCTGATGGTATTCGCACGCAGCCGCGCGGCGGCGGCGCTGCTGTCGCAGCAGGTGCGGGAGCGGCAATTCCGGAAGGAATATCTGGCGGCGGTACACGGTACGCCGCAGGTGCCAAGCGGCGAAATGCGGGATTGGCTGGCACGGGACAGCAGGCGGCGCATTACCTATGTGGCACAGGAGCCCTCCGCACAGGCACAGGAGGCGCGGCTGGAATATCGGGTTATGGAGGAATGCGGCGCGCTGTCTCTGGTGCAAATTCGGCTGCACACGGGCCGTACCCACCAGATCCGGGTGCAGTTTGCCTCGCGCGGGATGCCGCTGGCAGGCGACCGGAAGTACGGTCTGGCCGAGGACACCATCGCGCCGCTGGCGCTGTGGGCCTGCCGCCTGACCTTTACACACCCGGAAAGCGGTCGGATCATGGATTTCACTCACCTTCCACCGCCTCAGGAGCCGTGGACGCGGTTTGATCAGGCCGCTATGGAACGGCAAATCAAAAAAGAATGGCAGCTCTGAGCTGCCATTCTTTTTTTGTTACGGCTCAATCAGCCGCTCCGTCTCCTCCCATGTCAGGCCGTGGCGGCGCATCAGGTCGGCCCGGTCGTCATAGGACAGCTTGCGCCTGCTTACACCGCAGCCGGAGGACTCTTTGACCCGGACGGGGCCATAGGCCGTGTCCACCGTGCGCTCGCTGCGCGCCAGCGTATAGCGGCGGCAGGCGCTCTCACGCACGCCCAGCGTGGTGGTATGGCGCAGCATCAGCTCCACCATGCGGGCGCGGTCTTCCCCGCGGCACAGGCAGGAGAGCAGGAACGCGGGACGGCTCTTCTTCATGGTCACAGGCGTGACCCATGCATCCAGCGCCCCCTGCGTCATCAGTGTTTCCAGCGCAAAGCCCATGGCCTCGCCGGTCATATCGTCCACATTGCAGCGCAGCTCATACAGCGTTTCCGCCGGCTCGGGCTCCGTTTCGCCCCAGAAGGCCCGGACACAGTTGGCCTGCGGAAATTCCTTTTTGCCCATGCCGCAGCCGATCTTCTCCGTGCGCATCAAGGGCATGGGGCCGAAGGAGCGGACAAAATACCGCAGCAGCGCCGCCCCGGTGGGCGTGCAGAGCTCGCCCTGCACCGCGCCGCCGTAAATGGGCACATCCCGCAGAAGGTATGCCGCGGCAGGCGCGGGAACCGGCAACACGCCGTGGGCACAGCGCACCGTGCCGCTGCCCACATGCACCGCCGAGGCTGCAATCTGTTCCGGCGACAGCAGGTACACCAGCAGGCACACCCCCACAATGTCCGCCACCGCGTCCATGGTGCCCACCTCGTGGAAGTGGATCTGCTCCACCGGGCAGCCGTGAACATGACTTTCGGCCTGTGCCAGCAGGTCAAACACGGCGCAGGCGTCATCGCGCACCTGAGGCGGCAGCCCCAGATGGGAGATGAGATGGCAGATATCATGCAGCCCGGTGTGGGTGTGATGGCCGTCATGTTCATGGTGTTGGTGTTCATGGGGATGGTCATGATGGTCATGCATCTGACCCTCCTCCGCGCCGTGCACCGTGACGGTAACGGCGGTGCCGGTAATACCGCAGCGGACAGCGGGGGCGGCGGAAACCTCTACGCCCGCATGACGCAGCCGGGACATGGCGTCAAAGTAAGGGGCGGGATCCTCCAGCAATTCCAGCAGCGCCGCCGTCAGCATATCGCCGGCGGCACCCATGGCACATTCCAGATACAGTGTTTTCATCAGCAGAACTCCTCCTCTTTCTCACCGGCACAGCCACACCGCCAGCGCGATCTGCGCCAGCAGGATGGCCGGGATACCCCAGACGAAATACCAGTGCTTCGTTTTGTGACGGAACACCCGCATACCCAGCAGCGCGCCCAAACTGCCGCCCAGCAGGGGCAGCAGGAACAGCATCTTCTCAGAAATACGCCACGCGCCGCGCCGCGCTTTCGCCTTATCGATCCCGTACAGGGCAAAGGTCACCAGATTGACGGCCGCCAGATAAACCAGCAGCACCGCCATCCAGTTTCCGGAGGCGAACACCGCCGTGCCGCCGTCCGCGCCGCCGATCACGCCAAGGCTCACTTGCGCAGCGCCGCCAGCTCGCAGGCGGTTTTTGCTGCCAGACGGGCATTATTATACACCAGCTGGATATTGGCGGCCAGACTGCTGCCGCCGGTGATGTCCTTGATCTTGGCCAGCAGGAAGGGGGTGGTGGCCTTGCCGTGGATGCCCTGCGCCTTGGCCTCGGCCACTGCCTCGTCGATGGCCTTATTGATGACGCCGGCATCCATGGAGTATTCCTCCGGAATGGGATTTGTCACCAGCATACCGGTCTTGAGCTCCATCTCACGCTGGGCGTGGAAGGCGGTGGCCAGCTGGGCGGGGGTATCCAGCCGATAGTCTACGCCGAAGCCGGACTTGCGGGTATAGAAGGCGGGCAGCTCCTCGGTCTGATAGCCGATGACCGGCACGCCGTGGGTCTCCAGATACTCCAGCGTCAGGCCCAGATCCAGAATGGACTTGGCACCGGCGCACACCACCATCACGGGGGTCTGAGCCAGCTCCTCCAGATCGGCGGAGATGTCCATGGTGGTCTCGGCCCCGCGGTGGACGCCGCCGATGCCGCCGGTGGCGAATACCTGGATGCCCGCCATGTGGGCAATCATCATGGTGGTGGTCACGGTGGTGGCCCCGTCGCGGCCCAGCGCTGCCAGCACCGGCAGATCGCGGCGGCTGGCCTTGGTGACGCCGGCGCCGGTACGGCCCAGATAGTCGATCTCCTCGGCTGTCAGGCCGGCCTTCAGGCGGCCGCCGATGACGGCGATAGTGGCGGGCACCGCGCCGTTTTCGCGGATGATCTTCTCCACGTTCAGGGCGGTTTCCACATTCTGGGGATAGGGCATACCGTGGCTGATGATGGTGCTCTCCAGCGCCACCACGGGCTTGCCATTCTTCAGAGCCTCCTGTACCTCGGGGGCAATATCCAGATAACGGTTCATATCAAAGTTCCTCCTTGTCAAGAATATAGCGTATGTTCTCCCAGCTCATGCCGGGGTGAATGGTTTCCTCAGATGTGCAGGCCAGCGCGCCGGCACCGATGGCCTGCCGGGCACATTCCCGCAAAGGCTTTCCACGGGTAATGCAGGACGCCAGCGCGGCGGCCATGGCGTCGCCGCCGCCGGTGGCGTTGGCCACCTTTACCCGGGGGCAGGGCAGGCGTGCGCTTTCTCCGGCGGCGTTTTTGGCAAAAATCCCCTCCGCACCCAGCGAAATATATACCTGCTGCAAGCCGGTGGACAGCAGCGCATCCGCCGCACGCTCTACATCGGCCGCCGTTTCAATCCTGACGCCGCTGAGCAGCTCCGCCTCCATACGGTTGGGCTTCAGAGCGGTGAGATGGCCCAGCAGCGAACGCAGGCGCGGCGCTTTGATGGTGGAGACCGGATCGGCCAGAATGGGGGCGGTACAGTTGCGGCAAAGCCATTGCAGCGCCGCCTCGGGCGGATTGGTGTCGATCACCACAAGGCCGGCGTGGTTGATATAGTCCAGACGCTGGCGCAGGAATTCCGGGGTGATATGCTCGTAGATGGCCATGTCGTTGACGGCCAGCGCCATATCGCCGTCGCTGTCGTCAATAAAAAGATAGGTGCCGGTGCGGCCATTGGGGATCACGGCGCTGTGGGTCAGGTCAAGGCCGATGGCGGCGGCATTGTCCCGCACGCTCTGAGCAAAGCCGTCCTGCCCCAGCACGGTGATCATGGACACCTGCTCGCCCAGCAGACATAGGTTGTGGGCAATGTTGCGGCCCACACCGCCCAGTGACGTGGTGACCCGGCCGGGGTTGGAATCGCGGGCGATCAGCCGGTTATGGGACACGGCCCCGATGTCCATGTTCACGCCGCCGATCACAACAATGTAGGGTGCGGTGCGCAGCAGATAGCCCCGGCCCACAATATAACCTTTTTTCATCAGGTTGGAAATATGCACCGCCGCACTGGACCGGGTAATGCCCGCCTTGTCGGCCAGCTCCTGCTGGGAGATGGCCGGATTCTCCCGAATCCACTCCAATATCTGGCGTTCTCGCTGGGTCACGCCCTCACCTCCATAAGCAAAACTAAATTTCTAATCATGAGTTTATAATATAACCGGCGACAGGATTTGTCAAGAGGAAAAAACGGCCTTGTAAATTATGCAATTCTGGTATATAATTACGGATACTGCAAAAATTACACAGAAAAGGTGAACGATGATATGGAACGTATGAGAATCGCAGCAATTTTTGCCGACAGCGATGCGCTGAGCGGCAAGGAGGTCACCGTCTGCGGCTGGGCACGCACCATCCGCGACATGAAAACCTTTGGCTTTATTGAGCTGAATGACGGCTCCTGCTTCAAGAATTTGCAGGTGGTCATGTCCGCCGAGGAGCTGGCGAACTACAAGGAAATTGCCGCGCAGAACGTGGGTGCGTCTTTGATCGTCCGCGGCACGGTGGTGCTGACCCCCGACGCCAAGCAGCCGCTGGAGGTGAAGGCTCACGCCATTGAGGTGGAGGGCAAGTCCTCCCCCGACTATCCTTTGCAGAAGAAGCGCCACAGTGTGGAGTTCCTGCGCACCATCCAGCATCTGCGGCCGCGCACCAACCTCTTCTCCGCCACTTTCCGGGTTCGCTCCGCGGCGGCCTATGCCGTCCACGAGTTCTTCCAGAGCCGGGGCTTTGTCTATGTCCAGACCCCCATCATCACCGGCAGCGACTGTGAGGGCGCCGGCGAGATGTTCCAGGTGACCACCCTCGACCTCAACAACGTGCCCAAGACCGAGGATGGCGAGGTGGACTATACCCAGGATTTCTTCGGCAAAAAGACCAGCCTGACCGTGTCCGGCCAGCTGAATGCCGAGAACTTCGCCATGGCCTTCGGCGATGTGTACACCTTCGGCCCCACCTTCCGGGCCGAGAACTCCAACACCCAGCGCCACGCCGCCGAGTTCTGGATGATCGAGCCGGAGATGGCCTTCTGTGATCTGGCAGGCAATATGGACGTGGCGGAGGCCATGATCAAGCACATCATCCGCCGGGTGCTGGAGCGCTGCCCCGATGAGATCGACTTCTTCAACAGCTTTGTGGACAAGGGCCTGCGGGAGCGTCTGGAGCATGTGGCCTCCTCCGATTTCGGCCGCGTCAGCTACACCGAGGCGGTGGAGATCCTGAAGAAGAACAACGACAAGTTCGACTATAAGGTGGACTGGGGTACCGACCTTCAGACCGAGCACGAGCGGTATCTGACCGAGCAGGTCTATAAAAAGCCGGTGTTCGTCACCGACTATCCCAAGGAGATCAAGGCGTTCTATATGCGCCTGAACGACGACGGCAAGACCGTGGCAGCGGCGGACTGCCTGGTACCCGGTATCGGCGAGATCATCGGCGGCAGCCAGCGTGAGGAGCGTCTGGAGCTGCTGGAGGGCCGCATCCGCGAGCTGGGCATGAACCCGGAGGATTACTGGTGGTACTGCGACCTGCGGCGCTACGGCTCCTGCCGTCACGCCGGCTTCGGCCTTGGCTTTGAGCGCATGGTGATGTACCTCACCGGCGTCAGCAACATCCGCGACGTGGAGCTGCACCCCCGCACCGTGGGCAACGCAGAGTTTTAACCAAAAGCCGCGCAACAACCTCAGACGCATTGCCGCGCCGACAAGAGATGAAAAAAGCCTCGATGCTTGAAAGCATCGAGGCTTTTTTTATATCGCGTTTCCGCTTGCCGCTCAAGCGCTTACTTTTTATAGGGCACATGCCAGATAGTATCAGCATAGTCGGCAATGGAACGGTCGGCGGCGAAGATGCCGCTGCGGGCAATATTGATAAGGCTCATCCGGTTCCACTGCTGCTGATCGGCATAGGCGCGCACCATGCGCTGCTCCGCCTCGGCATAGGCGGGAAGATCGGCCAGCAGCATATACTGGTCGGCCGGACAGTCGCCGCCGAACACCAGACGCTGCCACAGGTCTTCATAGCTGACACCGTCGGAAAAGCCGGTTTTCAGCTGGTCGATCACACGGCGCAGCATGGGGTCGCGCTCATACAGCAGGTGGGGATCGTAGCTGTGCCGGAGGTGGGCTACCTCGTCAGCCTTCAGGCCGAAGAGGAACATATTCTCGTCTCCCAGCACCTGATGCATCTCTACATTGGCGCCGTCCAGCGTGCCCACGGTCAGGGCGCCGTTCATCATGAACTTCATATTTCCGGTGCCGCTTGCCTCCTTGCCGGCGGTGGAGATCTGCTGGCTCACCTCGCTGGCGGGCATCAGCATCTCCGCCATGGAGACACGGTAATTCTCCAGAAACACCACTTGCAGACGGTCCTTACACACGGGATCGTTGTCGATCTGGCTGGCAAGGGAATTGATGAGGTGGATGATCCGCTTGGCCACAGCGTAGCCCGGTGCGGCCTTGGCGCCGAAGAGGAAGGTATGGGGCGTGAAATCCATGTTGGGATCGTCCCGCAGCTGCTGATAGAGGTAGATGATATGCAGGGCGTTCATCAGCTGGCGCTTATACTCATGCAGGCGCTTGACCTGCACATCGAAAATTGCATCGGTGTTCAGCACCACGCCCTGCTGGCGGCGGGCCCACTTGGCAAAGGTCTCCTTGTTGGCCTTTTTGATCTGGCCGAGGCGCAGCAGCACCTCCTGATCATCGGCCCAGCGCTCCAGCCCCTTCATCTGCGCCGCGTGGGTGAGGTACCCCTCCCCCACCGTGTCCTTCAGCAGCGCGTCCAGTCCGGGGTTGACCTGACTGAGCCAGCGGCGGTGATCCACGCCGTTGGTGACATTTTTGAACTTATCCGGCTCCATAACATACTGGTCATGGAACACATCATGGCGCAGAATGTCGGAGTGCAGGGCGCTGACGCCGTTAACCGCCATGCCGCCGGCAATGCAGAGATTGGCCATGTGCACCGCGCCGTCCCAGATCACGGCCATGCGGGCCACCTTTTCCATGTCGCCGTGGTAGAATGCGGTGATCTTCTCCTGATAGCGGTGGGCAATCTCCGTCATGATCTGCCAGATGCGGGGCAGCAGCCGTTCGAAGAGCTGCTGAGGCCAGACCTCCAGCGCCTCTGCCAGCACGGTATGGTTGGTATAGGCTACGGAGCGGGTGGTGATATACCACGCCTCGTCCCAGCCCAGACCCGCATCGTCGATCAGGATGCGCATCAGCTCCGGAATCACCAGCGCAGGATGGGTATCGTTGATCTGGATCACGTTCTTCTCATGGAAGTTCTTCAGCGTGCCGTAGTGCTGGATATGACGGCGGGTGATGGACTGCACCGTGGCAGACACGAAGAAATACTGCTGCTTGAGACGCAGCGACTTACCCTCGTAATGGTTATCCTCGGGATAGAGCACCTTGGAGATCACATCGGCCATGGCCCGCTCCTCGCCGGAGCGAAGGTACTGCCCCTGAGAAAACAGCGTCATGTCGATGGGCTTGGGGGATTTGGCATCCCACAGGCGCAGGGTGTTCACATGGTCGGTATCGTAGCCGGCAATCTCCATATCGCAGGGAATGGCCAACACACGGGTATAGTCCTCATGCACCACCATCAGATGGCCGTTGTCCCAGCGGGTTCGGACGGTGCCGCCGAAGTGGACTTCCTCGGTTTCCTGGGGCTTGGGCAGCAGCCACGCGTCGCCCAGCTGCTTCCAGTCGTCGGGCAGCTCCACCTGCTGACCCTCTACGATCTTCTGCTTGAAAAGACCCAGCTCATAGCAGATGGAGTAGCCGGTGGCGGGGATCTCCAGCGTGGTCATACTGTCCAGATAGCAGGCGGCCAGACGGCCCAGACCGCCGTTGCCAAGGCCTGCGTCCGGCTCCATATCGAAAATATCCGCAGCCTTAAAGCCCAGATCCTCAATCGCCTCACGCAGTTGGGGCAGCAGTTGCAGATTATAGGCGTTCTTCATCAGGCTGCGGCCCATCAAGAACTCCAACGACAGGTAGTGAACCTGACGCGCCCCCTCGCGGTCAGCCTTCTGCCGGCTTTCCACCCCATGCTCGGCCATAATGTCCCGCAGCACCATGGCGCAGGCCTTCAGCATTTCGCCGTCGCTGGCCTGCTGCTCGGTGCAGCCGTAGTTCAGCCGCAGCTTACGGATGATGGCTTCTTTCAGATCATGCTTGGTATAGGTCATATGCGATTGTCTCCTTACAGCTTGGAATAGATATCGTGATAAATGCGGGCGCTGCGCGTCCAGCTGAAGTCGGCGGTCATGCCCCGGCGGCGCACAGCGTCAAAGCCGGCGCGGTCGCCGCGGTACAGGCCCGTAGCCTGCCCGATCACCGAGAGCATTTCCCCGGCGTCATAGTCTTCAAACAGGTAGCCGGTACCGTCCGCCTGCCCTACCTGACAGGAATGAACACTGTCGGCCAGGCCGCCGGTGCGGCGCACGATGGGCACCGCGCCGTAGCGCATGGCGATCATCTGGCTCAGGCCGCAGGGCTCGCTTTTAGAGGGCATCAGGAACAGGTCGGCGCCGGCATAAATGCGGCGGCTGAGCGCCTCGGAATAGGTGATGAGCGCGGCGGCACGGCCGACAAATCGGCCTGTCTGAGCACGGAAAAAGTCCTCATAATAGCTCTCGCCCTGCCCCAGCACCACCAGCTGGCAGCCGGTGGCCATGATGCCGTCAAACCCGTCGCGGATCAGCTCCATGCCCTTGTGGCCCACAAGGCGGCTGACCACCGCCACCAGCGGCGCATCCGGTTCCTCCCGCAGGCCCAGCGACACCTGAAGATCCGCCTTGCACACCGCCTTGCCGGTCAGGTCATCTGGGCCGTAATTGGCGGGAATGGCACGGTCACTGGCCGGATCGAAGGATACCATGTCGATGCCGTTGAGCACGCCGTGCATTTTATAGCCGATGGCGTTGACGATGGAGGCCATGCCGTGGGCATAGTAGTCGTCATGAAGCTGGGCGGCATAAGTGGGGCTGACGGTGGTCACCGCGTCGGACACCAGCATGGCGGCCTTCATCAGGTTCACATCGCCGTCCATTTGCAGCGTACCGTCGTCCCACCAGCCCTCGTGCAGGCCGAAGAGGTCGCTGACGGTATCCGCGCCATAGCGGCCCTGATACTCGATATTATGGATGGTAAACACGGTTTTAATGCCCCGCACCGCGTCCCAACGGGTGGCCACGTCCTTGAGATAGACAGGTACCAGCGCCGTTTGCCAGTCGTTGCAGTGGATCACGTCCGGCATCCAGTCAAGGCTGGGCAGAAGATCCACCACCGCCTTGCTGAAAAAGGCAAAACGCTCGCCGTCGTCATATTCGCCATACAGCCGTCCGCGGCGGAAATAATACTCGTTGTCCACAAAGTACCATGTCACGCCCCGGTACTCCATGACGAACAATCCCGCGTATTGGTGACGCCATGCCACATCTACATAGATATAGCTGCGATAGACCATCCGCTGACGCCACTCGTAGGGGATCTTATCGTACAGCGGCAGGATCACCGCCACCTGATCGCCGTTTTCGGCAAGGGAGACCGGCAGACTGCCGGCCACATCCGCAAGGCCGCCGGTTTTGCAGAAAGGAAACGCTTCGCTGGCGGCAAACAGAATTTTCATAAGTCGTCCTCCTCTTTATAGCTGGCGAAAATCTTGCGATTTTTCTGCCAATATGGCCTGCGGCCGGCTGCGCGTGTCATCAGGACACGCCGGCGGCCGAGAAGTATTTTCCGGCGCGCATGACGCCGGGAAAACGATCGGATCGTTTCGCCGTCGGATTTCATGCCGGTGTTTACAGCTTTGTGTTCTTCTCCACCACCAGAGGATAGTTGGCATGGCCTGCCATGTGGACATCATGGCTGAATTCCACATTCTTGTCGGCAATCACGCAGCGCAGCGCAGCACCCGTTCTTACCACCGTGTCCTTAAAGAGAATGCTGTCCTCCACATGGGCGCCCTTTTCGATCTTGACGCCGCGGAACAAAATGCAGTTACGGATACTGCCCTGAATATCGCATCCATCGGAAACCAAGGAGTTGACACACTCGCCGTCAGGGTCGATGTAGGTGGAGGCGGCATCGTTCTCCTTGGCGTACACCGGGCGCTGCGGGCAGAAGAGGCCGGCGCGGATCTCAGGGCGCAGCAGCGCCATGCTGTAGCGGTAATAGTCCTGCACCGAATTGATACGGGCGGCAAAGCCATCCCACACATAGCCGTTCAGGTGCAGCGTGCCGTCCTTTTCCTGCAGGACATTGTGGCGGAAGCTATAGCGGTCATGGGCCATGCACTCCTCCACCAGAGAGAGCAGCAGCTCACGGCTGAGCAGGAAGATATTCAGGCTCTGGTAGCCGACGGGGATGCGGATATCATATGCGGTATCCACGATGCGTCCGGCGGCGTCCAGCTTGAAATAGGTATCGCCGGCAGAGCCGGGACGGCTGGTGCAGACGCAGGTCATATCCGCGCCGGAGGCCATATGGGCGTCCAGCACATCACGCAGGGGGATGTTGGTGACCAGATCGCTGTCAGAGAGCACCACATGATCCTGCCGGATATGGCGCAGGTATTCAACCACGCTGCCCAGCGCCTCCATCTTGCCGCGGAAAGGCCCTACAACGCCCCGGCTCTCGCCATAGGCGAAGGCGGGCAGCAGCTTCAGTCCGCCGCTCTTGCGGCTCAGATCCCAGCTCTTTCCGGTGCCCAGATGGTCCAGCATGGACTGGCACTTGCCGTGCATGATCACGCCCACATCCGTGATGCCGGCGTTGACCATATTGGAGAGGACAAAGTCCACCACCCGGTAGTCGCCGCCGAAGGGCAGCGAGCCATGGACCCGGCAGGCGGTCAGCTGGCCGAGCGCCGGCTTCTCCCCGTAGGAGAAGATGATTCCGTGCATACCTTTCATTGTGCCGCCTCCTTTCCGTGGGTCTTATCCAGCATGGTTTTTGGGGGGACCGTTTCCCCGTCCGCCACACAGGTGCGGGGACCGAGGACGGCAATACCCCACTGTCCGGGATCCGCCGCCGTTTCCGGCGGCGCGCCCACTGCGGCGCGGCAGCCGATGCGGCAGTTTTCACCCACGATGGCATAGGACACCACGGCGCCGTCCTCAATAATGGCGCCTGGCATCACCACGGAGTAGGTGACCGAGGCCCCACGGCCCACATGGCAGCCGGTGGACAGAACGGTATTTTTCACCTCGCCCAGAATTTCGCAGCCGCGGGCCACGGCGCTGTTGCCGATATCCGCCAGCTCCCCCACGTAGGTGGGCGGGCAGATGGCGGTGCGGCCATGGATGGGCCAGCGCTCGTCCAGCAGGTTCAGGCCGGAGCCGGGCGTCAGCATATCCATGTTGGCGTCCCAAAGGCTGTCCAGCGTGCCCACGTCCTTCCAGTAACCCTCGAACCGGTAGGCCACCAGCTTTTCACCGGCGGCAAGCATGGCAGGAATGATATCCTTGCCAAAATCGTTGCTGGAATTCTCCTTGGCCTCGTCCGCGATGAGGTAGGCGCGAAGCTTGGACCAGGTGAAGATATAGATGCCCATGGAGGCCAGATTGCTTTTCGGCTCTTTGGGCTTTTCGGCAAATTCGGTGATGGTATCCTGACTGTCCACACTCATGATGCCAAAGCGGCTGGCCTCATCCCATGGCACCTCCATCACAGAGATGGTGCAGGCGGCTCCCGCCGCTTTATGGCAGCGCAGCATCTCGGAATAGTCCATCTTATAGATATGGTCGCCGGAGAGCACCGCCACATAATCGGGATCGTACAGATCGATAAAACCGATGTTCTGATAGATGGCGTTGGCCGTGCCCTTATACCAGTCCGCGCCGGTGGCGCTCTGGTACGGCGGCAGGACATGGACGCCGCCGTTGGCACGGTCCAGCTCCCACGGCTGGCCGTTGCCGATGTAATTATTCAGCTCCAGCGGCCGGTACTGGGTCAGTACGCCCACCGTATCAATGCCGGAGTTGGCGCAGTTGGACAGAGGGAAATCAATGATGCGGAATTTCCCGCCGAAGGGAACGGCGGGCTTGGCCATGTCGCCGGTCAGCACATGCAGGCGGCTTCCCTGTCCGCCGGCCAGCAGCATAGCAATGCACTCTTTTTTCATATGGCTGCACCTCCTGATCTTTGGGGCGAAACGGCTCAGCGTCCGCCGGTATGTTGGGTAAATCTTCCCTTTCCCTGCAGGATCATGGCGCCCAGCGGCGGAATACGCACCGCGATGGACTGCTCCTGCTGGTGGGACGGAATTTGCTCTGTTTCGATGGGTTCCGGGTTGGTCACGCCGCTGCCGCCCCACTGCACATCGTCCGTGTTGAACAACTCCTCATACCAGGCCTTGGGCGGCACGCCGAAGCGGTAGCCCTCCAGCGCCACGGGAGAGAAGTTGACAACGGCGATCAGGGACTTACCGTCCCGTGCGGTCCGGCGGAACACCAGCACATTGTTGCGGTTGTCATCGGCCACCAGCCACTCAAAGCCGTCCCAATCCCGGTCGTTCTCCCACAGGGCCTTATGGGACCTGTAGAAGCGGTTCATTGCCCGGATGCATTCATGGGTAAGGCGGCAGTCCTCTTCCTCCTCCAGCAGGTACCAGTCCAGCGCCTGACGGAAGTTCCACTCGTGCCACTGGGCAAGCTCGGTGCCCATGAAGGTCAGCACCTTGCCGGGATGGCACAGCATATAGGCGTAAAACCCGCGGACGCCGGCCAGCTGCTGCCATTTGCTGCCGGGCATCTTGCCCCGCAGGGAGCCTTTCATGTGCACCACCTCATCGTGGGACACCGGCAGCACAAAGTTCTCGGAAAACGCGTACACCATGGAGAAGGTCACATCCCGGTGGTGATGCTGGCGGAAATAGGGGTCCATCTTCAGATAGTGGCACACGTCGTTCATCCAGCCCATGTTCCACTTCAGGTTGAAGCCCAGACCGCCCTCCTCCGGCGGATAGGTCACCATCGGCCAGGCGGTGGACTCCTCCGCCACCATCAGCGCCGCGCCATCGATGGCGAACACCGTGCGGTTGAGCTGACGCAGGAATTCGATGGCCTCCAGATTCTCCTTGCCGCCGTGCTGATTGGGCCGCCACTGACGGCGGTCATAGTCCAGATACAGCATGGAGGCCACCGCGTCCACCCGCAAGCCGTCGATATGATACTCCCGCAGCCAGTAGGCGGCGGAGGACAGCAGGAAACTGCACACCTCCGGCTTTCCGAAGTCAAAGACGCGGGTGCCCCAGCTCTCATGCTCCCATTTCAGGGGATCGCTGTATTCATAGAGGCAGGAACCGTCAAACTGAAGGAGGCCATGGCTATCCTTGCAGAAGTGGGCGGGCACCCAGTCGAGAATCACGCCGATCCCGGCCCGGTGGAGCCGATCCACCAGATACATGAAGTCATGGGGTGTACCGTAGCGGCTGGTGGGGGCAAAATACCCCACGCACTGGTAGCCCCAGCTGTCGTCCAGCGGGTACTCCGTTACCGGCAGCAGCTCCACATAGTTATACCCCATGTCACGGACATAGCGGGCCAACCGGTCGGCTATATCACGGTAATTGAACACCTGCCCGTCCTCGGTGCGCTGCCATGAGCCCAGGTGCACCTCGTAAATATTCACATAGCCGTCAGCAGGATGGGTGCCCTGCCGGCGCTGGCGCCACTTTTCATCGTGCCACACATAGCCGCCGATATCAAAAAGCTTGCTGTTGGTGGAAGGGCGGGTCTCCTGATGGAAGCCGTAGGGGTCGGTTTTCCACACCTCCCGGCCGTCCTGCCCGGTGACAATGTATTGATAGGCGTCAAACTGGCTGGCGTTTTCCACCATCAGCTCCCACACACCGTCCTCCAGACGGCGCATATCCCGGCGGCCCCACCGGGTAAAATCGCCGGCCAGCGCCACGCAGCGGGCATGAGGCGCCCACACACGGAACACCCACCCGTCAGAGACAGGATGCGCGCCAAAGTACTCATACGCCCTGTCCCATACGCCGCCGGGCAGCTCTTGTCTGTTCATTTCCGGCACCTCCTACTTTCATTACACACCGGCCTGCACAAAATGCGGCAATACCATGTGCAATTCTATCGTATAAACATTTTACTCCTATTTCGCCCCACCGTCAATCCAAACCGCCATTGTTTCCGAAGAAAGGCCCGCACGGCTGCTTTCATCACGGCATACGCGCCGGAAGGCAGCATAGGGCCAACGGCAAAAAACGACCCCCGCCGTTCCTTTCGGAAGCAGCGGGGGCTTGTGCGTTTTATTCTCTTCGCAGCGCCTCAATGGGATTGAGCTTGGAGGCCTTGATGGCGGGCATCAGCCCGAACACCACGCCGATGCACATGGAGAAGGCCACGGCAATGCCGCAGGCTCCCACACTGATGGCCACAGGCGTGCCCATTACCGAGCTGAGCAAATAGGCAAGGCCGATGCCGCAGGCCACGCCCAGAATACCGCCCAGACTGGTCAGCACCGCCGCCTCAGTCAAAAATTGCCAGAGGATGCGGCTTTGCTGCGCGCCGATGGCAATCTTCAATCCGATCTCGCGGGTGCGCTCGGTCACGGACACCAGCATGATGTTCATGACGCCGATGCCGCCCACCACCAGAGAGATGGCGGCAATCCAGATGAGCTGCTTGTTGGTGGTCTCCGACAGGCTCTGGAGGTCGGCGGCCTGCTGCAGCAGGTCCTTGGCCTGATACTTGCATTTATCGGTGGAGATCACATTCTCATTCAGGTACTTGGCCACGTTGTTGCCCGCCTCGGTCATATCGTTGGTGGACGTGGCACGAACCGCCACGGCGGCAGGCTCATCATACCGATAGGAGATGGGCCAGCAGTTGGCGGGGATCACGATGGTACCGGAGGTGTTGCCTGAATACATGTAGTAGTCGTTAAGGGAGTTGATGACCGGCTCGGAGGTGGAGCGCGGGCTGATCACGCCCACCACGGTGTACGGCTCGCCCTGAATCTCCACGGTGCCGCCGATGGGATTGCGCCCCTGAAAGAGGCTCCGGGCCGTATTGGCATCCAGCAGCGCCACCTTGCGGCAGGTGGAAAAGTCGCTGTCAATAAAGCCGCGGCCATAGTTGACGGCGTAGTCCATGACGGACAGGAAGTGCGCGTCGCCGCCGTAGATGGTGCCGTTGAAGGAGCTGTTGCCCACATAGATCCCGTCAGACCAGCTGCGGGAATAGTAGAGCGCGGACTCCTTCACCTTATCCAGCCGGTCAATCTCATCACGCATCTCCGGCGTGATCATGGATACGCCGGAGGGAACGGGGGAATAGGAGAAATCCATCTGGTTATTATCCTGCATCAGCATGACGTTCACCACATTGTTGCCCGCGCCGATCAGATTCTGCTTGATCTGCTCGTTGGTACCCTTGATGGTGGACACGATGGTGATGATGGCGGCAATGCCGATGATGATGCCCAGCATCGTCAGGAAGGAGCGCAGCTTGTGGCTCCAGACGCCCTGAAAGGCAAGATTGATATTTTCCAGCATCCGCGCACCTCCTTACATGCCGTTATAGAGCTTATCCGGCGTGGCCTCCTGCGTGGCTGCGCCGGCCACACAGCTGCGGCCATAGGGGAAAGCCACATAATCCTCGACGCTCAGTCCGCCGCGAATCTGGGTATAGCTGCCCCACAGGTTGCGCCCGGTCTGCACCCATCGCTGCTCCAGTCTGCCGTCTTGATTCCGGGCCATCACATAGCTCTTGCCGTTTTCCGTGCGGACAAACATACTCTCGATATACAGGCTGCTGCCGCTGTCGCCGGCGCTGTTCTGGTAGGACATCTCCACATAATCCCCCTCTTGCAGGTTCGCCTCCTCAGAGACAAAAGCCTTGAAGGGATAGTAAGAGACATTGCTGTTTCCATCACTCCAGGAATTGCCGTTTTCAGTGGGATACTCGCTGATCTCCACGATCTCGCCCTCTGCCACGGTGCCGGTCATCCACGAGGTGACCTGCACCGTTTCACCGACGCTGACCGTGCCCAGCTCCAACTCGCTGATGGCGCCCTGAACATAGTATCCGCCGCCGCCGGAAACCTCTACCACCGCCTTATCGCTGGTAAAATCCTCCGCCGCGGGGTCGCGGACGGCTTTAACCGTGCCATCCAGCTCACTGTACACCGTGTCGCTGCCCACTTCTTTCTTTGTTTTTTCCAGATTGATTTTGGCCAGCTTGATGGTCACATCCATCTGGGCAATCTGCTGGAGCTTTTCGCGCCGCATCTGCTCCAGCTCCTCCTTTGTATAGGCGTTGGCCAGCAGCTCGTTGAGCGCCTCCAGATCTTTCTGCATGGCCTTTACCTCATCGGTCACGCCGTTGATCTCCACGGCGGGCGCCTCTTGCAGCTTGGCCAGGAAGAAACGGACCGTGGCCTTAGCGCCCTCGCCGCCTGTGCCGGGAGCGGCAGGGTCGGTGGGATCTGTAGGCTCCGCGGGGTCGGTGGGATCAACGGGGTCGGTGGGATCTGTAGGATTAACGGGGTCTGTGGGGTTGGTGGGATCTGTGGGATCAACGGGGTCTGTGGGGTTGATGGGGGCAACAGGCTCCTCCGGCTGGGTGGGGGCCACCCATTCCAGACGCAGGCCGCAGCAGTTGACGATCTCGCCCAGCGTTGTGTTGTCCTTGTGGATGACCAGCACCACATAGGCCACAGTCTTACCCTCCGGCAGCAGCTTGACCAGATTCTCCGCTGTCAGCTCATCGGCGGAATTCCAGTTGAAATAGAGAGGCTTTTCCAGTGTGCCGTCGCCCTCGGGATTTTGCAGCGGCTGGGGCTTTTCGATCTTCTCGATGGATTCGATGGGGCGGGTCTCCTGATCGAAGATGTTCTTCTGGTTCTCCGCAATCTTGGCCTCGATCTTTTGGGTCAGTTCCTCGATCTTTTTCTCCAGCGCGTCCCGGTCATAGGCCAGCTCCAGACGCTCCAGCTCCTTTTTCGCATTTTCCTGCTGGAGCTGCTGGCGCTCATAATCGATCTGCGCCCGCTCGATATCCAGAGCGGTCAGGGTGGTGTCATACGACAGCAGCTTGTCGCCCTTTTTTACGCTCTGTCCCTCCTGCACATAGACCTGACGGATCTTCTGGGTGTCGGAGAGGAATATTTTCTGCATTTTATCGGTGGATACCATGCCGCTGGTCTGGGAGGTATCGCCCCAATAGTCGGTCATGGCAAAATCCGACACGGCATAGACATTCACGCTGCCGCGGCGGGCATTGCCGGCCAGCTTCAGGCCGCCCCATACCACACCGCACAGCGCCACCACGCCAACGGCAATCAGCAGCCAACGTTTCAGTTGTTTATTCATTGTTTTCTCCTCCGCTGAGCACACCGTCCCTGATGGTCATGATGGTATCGGCATGGTGGGCAATGCCCCGGTCATGGGTGATCATGATGATGGTGGAGCCGGCGTCATGCAGCTGACGGAACAGCTCCATGACCTGCGCGCCGCTGGCGCTGTCCAGCGCGCCGGTGGGTTCGTCGGCCAGCAGCAGGCGCGGCTGGCCCACAATGGCGCGGGCAATGGCCACGCGCTGGCACTGGCCGCCGGAGAGCTGGTCAGGCCGATGGTCAACCCGGTCGGAAAGGCCCACGGTTTCCAGCGCGGCGCGGGCACGCTCGCGCCGCTCCTCCTTCTTCACGCCGCCGTACAGCAGCGGCAGCGCCACATTATCCAGCGCCGTCAGCTTGGGCAGCAGGTGGAAGGACTGGAACACAAAGCCGATCTCCTTGTTGCGCACCTCGGCCAGCTCCTTGCCGGAGCATTTGGTAATCTCCCGGCCGCCCAGCAGGTAGCTGCCGGAGGTGGGCACATCCAGACAACCGATCAGGTTCATCAGCGTGGTCTTTCCGCTGCCGGAGGGGCCCATAATGGCCAGATAATCCCCCTCGGCCACATCCAGACTTACATCCTTCAGCACACGGGTCACGGTTTTGCCCATGGGATAGTCCTTGCAGATATCGCGCATTTCCAGAATCATGCTCAGCCCTCCACAACCTGCATGTCGGCACCGGGCAGCGCCGCGGCGCCATCCTCCGGGGCCATATCCGCCGCGCCGCCGTCAGCGGTATCCATGCCGCTCATATCACCCATATCACCCATATCGGCGCCGTCCATGCCATCCATACCGTCCATGCCGCCTATATCGCCCGCGCCGGGATCAAAGGTGGATTCATCATAGGTAACGCAGGTCATGCCGGCCTTCAGCGTCTCATCGGGGAAGGCGATATAATCCTCGGCGCTCAGCCCGTCGGTGACAACGTATGTATCCATATCCGCGTCATATTCGCCCAGCGTCAGGCTCCGTTTTTCCAGCTTCCCCTTGGCGTTCTGCGCCCATACCCAAGGGGAAGAATCCACATCGTTAATATAGTAGGCGGGCAGCTTGAGGGTGCTGCCGTCCTGCTGTTCATCCTGCCCGTAGTCCGGCTCGATGTACACATGCTGACCCAGCAGCAGCCCGTCGCTGCTGTCCAGATCCACATAGAAGGGGTATTTGCTGGAAGAGGTGGTATCGTCGCCGCCGCCGTCGTATCTGTTCTGATTGTTCTGCTGGGCGTTCTCCCAGTCGATGAGGGTGATGGTGCCCCGCCACGTCTGATCATTGACGCGGGAACGGATCACAACAGGCGTACCCTCGCTGAGGGCACCGGCGTTATTCTCGTTGACATAGCCCTTGATCCGGAAGCCGCCGGTCTCGACAATGGTCATGAACGGCAGCGCGTTGCCCATCTGGTCGGTGCCGCCATTTTCATTGATGGCCTTGACACGGCCATCCACCGGAGAGGTGACGGTGACGTTTTTCAGGGCTTTTTGCAGCTTTTCCACATCCTTGCCCTTCAGGGCGATGTTGTATTCCTTTTCCAGAATGTCGGCGTTGACCTGGCGCAGCTCCAGCGAGTAGGACAGCTGGTCGTCCTCGGTGGCACTGTTCTTGTCCCGCTCCAGAGCTTCCTTTTCTTGCTTTTTGGCCGCCAGCTCGTTTTGCATCTGCTGCAGCTCCAGCTGTGCCTTTTCCAGATCCAGCCGGGCCTGACTGGTGTCATAGACAAACAGTGCATCGCCCTTTTTGACCTCTTGATCCACCTGTACCTTGATAGACTCCACGGTGGAATTTTCATTCTTTTTGATCGTCGTTTCGCCGCGAGCCGTAACCATACCGGCAAAGCGATCCGCCAGCGTGGCGGAGCCAAGGCCGCAGATCATGGATACGGACTGTACCGATGCTTCTCCCTCTGCATTCGCGCCGCAGCCGGCCAACACGGACAGCAGCATCACGGCGGCCAACGCCATCACAGCAAACTTTTTCATTCCGATTTCTCCTCGTTCTTCTGGTTTGTTGTATTTAAGCCGATCCTTACTATATATAGACGATTCGGCAGGAGAAAATGTTCCCCTATTTTTCCAATTTTCTTTCCAACTGTATTAAGACAGTTGGTACACCCAATTATAGCAGAGCATCGATGTTTGTCAAGCACGATTCTTAAATAAAAGGATACCCCCGGCAAGCGTGCGAAACGGCCGGGGGTATACGGTTTTACATTTTTTCGGGCGCAGAGCAGCCAATGAGGGTCATGCCGTTTTTCAGCACGGCGCGGGCAGTATCCGCCAGCTTCAGACGGGCCAGCAGCACATTTTCCGCCTCGCCCTTGATGCGGCAGGCGTTGTAGAACTTATGGAAAGCCGCCGCCAGCTCGGTGAGATAGCGGTTGATGAAGCTGGGGTCATAGTCCCGGGCAGCCAGCTGCACCACCACCGGGTACTGGGCCAGCTGCTTGATGAGCGCCTTCTCCTCCGGCGTGGACAGCACGGTGAAGTCCACATCAGCGGCATCCCTCACCTGATAGCCCTCCGCCGCCAGCGCCTTGAGCAGCGTGCAGATACGGGCATGGGCATACTGAACATAGTACACCGGGTTCTCGCTGTCCTCTCGGACAGCCAGACCCAGATCGAACTCCATCTGGGTCTCCGGCTTGGCGTTGAAGAAGTAGCGGCAGGCGTCCACGGGGATCTCGTCCAGCAGATCGGTAAGGCTGATGGCCTTGCCGGTACGCTTGGACATGCGCACCACCTCGCCGTCACGCACCAGCTTCACCAGCTGCATCAGCACGATATCCAGCCGGTGCTCACCGTCCAGACCCAGCGCGTCCATGGCGCCCTTGAGACGGGCCACATGGCCGTGGTGGTCAGCGCCCCAGATGTTGATGACCTTATCAAAGCCGCGAACGGCAAACTTGTTGCGATGATAGGCGATATCGGCGGCGAAGTAGGTATAGAAACCGTTGGCGCGGCGCAGCACGTCGTCCTTCAGTGCCAGCTTCTCGATATCCGCGTCGGACTTACCGGCAGCGCGAAGATTTCGGGTCAGAATGTCAGCGGTCTTGAGCCACAGGGCGCCGTCCTTTTCGTAGGTATAGCCCAGCGCCGTCAGCGCCGCCACGGTATCGGCCACATAGCCGCTCTCGTGGAGAGAGGACTCGAAGAACCACTGGTCATAGCGGATGCCGTAGCGCTCCAGATCCGTCTTCATCTTGGGGATGTTGCGGTCAAGGCCAAAGCGGGACAGCGCATCGTGGCGGGTCTTTTCGTCGCAGTTCAGGTACTTGTCACCCTCCTGCGCATAGAATGCCTGCGCCAGCTCACGGATATCGTCGCCATGGTAGCCGTCCTCCGGGAACTCCACCGCGTCCTCGCCCTTGATGATCTGGAAATACCGGGCCTCAAGGCTCTTGGCAAACTTCTCGATCTGGTTGCCGGCGTCGTTGACGTAGAACTCGCGCCACACGTCCGCACCGGACTTTTGCAGCACGCTGGCCAGCGTGTCGCCCAGCACGCCGCCGCGGGCGTTGCCCATATGCATGGGGCCGGTGGGGTTGGCGGAGACGAACTCCACCATGATCTTCTGCCCCTTGAGCATGTCGCCGCAGCCGTAGTCCGCGCCTGCCGCCTCGATGGCGGCCACGGTATCGCCGAACCACTTCTCCCCCAGCCGGAAATTCATGAAGCCGGGGCCAGCAATCTCCACGGAGGTGAAATAGCTGCCCTCCAGCGCCATACGCTCCGTCAGGATGGCAGCCACCTGACGGGGGTTCATCTTCATGGCCTTGGCCGCTGCCAGGCAGAAGGTGGTGGTATAGTCGCCGTTGGACACGTCCTTTGGAATCTCCACAGACGGCTCTACCGCCACGCCCTCCGGCAGAAGGTTCTCCTTTACCGCGGCGGCGTAAGCCTGCTTTGTCAGCTCCTGCACCTGCTCTTTGGCCTTTTGGATCATATTCATAGCGTTATTCTCTCCTTAATATTTATCGATATCCACTTCCAGCACCTGCGGCGCCGGTTCCCGTAAAAACTGAGGGGCCAGCGCACCGAAATCGCCGGTGATGTCGCTGGCATACAGGGTAATGCCGCCCTGCCGCTGCGTACACAGAGCGCCGCGCCGGGTCAGCGACTCCTTCAGCTGTCTGGCCGCCTGAGCGCCGGAATCCACCAGCGTCACGCCGGGGCCCATCACCTTGGCCACCACCTCTTCCAGCAGCGGATAGTGGGTGCAGCCCATGATGAGGGTGTCAACCCCTGCTTCTTTCAGGGACTCCAGATATTCCCGGGCCACCGTTTCGATAACGCAGTCCCCCACCCGGTAGCGGCCGTTTTCCACCAACGGCACAAACAGAGGGCATGCTTTGGCGATGACGGTCACCTCTCCGTCCATGGCGGCGAGGGCACGCTCATACGCGCCGGAGCGCACCGACGCGGCGGTGGCGATCAGGCCCACGCGCTTGTTGCGGGTCGCTGCCAGCGCGCAGCGGCAGGCCGGCTCTACCACGCCCAGAATGGGTACATCGCTCTCCTGCTGCAAAACCGGCAGCACATTGCTGGACACGGTGCCGCAGGCCACCAGCAGCGCCTTGATGTCAAAGCTGCGGAGAAAATGCACGTCCTGCCGGGCATATTTCAGCAGAATTTCCCGGGATCTTCCGCCATAGGGGACACGGGACGTGTCGCCAAAGTATATAATGTTTTCGGAGGGTAATATGCTGCGGATTTCCCGCACGGCAGTCAGCCCGCCGAGACCGGAGTCGAAAACGCCGATGGGCCGCTCGTCCATGCACCCACTCCTTCCTGCAATTTTTTAGTCAATATGATATTATACTATGACAGCGCGCTGTTCTCAAGCAAAAATTTGCCGAATTTGTCCGTTTTTTCTTCTGGCGTATCATTGACAGGCGTGCTATAATCAAGTCAAAGCGTAATCTTGCCCCATTGGAGGTGGCTTATGGAACTGAAAATGACACAAAAGCAGTTCCGGCGATTGCTGGATCTGGTATATATCGGCAACTGGGTACTGAACTCTACCCGAGGTGACGACCGCATCCGGGAATACGATCAGGTGGAAAGTCTGGTATTCTCCCATTGTCTGGGACAGGGGATGGCTCCGCTGACAGAGCTGTATCACGGCGAGCTGATCCCCAGCCGCGCCTTTGCCGAGGGTGGGATCCATGAGGCCATCATGGCCTATGAGGACACCACGTTCTTTGAAATTCTGGCGCAGGAGCTGGCCCTGCGGGATATGGACGACCCACCCATCACGCCGGAGAACTACGACGAGATCATGGAACGCATGGAGACGTACTTAGGAGAGTTTGAGGAGCACGGCACGGACAACATCACCGTTGATATGGACGAATGAGGCATTTTCAGGAAAGCGCTCTTGTCAGCGCTTTCCTTTTTTGCTACAATGGGATAAACTGTACGATTATGGGAGGAATTCGCCATGAGCTATGCCGACGAAGTATTCAAACAGAACTGCCGGGATATCCTGCAGCACGGTATATGGGACACCGATCAGAAGGTACGGCCCCACTGGGCTGATGGTACGCCTGCCCACACGGTGAAGAAATTCGGCATCATCAACCGCTATGATCTCAGCCGTGAATTCCCCATTCTGACGCTGCGGCGCACCTATTTCAAGACCTGCATTGACGAGCTTTTATGGATCTGGCAGAAGAAATCCAACAATATTCATGACCTGCGGGGCAATATCTGGGACAGCTGGGCCGACGAAAACGGCTCCATCGGCAAGGCCTACGGCTATCAGCTGGGGCTGAAGCACCAGTATCCGGAGGGAGAAATGGATCAGGTGGACCGGGTGCTGTACGACCTGAAGCACAACCCCGCCAGCCGCCGTATCCTGACCAACATCTATAACTTTGAAGATCTGCACGAGATGGCGCTGTACCCCTGCGCTTATTCTATGACCTTCAACGTCTCCGGCAACACCCTCAACGCCATCCTCAACCAGCGCAGCCAGGACATGCTGGCCGCCAACAACTGGAACGTGGTGCAGTACAGCGTGCTGGTACACATGATGGCGCAGGTATCCGGCCTGAAGGCCGGTGAGCTGGTGCATGTGATCGCCGATGCCCACATCTACGACCGGCATGTGCCCGTGATCGAAAAAATGCTGGCGCAGGAGCCGCAGGAGGCGCCCACCTTTGTGATGGATCGCTCCGTAACCGATTTTTATCAGTTTACCAGGGACAGCTTCTCGCTGGAGGGCTATCATCCCCAGCCCTTTGATGACGAGATCCCCGTGGCCATCTGAGCGACGGTAAAAAGGAGGTACGCCTATGTTTGCAATTGCCGCCGTATCGGAAAGCTGGGGCATTGGCAAGGACAACCGTCTGCTGTTCCATATTTCCGCCGACATGAAGCGCTTTCGGGAGCTGACGCTGGGGAAAACGGTGCTGATGGGCCGCAAAACGCTGGAGAGTATGCCCGGCGGCAAGGGACTGCCCCACCGCCGCAACATCGTGCTGACCGGCAACCCCACCTATACCCCGCAGGACGCGGAGACGGCCCTCAACCCGGTGCAGGCTCTGTTTGCCGCCGGAGAGGATGCCGCCATCATCGGCGGCGAGAGCGTATACCGGCGCTTTTTGCCGTTGTGTGAGCGGGTATATATCACCAAGGTCTTTGCCGATGCCGAGGCGGATGCCTTTTTCCCCGATCTGGACGCCGATCCCCGCTGGCAGGTGGACTGTGCGAGCGAGATTTTTGAGGAAAACGGCCTGCGCTATCAGTTTGTGGATTACGTCCCCTGTCAGGCGGAGGACACGGCGGAGGACCCGCCGTCAGGGCGCGGCGAGCCGATTCCCTTTGCCCCGGAGATAGACTTTTCCGACCTGAACGGAATCATGTGAAATATGCGGCGCTGCGGAAATACCGCAGCGCCGCATATGCAAGACCGCCCACCGTTTTCAAGAAAGAAAACCCTGTAACCGGCATGGTTACAGGGTTTTTCTGTTGGCGCAGTGGGAGGGATTCGAACCCTCGTGCCGCTTTTGACGACAACACGATTTCCAGTCGTGCTCGTTATGACCTCTTCGATACCACTGCATATTCACTTTTCCGAGGAGCACAACATCGATTATTATACCAAATAATCTCCGTTTGTCAAGACCTGTCGCCGCAAAAAATGCACAATTTTTATTGACTTGCTTTCCTTACCGGGACATAGTATACTATTTAACAATGAGGAAGGAAGGAGCAGGCTTATGATGATCGAGAAAAGCGGCAGCATCGAGCTGCGGGACATCTCGCTTGCCGAGGAAGTCCTGCCGGAGCTGCGCGACGTTGCCGCCGGAATGGTGCGTGTCAAGCATCTGTACCGCAGTGCGCTGAAGGTGGCCGTGACACAGATGGAAATTCTGGATGAGGAATTCGCCGGACTGTACGACCACTCTCCGATCCACCATATTGAGCACCGCATCAAATCGCTGGACAGCATCGTGAAAAAGCTGAGACGCCGGGGCTATGCCGTGACCATCGACAACATTTACGCCCACATTCAGGACATGGCGGGCGTGCGGGTCATCTGCAACTATCTGGATGACATCTACTATCTGCGGGGATTGCTGACCCGCACGGAGTCCTTCCGCGTACTGCGGGAGGCCGACTACATCAAGGAGCCGAAGGCAACCGGCTACCGCAGTCTGCACCTGATTGTGGAGGTGCCGATCGTGATCTCGGAGGGGACGCTGAAGCTGCCGGTGGAGATCCAGCTGCGCACCATCGCCATGGATATGTGGGCCAGTCTGGAGCATGAGCTGCGCTATAAATCCGACCGGCACTGGGGCGAGGCGGAAAGCACCCGGCTGCGGCTGTGCAGCGACGCCATCTATGAGGTGGACCGGGAGATGCAGAACATCTATCAGGGCAAGGGCCCGGAATATGAGGACTGAATAAAAGAGACGGCGCTTGCCGTCTCTTTTATTTACATATTTACAGGCAAAGCCGCCGGACTCCGCCCTATTTCATGGCCGCCGCCACATCGGCCTTAAACTGCGTCCATGCCGCCGCGTTCTCCACGAAGTACATGGGGCATTGCTTGCCGGTCACATCGTAGTGACGGATGATCCCCTCCTGCGCGTCCAAGCCGTAGAGGCCGCACAGCCACGCCGTCAGCTTAACCAGCGTATCATAGGTGGCCTGCGTAGGCTTTCCGTCAGCGTCGGGATGGCAGAACTCAATGGATACGGTGTCGTAATTCCGGTCGTTGGAGCAGTAAGCCACCTCGTCCAGCGGCACGCACAGCAGGGTTTCGCCCTCCATGCCCACAATCAGGTTGCTGCTGGCGGAGGTTTCGCCGGTGGTGGCCAAGTTCTCGAAATAGGAGCGGTTCTGCCACGCGGTGGTGTTGGGGTTGCCCACATAGTGGATCACCACGGCATTGACACGCTCCAGCTTATCGCCGCAGCGGGAATATTCGTTCACCGGCAGCAGATCCTCCCGCACATAGTCCGGCAGGGTGATATGGGCAGGGACATTACTTTTTTGCGTTTTCACGCGGACCCCGGCGCCGCCTGCGCCGTTCTCCCCGCCGCGGTGGGCGCGGCCTACACAGCAGCCGGACACAAAGCCCGCCAGAAACAGCGTCAGCGCCATGACCGCCAGCACAATGCGCCGCGTATCCCGCCGATGGCCACGGTGCTTGGGCGCGGCACGGCGGGCCGGTGCGCTCTGGCGGGATATGCTCTCCTGCGGCGCGGATCTTTGTTCTGCTGTGAAATATTCCGTATACATGGACAGGACTCCTTGGTGGGAATAGATTCTCTATTTATGATGTATGCAAGATTCAGGCGCAATTGTCAAGCTATGGCGGCGGATTCCTGAGAGATATTTTATGACGTGTGAGGGAGCGGAGACTTTCCCCGCTCCCTCACACGTCGATATCGGGAATCCGCGCTTTTCACCGGGTATAGGTGTTGTCAAAGGTAACGGCCGTCTCGGCGGTGAGGTCGGTATAGAAGTGGCCACCGACAGTGACAGAGGTCACAGCGTCCACATCCACCATACGGTTGAAGCTGAAGGCGTTGCCGATGGCGTGATAGTCCTCGTCCGCAATGCACAGACCTACCACCCAGTTCATGATGTTGCTCTCTTCGCTCTGCACCACATACTGGCTGCCGTCTGTCATATGCAGCACCAGCTCATCAAGGACAACCTCCGTAACGGCGTCATCGGCGGCAGCGGGATTGCGCATGCGGATCCCCAGCGCGGACACCGTTACGGTATCGCCGCTCTCCGCAGTAAAGGTGGTGACAGGCAGATAAGCCTGAGGTGTGATGCTGATAACACGGCGTTCCGCATCCGAACCGTTGTTCACGCTGAACAGCAGCTCATCGCCCTTCTGCCAGTTGCCGAAGTCGCTGAAATACATCACAAGATGCAGCTCCGTATCAGTGCTGGCATCGGTATCCAGATAGATGCTACTATCCATGGCATGACCGCCCACCTCACCGATATACAGGATTGGATCCATCGGTATGCCTACCTGGCCATAGCCGAAGTCGTCATAGCTGACGCCTGCGGGATTGGACAGGGTATAGGTCATAAAGCCGGAGCCGTTTTCGTCGATCAGGAAGGTCTTGAGAGAGATGGTATAACCGTCCGCCTCCACAGCAGCATCCACAGTGGACAGATAGTCGCCCACCAGCCGCTGCATGGTCTCGGCATCCACGGCCACCCGCTCCATGCGGGGCAGGTTCAGCGCCTGGCCGCTGTTGTCCAGCACAACGGGTGTGTCGCTGCTGATGCTGTCGGCGTCAAAGGCGTGCAGGTCGGCGGCTGTGACGCTGTCTGCCGGTGTCACATTGGCCTTGATGAGACTGGCAATGCCTGCCGCGCCCGCCACCGTAATGCACATGGCCAGCACCGCGGCAATCAGCATACCTTTTGTGATCGTATGATGTCGTTTATTTCTCCGTACCACTTTGAATACCTCCGATAGTGTGTCAGGGGAGGCATGCAATGTGGAGAAGGTCTTTTGAAACAGCTTGCGGTCAATCATATTGCAGCACCTCCGTCAAGGTTGTTTTAAGCTTGCCTCTGGCCCGGAACAGCCGCGTGCGGACCGTCTCCTCCGGAACGGACAGCATCTCGGCAATCTCCTTTTGCGAGTAGCCCTCGTAGTAATACAACAGCACCGGCAGACGGTAGCGCTTATCCAGCGCCATCACCGCGTCGAACAGCTCCCGGCACTCGGGCGCGTCAAAGGGCAGCGTGTTTTCATAGTCGGCAATGTTCTCCACACGACGCCACGGCGAACGAAAGACATTCTTGCAGCAGTTCACTGTGACGCGGATCAACCAGCGCTTGAGATGTTCGTCGCTTTCAAACACGGTGTCCGTCTTATATAGCCGGATCAATACGTCCTGGGTGACATCGTCCGCATCGGAGCGGCTGCGCAAATAGCCGTAGGCCACCCGAAAAACAGTATCCATATACCGCTGGGCCAGCGGAACAAATTGTTGTTCTGTCATGGAAATGTTCTCCTTGAAAAGCTTTTCACTATCATAACACGGGAGCGGGAGGAAATGTTTCAGCGAAAAAGCAAAAAAGACGGCCAAGCCGTCTTTTTTTATGGTTCAGCCGATGGCGCCCAGCACCGATACGCCCAGCAGGCTCAGCGTGCCCATAATGGCGCCGGCCAACACCACGCCGCCCATGCAGGCCAGCACGCTCTTTTTAAAGCCCATATTCAGAAGGCTGGCCGCCAGTGTCCCCGTCCACGCGCCGGTTCCCGGCAGGGGGATCCCCACGAACAGCAGCAGCGCCCAGAAAAGGCCGCGGCCCGCTTTTGCCTTCAGCTTTTCGCCGGCGGCCTCCCCCTTGCGCAGGCAGAACGCAAAAAGGCGGCCCAGCAGCGGTTTATCCTGCCCCCACAGCAGTATGCGGCGGGCCAGAAAGTAGATCAGCGGCACCGGCAGCATATTGCCCACGATGGCCGCCGCAAAGGTCAGCCACAGCGGCAGGCCGTACAGCACGCCGTAGGGAATGGCGCCCCGCAATTCAATCAGCGGCACCATGGAGACCAGAAAAACAATCAGGGTGTGTTCAAGCATATTGCAGCGTCCCCTTATCCAAGTCAGGTTTAAAATACGCCGCCGCGATCCCCCCGGATCACGGCGGCGCTCTGGCACCCCCGGCCAGACTCTAACTGGCGGCCTACCGCTTAGGAGGCGGTCGCTCTATACAACTGAGCTACGGAGGCACATACATATTGTATTGTACTCATTTGCCAACGGTTTGTCAACGAAAAGCCGCGAAAAAGTTGACGAACCCTCTTGCAATCAGGCTCTTGAGGGCATATAATAGCAAGGTTAGTGAAATTATACCCAAAAGAAAGGGGTTTTTACCTTTGCAGAACGAAAAACTGAGAAATGTGGCCATTATCGCCCACGTTGACCACGGCAAGACCACGCTGGTGGATCAGATGCTCAAGCAGGGCGGCGTATACCGCGAAAATCAGGAAACCGTGGAGCGCGTGATGGACTCCAATGATCTGGAGCGGGAGCGCGGTATCACCATTCTGGCCAAGAACACCGCCATCCAGTATGGCGACACCAAGATCAACATCGTGGATACTCCGGGCCACGCCGACTTTGGCGGCGAGGTGGAGCGCATCCTGAAGATGGTCAACGGCGTTATCCTGCTGGTGGACGCCGCCGAGGGCCCCATGCCCCAGACCCGTTTCGTCCTCAGCCGGGCGCTGGAGCTGGGTCACCGGGTCATCGTGGTGATCAACAAGATCGACCGGCCCGACCAGCGCATTCACGAGGTCATCGACGAGGTGCTGGAGCTACTGCTGGATCTGGACGCCACACCAGAGCAGCTGGACAGCCCCATGCTGTTCTGCTCTGCCCGCAACGGCACAGCCAGCTATTCCCCCGATGTGGTGGGCACCGATCTCAAGCCGCTGTTTGACACTATTCTGGATTATATCCCCGCACCGGAGGCTGATCTTGACCAGCCCTTCCAGATGCTGGTCAGCGCCATCGACTACAACGAGTTTGTGGGACGGATCGCCATTGGCCGCATCGAGCGGGGCATTCTGAAGCAGAATCAGGAAATCGCGGTGTGCAACTATCACGATCCCGATGCACCGGCCAAGAAGGCCAAGGCCGTCAGCATGTACGAGTTTGCCGGTCTGGGCAAGGTGCCCATCACTGAGGCCACTGCCGGCAACATCATCGCCCTGAGCGGCATCGGCGATATCACCATCGGCGACACCATCTGCGCTCCCGACTGCGTGGAGCCGCTGCCCTTTGTGAAAATCTCCGCCCCCACGGTGGAGATGACCTTCTCCGTCAACGACAGTCCCTTTGCGGGCCGGGAGGGCAAGTTTGTCACTTCCCGCCAGCTGCGGGACCGGCTGTGGCGCGAGACGCTGAAGGATGTATCTCTGCGCGTCAGCGAAATCGACGGTGTGATGGACGCTTTCAACGTGGCGGGCCGCGGCGAAATGAGCCTGTCTATCCTGATCGAAACCATGCGCCGGGAGGGATACGAGTTCCAGGTGTCGCCCCCCCGTGTACTGTACCAGACCATCGACGGCAAGAAGTGCGAGCCTATTGAGCGGCTGGTGGTGGACGTGCCCGCAGAAAGTGTGGGCGCGGTCATCGAAAAGCTGGGCAGCCGCAAGGCCGACCTGATGGAGATGACGCCCATCGGCAACCGCATGAAGGTGGAGTTCCTGGTGCCCAGCCGGGGTCTGTTCGGCTATCGCAACGAATTCCTGACCGACACCCGCGGCGAGGGAATCATGGCCAGTGTGTTTGACAGCTACGCCCCCTTCAAGGGCGAGCTGACGCGCCGCAGCACCGGTTCTCTGGTGGCCAGCGAAACCGGCGAGTCCATCACCTATGGCCTGTTTAACGCTCAGGAGCGCGGCGTGCTGTTCATCGGCGCCAACGTGGGCGTGTATGAAGGTATGGTGGTGGGCATCAGCCCTAAGCAGGAGGATATCGTGGTGAACGTCTGCAAGAAAAAGCAGCTGACCAACACCCGTGCCGCCGGCAGCGACGATGCGCTGCGTCTGGTACCGCCCCGGAAGATGAGTCTGGAGCAGTGTCTGGAGTTTTTGGCAGACGATGAGCTGCTGGAGGTCACGCCCCAGAATCTGCGTATCCGCAAGACCATTCTCAACCACGAAAGGCGGATGAAGGCCACCCACGGCAAAAAGAGTTGATAACGCCCTTTGGGCACAAAAAACATCCCTGTGCAGTGCACAGGGATGTTTTTTTATTTCTCGGCAGGGATGAACAGCAGGTTCATATCCACCTGAATATCGATACCGTCCACCTGTCCGCTGGCGGTATACTGCCACATATCGAATCGGTAGTAAAAATCCGGATAGCTGTTGTAATCCGCCACCCACAGGGCATAGTCCGTCAGGCGGCTCAGGTCATAGTGATAGTATCCCTGCTGGCGGTTGATGTACACGCCGGCCCGGTAACCTGCCTCCTCGATGGTCTGGCAGAAGGCCACGGCACTGTCGGTCAGGTTGGCGTAATCATAGCCGTTGGTGCGGGAGTCCTCCGCCGCAATGGGCTCCCAATCGAAATAGATGGGCATTTCCAGCTTGCGGCCATCCAACTGGGCAAGCACATATTCCGCCTCTTCCCTGCCCTCCTCCGCCGTCAGGGCCTGAGAGAAGAAGTAAACACCTACATCGATCCCGGCGGCGCGGGCACCCTCCAGATGGTTGGCAAACCGCTCATCCGGCTGCAAGGCACCCTTGCCGTAGCCACGGTAGCCAAGGCGGGCGATGGCAAACTCCACGCCGTCCGCCGCCGCACGCTGCCAATCCACATTCTTCTGAAATACCGACAGGTCGATGCCCCGGCGGACGGTATATTCACTGCCCAGATAGTGGGGCCGGCCATCCAGCGTGATGAACTGCCAGCGGCGCAGGGGGCTGACGGCAAAGTTCTCATGAGGCGTCAGCCACACCATGCCGGCGCCATCGTTGATATAGATCTGTCCGGCGTGGGGATCCGGCTCCTCCGGCAGCACCGCAGGCAGCAGCGAACGAAACACCGCAGATAGCACCACGGCAAAAGCCGCCAGCACCAGCACCGCCAACACCAACCCCAGTAAGGGCTTTTTCTGTCTCCTCCGTCTGGTCATAGGCCTTATTTCACTCCTTCGCCATCGCGGCATCGTGCTCCGCTGCATCATTTACCATCGGGGTAGCCTTGCCGTTGAGGCGTTCAAATACATGGATATCAAAGGCGGCGGTGGTGGTCAGGCTGTCCAGCGCAGCCAGACGGTCTTTGCCTGCCCGCGGCGTTTTCCAGCAGTAGGGCGTCATGCCGAAGAGGGCCTGAATATCCGACTGACAGGGCAGGGTGATCTCGCTGCACACATGACGGACCGTTACATAGCGAAAGCCGTCATAGGGTGTTTCTCCCGTTTCGTTGCGGTATGGGCGGTCATACAGCACCTGCTTCATCTCCCACAGGTGCTCCGCCGCCGGCACCACATAGAGGAAGTGGCCGCCCGGCTTCAGCACACGGTGAAATTCGTCAATGGCCAACGGCGAAAAGCAGTCCAGCAGCAGGTCGATCTGCGCATCAGCCAGCGGCAGATGATAGGCGCTGGCCACGGCAATTTCCGCCTGAGCGACCTTTTTGGCTGCACGGCGGGCCATATCCTTGGAGATGTCGATTCCCGCGATCCGGGGCTTTTTCCCCGCGGCGGCCAGAGCCTGACAGAGCGCCGCGGTATAGTATCCCTCGCCGCAGCCCACATCCAGCACCGCCGGGTTTTCCCCCGTGCAGCTGACCGCCAGCTCACACAGCGCCTGCTGCAAAAAGCCATAATACCCCTTGGAGAGAAAGTCGCTTCGGGCGGCAGTCATGGCCTTGTCATCGCCGGGAGACTTGGAGTGCCGCCGGTTCACCGGCAGCAGGTAAGTATACCCCTCTTTGGCAATGTCGTAGCAGTGGCCGCCATGGCAGCGATAGGTATGCGCGTCACGATGCAGCGGAGCGCCGCACAGCGGGCAGCAAAACAGGCTCACAGCTTTTCCTCCCCCTCCGGCAGCGTTACGTCGTGGATCCATTTGCCCCTGCGGATACGCCAGAAGCACAAGGGGCATTTCAGCACAGACTCCGCCTGAATGGCGGCCGCCACCCACCAGCAGGAGCTGTGCAGCACCAGCGCCAGCAGCGCCGTCAGCGGCAGGGCCGCCAGCCACTGCGGGCAGATATCCAGCACGGCGGAGCAAAATACATCGCCGCCGGCGCGCAGCACGCCGGTAACGGCGGTGATGGAATAGGCGTGGAGCGGAATGGAGGCAAAGCCTGTGACGGCCAGCGCTGTGGCGATCCGCGCCGTCTCGTCAAAAAGGCCGAAGAGGGGGAAAATCACCGGCTGGAACAGCAGCGGCACCAGCGCCAGCGCAAACAGCGCCAGCACCACACCCACCAGAATCGTCACCCACAGCAAGGTATGGCTCAGCTCCAGCACTTCTTCGCGGCTCCGTCCCTCGCCGATGGTCTTGCCCACGATAACGGCAGTAGCGGCGCCCAGGCCGAAGCACACCACCAGGAACAGCCGGTTCAGATTGCCCATAACGGCATTGGCCGCCAGATACTCCACAGAGTTGGCCGTATACCCCAGAATCACCGTCAGCATACTGTTGCCCAGACCCCACAGCAGCTCATTGCACAGCACGGGAGAGGAATACTTCACGAACCGGCGGAACATCTCCCAGCCGGGACGGAAAAAGGCTTTCAGGTGCAGGGGCATGGTCTTGCTGCGCAGGGCGCAGAACAGGCAGACGGCAAACTCCGCCACACGGCTGAGCAGCGTGGCAATGGCCGCACCCTCTACCCCCAGCATGGGGAAGCCCATCTTGCCGAAGATCAGCAGATAGTTCATGCCGGTGTTGATTACGGTGGACATGCCGAACAGCTTCATGCCGAAGGAGGAATTCTCTACACTGCGCTGGGCGCTGACGTAGATGGAGGACATCATATTGAACACATAGGAAAAGCCGATCACACGCAGATACGGCGCGCCCAGCAGCGACAGCTCATGCTTGTTGCTGAGCAGGTCCATGATCTCCACCGGCCGCAGAAAGAGGGCGACGGCCACCACGGTTGCGATGCCCACGCCCAGATAGGAGGCCACGCCTATGGCACGGCTGATGTTCTCCAGATCCTTCTTGCCCCAATACTGGCTGATGAGGATGCCCACACCGGACTGAACGCCAAAGACGATGGAGATCAGCAAAAACACCGGCACGTTGGCCGTGGTCACAGCCGCCATGGCCTCGTTGCTCAGCTGGCTGACCATAAAGGTGTCGATCAGCCCCAGTGAAAAGGTGATCAGGTTTTGCAGAGCGATAGGCGCCGACAGGCGGAAGAGCCGCTCATAAAAGGCGCGGGGTTGTTTCAGTTCTCGGATCATTTCTTACCTCACAGCATAGGAAATCGTGTATTTTTGTGCTGCAAAAGCGCTGCACACAGCCCGTCAATGTCGGAAAAATCCGTCTCGGGGCCAAAGCTGATGCGGAGCACGCCGCCCGCGGTACGCTTGTCAAGGCCCAGCGCCGTTACCACATGGCTCAGCTTGCCCCGGTGGCAGGCGCTGCCTGCCGACAGGCAGATGCCCTGCGCGCCCAGCTCCGTCACCACGTTGGCGCTGGGATAACCCACCAGAGACACCATCAGAATGTGGGGAGCCTCGCCCTGTCCCACGGCCACCACGCCGTCAATGGCCAGCAGCTTTTCACGGCAGTATGCCTTGATCTCAGCCATATGGGCCAGCTTGTCCGTCAGGCCTTCGGCACGCAGCTCCACCGCCTTGGCAAAGCCGGCAATCTGGGCGGTGGCCTCGGTCCCGGAGCGGGTGCCCGCCTCCTGTCCGCCGCCGTGGAGCAGCGGGCGGATATTCCGGATGCTGCCGCCCACATACAGTGCGCCGATCCCCTTGGGACCGCCGATCTTGTGGGCGGAAATACTCATCATGTCCACGCCCAGCGCTTTGGGTGCGCAGGGCACCTTCATAAAGCCCTGCACCGCGTCGGTATGCAGCAGGGCACGGCTGCGGCGCTCCTTCAAAAGGGCGGCGATCTCCGCCAGCGGGAATACGCAGCCGGTCTCGTTATTCACCAGCATGACGCTGACCACCGCCGTATCCTCCCGCAGGGCGTCGCCCACCTGCCGGGCGGTGATATGGCCGGTTTTATCCGGCTTGAGATATGTTACTTCATATCCCTGCGCCTCCAGTGCGCGGCATGTCTCCAGCACAGCGCTGTGCTCTACAGTGGTGGTGATGATATGCTTTCCCACATGGCGGTTGTGCCACAGTGCGGAGAGAATGGCCCAGTTGTCGCTCTCTGTTCCGCAGGAGGTAAAGTGCAGTTCGCTGCTCTGGCAGCCCAACGCCGCCGCGATGACGGTGCGGCAGCCCTCCACCATCTTCCGGGCCTCCTGCCCCATAGGGTATTGGGAGGAGGGATTGCCAAACTGCTGCGTCAGCACACGGTACATCTCATCGGCAACAGCCGCCGGAATCGGCGTGGTGGCGGCGTGATCCAGATAAATCATAGCGGTTTCCTCCCTATTTTTCGGCTGCCGGGTATTGTCATACCCGGCAGAATCAAGTATAATGAAATAATATTTTAACGGTACTTCATTATACTGTATCAAAGAGGAAAGTGCAAGATGCGCGTTGCAATTTACACCCTTGGCTGCAAGGTAAACCAATATGAAACACAGGCCATGGAGCAGGAGCTCGTCCGCCGGGGCCACACGCTGGTGCCCTTTGAGACGGCGGCGGATGCCTATATCGTCAACACCTGTTCCGTCACCGCCGTCAGCGACAAAAAGTCGCGGCAGATGATCCGCCGCTGCCGCAAGCTGAACGAGCATGCGGTGGTGGCCGCCTGCGGATGCTATGTCCAGACGCATCCCGACGAGGCGGCGGGGCTGGCGCTGGATCTGATTGCCGGCACCGGCGACAGGATGGCGTTTCTCGACCTTTTGGAGCAGGCTGCCCGGGAAAAAGAACCTCTCACGCTGCTGGACGATGCCCTGCGCCGCCGCGAGTTCGAGGTACTGCCTGCCGGCGGCATGGCGGAACGCACCCGCGCCATGCTGAAGGTGGAGGACGGATGCGTTAACTTTTGCACCTATTGCATCATCCCCTATGCCCGCGGGCCGGTACGCTCGCTGCCGCTGGAAACCGCCGTGGCGCAGACCCGGCAGCTGCGGCAGGAGGGCTATCGTGAGCTGGTGCTGACCGGTATTGAGATCTCCAGTTGGGGGCAAAACCTGAAAAGCGGCGTTGGGCTTATCGACCTGCTGGAGGCGGTCAGCGCCGCGGCAGGCGATATGCGCCTGCGCTTGGGCAGTCTGGAGCCGCGCACGATCACAGAGGACTTCTGCCGCCGGGCGGCGAAGCTTCCCAACCTGTGCCCCCATTTCCACCTGTCGCTGCAATCCGGATGCGACGCCACGCTCAGACGTATGAACCGCAAGTATGACACCCAGCGCTATCGCCAATCGGTGGCGCTGCTGCGGCAGTATTTTGAACATGTGGCCATTACTACCGACCTGATCACCGGCTTCCCCGGCGAGACGGAGGAGGAATTTGCGCAGACGCTGACCTTTATTGAGCAGTGCGGCTTTGCCGCCATGCACATCTTCCCCTACTCCATCCGTCCCGGCACCAAGGCGGCAGCCATGCCCCAGCTGACGGCAGCGGTAAAGGAGGCGCGTGCGGCGCAGGCAGCGCAGGCGGCGCAGCGGATGCACCGGGCCTATCTGGAAGGCTGCATCGGCAGGACGTATCCGGTGCTGTTTGAGCAGGAAAAGGACGGGCACTATATCGGCCACGCACCCAACTACATGGAGGTGGCCGCAGACGGGCACGACCTGCACAATCAGGTTCGGGAGGTGACCATCACCGCATGCAATGGCGAAACATTATGGGGAGAGATTCAATGAAGGAAGAGCGGCATCATTTTTTTGCCTATATCAGCCGGATGCGGTTCATCAACCGCTGGGCGCTGATGCGCAACAGCTATATGGAGAACATTCAGGAGCACAGCCACATGACGGCCGTGCTGGCTCACGCGCTGGCCGTGATCCGCAACCAGTTTTTTGACGGCTGCGTGGATGAAGGACAGGTGGCGGTGGCGGCGCTGTACCATGATGCCGGGGAGATCCTCACCGGTGATATGCCCACCCCCATCAAGTATTATAACCCCGCCATCCGGGAGGCCTACCGTCAGGTGGAGCAGGTGGCGGAGGACAAGCTGCTGGGTATGCTGCCCGATGCGCTGCGGCCTACATACAGCGCCGCCCTCTCCCCCGCCGCGCCGGAGATCGGCCAGCTGGTAAAAGCCGCCGACAAGCTCAGCGCATACATCAAATGTCTGGAAGAGCTGAAGGCGGGAAACAACGAGTTCCGGCAGGCGGCGGAGCAGACCCGCTATGTGCTGGACGATATGGAGCTGCCGGAGGTGGACTATTTTCTCGAGCACTTCCTGCCGTCATTCAAGCTGACGTTGGATGAGCTGGAATAAAAAGCTGGCATGAAATCTGACGATTTCATGCCAAAGGGGCTTGCGGCCGGCTGCGCGCGTCCTTCGGACACACTGGCGGCCGAGAAGAAATTTTCCGACGTACACGCCGCCGGAAAAATAATTTGAATGATTCGCGGCGTCCGCGCCGCGAACTCTGCGAGGCTTTTTGCAACTTACACCAAAGGAGTGATCATATTATGAAAGCAATCGTAACCGTGGTCGGCAAGGATCAGGTGGGGATCATCGCCGGTGTGTGCAGCACGCTGGCAGACTGCCAGATCAATGTGCTGGACATCAGCCAGACCATCATGGAGGGCTATTTCACCATGATGATGGTGGTGGATCTGAGTGCGTGCAAGGCCCCCTTTGACGAGCTGCGCGCAGTTCTGACGGAATACGGCAAGGGCCGGGGACTGTCCATCCGTATCCAGCGAGAGGACATCTTTTACGCCATGCACAAGCTGTAAGAGGGTCACGTCATGCTGAATCTGCAAAACATTTTCG
>Ga0129314_1000466_pt1 | contig 42950 bp, 34 predicted proteins | sample O1111metagenome_FD_94431 | JGI IMG/M metagenome (GOLD analysis project Ga0129314, IMG submission 94431) | Orangutan individual fecal microbial communities from fecal samples from Wisconsin, USA - O1111 metagenome | ecosystem: Host-associated > Mammals > Digestive system > Large intestine > Fecal... | reverse complement strand
GGATCACTGATTACCGCTCAGTTTGCCGGCGAACAGGGACGGACGGTGTATGCGGTGCCGGGAAACATCAACAGCCAGTTCAGCATCGGGACGAATCTGCTGATTCGAGACGGCGCGGTGCCTCTGGTGGTGGTGAAGGATGTGCTCCTGGATATGGGCCTGGAGCTGCCGGAAGAGAGTGAAAAGAAAATTGCATTAGGCGGTGACGAGACGGCGATATTGGAAATCGTGAAGCGGAATAATGGAATTCATGTGAATGAAATTGCACATATAATGAACAAAAACATTGGAAAAATCAGTGCTATAATAACCGTGCTTGAAATTAAAGGCATAGTCATCAGCCACGGAGGAAAAATACACCTTGCAAATTAGCCTTCTTGGGGGTATGCTATAAACTGTTGTAAAATATTTTTGAGGAGATAATGAATGGCAACAGCTGCAAAGAAGAAAACAACCAAAAAGACAACAAAGAAAACAACCAAATCCAGAGCCCGAACTCTGCTGGTGGTGGAGTCTCCATCCAAGGCGAAGATTATCGGAAAATATCTGGGATCCAGTTATAAAGTCATCGCGTCCGTGGGTCATGTTCGGGATCTTCCGAAGAGCCGGCTGGCGGTGGATGTGGACAACCATTTCGAGCCGGAGTACATCAACATCCGGGGCAAGGGCCCGACCATTCGGGAGCTGAAGAAGGAAGCCGCAAGTGCGAAGCGCGTCCTTCTGGCAACGGACCCGGACCGGGAAGGGGAGGCAATATCCTGGCATATCGCCCATCTTCTCGGTATCGATCCAACCTCGGAATGCAGAATTGAATTTAATGAAATCAACAAGGAGGCGGTAAAAGAAGCCCTGAAACACCCGAGAGCCATCAACATGGGCTTGGTGGATGCCCAGCAGGCCCGGCGAGTGCTGGATCGTCTGGTGGGCTATCAGATCAGCCCGCTGCTCTGGAAAAAGGTGCGCCGGGGACTTTCCGCCGGCCGAGTGCAGTCGGCGGCCCTGAAGATCATCTGCGACCGGGAGACGGAGATTCTGAACTTCATCCCGGAAGAGTATTGGAACATCTTCGCGGATTTTGGCGGAGGCTTCAAGGCGCAGGTGGCAAAGCGCAGCGGAAAGAAGATTCATATTCCGGACGGCGAAGCCGCCGCAAAGGTGAAAATCGAACTGCAGGAAAACCCGTACCATGTGGAGAAGGTGACCCGGAAGGACAAGAAGACCAACCCGTATCCTCCTTTTACCACCAGTACATTACAGCAGGATGCGTCCATTAAATTGAATTTCCCGACTCGCCGCACCATGCAGGTGGCACAGCAGCTCTATGAGGGCGTGGACATCAAAGGCATGGGCTCCCGCGGTCTGGTCACCTACATCCGTACCGACTCCGTTCGTGTGGCGGAGGGTGCCAGAAGTCAGGCCCACGAGTTCATCGAAGCCAATATGGGAAAAGAATATATCGGTTCCGGAAAGTTCACCAACAAGAAAAACAAGGACATTCAGGATGCCCACGAGGCCATTCGTCCGTCCGATGTGACGCTGGATCCGGAGATGCTGAAGGAATCCCTGACGCCGGAGCAGTATAAACTGTATCGGCTGATCTGGCAGCGGTTCGTGGCATCTCAGATGGCACCGGCGGTAAGCGATACCGTTTCGGTGGCAATCAAAAACGGCAAATACGAGCTGAAGGCCAGCGGTTCCACACCGAAGTTTGACGGGTGGAAGAAAATCTATCCGGCATCCTCCAGCGAAAACGGTATGAATATTCCGGCGCTGGAAGAAGGCGAGGAGCTGCAGGCGCAGGACGTGATTACGGAACAGAAATTCACCACACCGCCGCCGCGGTTCACGGAAGCCAGCCTGGTAAAAACCCTGGAAGAGCTGAACATCGGCCGGCCGAGCACGTACGCCACCATCATCACCACCCTGGGGACCCGTCGGTATATTAAGAAGGAGAAGAAATCCCTGATGCCGACCCAGTTGGGTTTTGATGTCACAAAAATTCTGTCGGAATACTTCTCCGATATCGTGGACGCCCAGTTCACCGCCCAGATGGAAGATAACCTGGACTCCGTGGAGCTTCAAAAGCTTCCGTGGAAAAACACCATCGACGGGTTCTACGGCAATTTCCGAAAGGAATTGGATCGGGCCGATGCGGAGGTGGAGCGAATTGAGCAGGAAGTGGTGCTCAGTGATGAGGTCTGCGAACTCTGCGGAAAACCGATGGCAATTAAGGAAGGCCGTTTCGGTCAGTTCTTGGCATGCACCGGTTATCCGGAATGCACCAACACCAAAGCCATCGTGATTCCAACCGGCGTGAAATGTCCGAAATGCGGAAAGGAAATCGTGCAGAAGCGTTCCCGGAAGGGTCGGATTTTCTACGGCTGCAGCGGTTATCCGGACTGCGACGTGGTATTCTGGAACAAGCCGATCGACCGGACCTGCCCGAAGTGCGGTTCCCTGCTGATGGAAAACACCACGAAAAAATATCGGTACAAGTGTTCCAACAGCGAATGCGACTACAGAGAAGAATAATTTTAGGGGTATAGAAAGGATATAACAATGGGTAAAATCGAATTTCATGCCACCACCATCTGCGCAGTGCGTCGTCCCAACGGAGACATCTGCATCGGCGGAGACGGACAGGTGACCATGGGTGAAACCACCATCATGAAGAACAACGCCAAGAAGGTAAAAAAAATATACGGCGACCGCGTACTCACCGGTTTTGCCGGTTCTGTGGCGGATGCTTTTTCCCTTACGGATAAGTTCGAAAAAAAGCTGGAAGAGCACAGCGGAAATCTGAAGCGGGCCGCAGTGGGTCTGGCTCAGATCTGGCGTTCCGATAAAGGAGCTCGCAGCCTGGAAGCGCTGATGATCGTAATGGACCGAGACGATCTGCTGGTCATCTCCGGAAACGGCGAAGTAATCGTTCCGGATATGGATGTAGTTGCCATCGGATCCGGCGGAAATTTTGCGTACTCCGCCGCACGGGCACTGTACGACAATACGGAACTGGATGCGGAATCCATCGTGCGGAAATCCCTGGAAATCGCGTCCTCCATTTGCGTATATACCAATGACCACATTTCCGTGGAGAAACTGTAAGGAGGCGTGCCCGGTACTATGAATATCAAGAATATGACACCGAAAGAAATTGTAGCGGAACTGGACAAATACATCATCGGACAGGATGAGGCCAAGAAGTCCGTTGCCATCGCATTGCGGAACCGGTACCGCCGGAACCAGCTCAGCGATGAGATGCGGGAAGAGATCACACCGAAAAACATCTTGATGATGGGGCCGACCGGTGTGGGCAAGACGGAAATCGCCAGACGGTTAGCGCGGATTATGGAAGCTCCTTTTATTAAAGTGGAAGCGACCAAGTACACCGAAGTGGGCTATGTGGGCCGCGACGTGGAATCCATGATTCGAGATCTGGTGGAAGCCTCCGTTCGCATCACGAAGCAGAAGCACATCGATGAGAAATACGATATCGCGGATCAGCGTGCAGAGGATTTGATTCTGGAAGCGCTGGTTCCCGATGCAAAGAAAAAGAAGAAGTCCGGAGAGAGCAGCAATCCTTTCGACTTCATCCTCAACAGCGGCGGGTATACCAGTCAGAAGGAGGAGTACGAGAACAAGCAGAATGCGGAGAACGCCAAGCCGGCAGACGATATTGCCATGGCAAGGGAGCAAGTTCGCCGCGAGCTGAGAGACGGAAAGCTGGAGAACGAGCTGGTGGAAATCGACGTGGAAGTGACGCCGAACACCAACCAGCTGGACATGCAGAACGAAGGCATGGGCATCGCCATCGGAAATATTTTCGGGGATATGATGCCGAAGAAGACCAAGCACAAGAAGCTGCCGGTCAAGGAAGCCAGAAAGATCCTGCGGGAGCAGGAGGCTCAGAGCATGCTGGATATGGATCAGGTGGTGGACGAGGCGCTGATGAATGCGGAGCAGAACGGCATCGTGTTCATCGATGAGATTGACAAAATCGCCTCCGGCAGTTCCGTGACCGCCAGCGGCGAAGTATCCCGGGAAGGCGTACAGCGGGACATTCTGCCGATTGTAGAGGGCAGCGTGGTCAATACGAAGCACGGACCGGTTAAGACGGACCATATGCTGTTCATCGGTGCGGGTGCGTTCCACGTATCCAAGCCGTCGGATCTGATTCCGGAGCTGCAGGGCCGTTTCCCGATTAAAGTGGAGCTGAAGAACCTGGACAAGGAAGCCTTCAAACAGATCCTTACGGTGCCGGAAAACGCCGTAATCAAGCAGCAGAAAGCCCTTCTGGAGACGGAAGGAGTTCAGGTGGAGTTCACCGATGATGCCATTGACGAAATCGCCGGAATGGCCTTCCTGATGAACGAGGAGACGGAAAATATCGGTGCCAGAAGACTGTACACCATCATGGAGACCCTTCTGGAGGATGTTTCCTACGAGCTCCCGAATCCGGACATCACCCACGTTCTGGTAGACCGGGAAATGGTACAGGAGAAGTTCAAAGAAAAAATCCGCGAAGTGGATGTAGATAAGTATATTTTGTAATTATGAGCTATAAAACCGTTTACAAAGAAGCAGAAGCAGAACAGGTAATTCAACGTTCCCGCTTTATTACGCATGTGTCTCCCGTAGATTCCTACGAGGAGGCACAGGCGTACGTTGCCATGATAAAAGAAGAATACAAGGATGCCACGCACAACGTCCCTGCCGTAGTAATCGGGGAAAACCAGGAACTGCAGTGGATGAGCGACGACGGGGAGCCTCAGGGCACCTCAGGGCCGCCTATTCTTCGCATGCTGGTGGAAGAGGGCCTGACCAATCTGGTGGTTGTGGTGACCCGATATTTCGGCGGTGTAAAGCTGGGAACCGGCGGTTTGGTTCGGGCGTATTCCGGATCCGCCAAATTAGGGTTGGAGGCAGCCGGCATCTGCACCGTAACCGACGGATACGTAATGGAGTATCTGCTGGACTATTCTCATCTGGCAAAAATAAATAATGCGGAGCAGCAGGGGGACTTCCATATTATTCATACGGAATACATGGATAAAGTGAAGGTTACCATAGGGTGCAAAACCGAGGCAGAAGGCTTGGTAATAAAGACTTTCAACGATATCACTTCGGGTACCTGCGAGCTGCTGTCGAAAAAAAACGAAAAAATTTCCGAAAAAGTCGTTGACAGCAATTAGATGCTGTGGTAATATATTGCTTGTCGTCAGGAACGTAAAGAAAACGAAAAACTTTTCAAAAGTTTCTGAAAAAAAGAGTTGCACTCAGCAAGAAAGTTTGCTACAATGAGTGACAGACTGATGTATGGACGCTTAGCTCAGCTGGGAGAGCATCTGCCTTACAAGCAGAGGGTCATAGGTTCGAGCCCTATAGCGTCCACCATTTTGGCCGGGTAGTTCAGTTGGTTAGAATGCCAGCCTGTCACGCTGGAGGTCGACGGTTCGAGCCCGTTCCCGGTCGCCATTTTTTATGACAATAAGCTGATGTGGCTCAACGGTAGAGCAGCTGATTTGTAATCAGCAGGTTGGGGGTTCGATTCCCTCCATCAGCTCCAATGATTTTATCGAGGGATTCCCGAGTGGCCAAAGGGGGCGGACTGTAAATCCGTTAGCTGTGCTTTCGATGGTTCGAATCCATCTCCCTCGACCAATATGCGGAAGTGGCTCAGGGGTAGAGCATCGCCTTGCCAAGGCGAGGGTCGCGAGTTCGAATCTCGTCTTCCGCTCCATCTTTTATGCGGATGTAGTTCAATGGTAGAACTTCAGCCTTCCAAGCTGATAGCGTGAGTTCGATTCTCATCATCCGCTCCATGTGGGTCCATAGCTCAGTTGGATAGAGCAACGGCCTTCTAAGCCGTGTGTCCGGGGTTCGAATCCCTGTGGGCTCACCACTATTTTTTTAAAAGAAACAGAGAGAGTATAGCAGACCGACTTGATTATGGGGTATAGCCAAGTGGCAAGGCAACGGACTTTGACTCCGTGATTCGTAGGTTCGAGTCCTGCTACCCCAGCCATTGCGACCCATTAGCTCAGGTGGTAGAGCACTTGACTTTTAATCAAGGTGTCCGGAGTTCGAGTCTCCGATGGGTCACCATTACTCTTAAAACATCCGGAGAGGTGTCCGAGTGGTTTAAGGAGCTGGTCTTGAAAACCAGTGATTCTGAAAGGGACCGTGGGTTCGAATCCCACCCTCTCCGCCAAGAATGCACATGATCTGGAGAAGTACTCAAGAGGCTGAAGAGGACGGTTTGCTAAACCGTTAGGGTTCGTTTAGGGCCGCATGGGTTCGAATCCCATCTTCTCCGCCACAATTTTTAGGGGTATAGCTCAGTTGGTAGAGCAGTGGTCTCCAAAACCACGTGCCGTGGGTTCGAATCCTACTGCCCCTGCCAATTCACTATGGACTGTACTAAATATCGGGGTGTAGCGCAGCTTGGTAGCGCAACTGGTTTGGGACCAGTGGGCCGCGGGTTCAAATCCTGCCACCCCGACCATTTACCCAACATATGGGCCATTAGCTCAGTTGGTCAGAGCATCCGGCTCATAACCGGCAGGTCCCGGGTTCAAGTCCCTGATGGCCCACCATTTATTGAATAAGGTAATATGCCCAGATAGCTCAGTTGGTAGAGCAAGGGACTGAAAATCCCTGTGTCCTTGGTTCGATTCCGAGTCTGGGCACCACGAACGGTATGCATTGCATACCGTTTTTCTTTTGCCCGTTTGCGGTATATTCGGGCGAGGTATTGGTATAATCAATAGTTCCGCACCGAAAACAAAGTCGATTCCTATTTGTTATTTTTGTGAAGAGCCGTTACAATTAATCAGTGTGATTGTTTTATGAGTTTAGGAGGAATAGAAAGATGAACGAGAAAGAAGTGAATGCTCCAAAGAAGAAGCATACCGGAAAAATCGTCCTGGTGGGCCTTCTCATCGCGTGCGTTGTAATCTATTTTGCAGTGCCGTCGGTACACACTTGGATTAACAACGTGGTTGCCATGTTCAAGTCCGGCGACTTCGATCAGATGAGAAACTTCATTGCGAAGTACGGAAAATGGGCGATGCTGGTGTCAGCCTTCCTGATGGTATTCCAGTCCATCGCAGCACCGCTGCCGGCATTCTTCATTACATTGACCAACGCGAACCTCTTCGGATGGTGGCAGGGATGTATCCTGTCCTGGGCGTCCGCTATGCTGGGTGCCGCAGTATGCTTCTATATTGCTCGAATCCTGGGAAGAGACGTGGTGGAAAAGCTGTGTACGAAGGGCGCACTTCTGTCCATCGAGAAGTTCTTTGATAAATATGGCAAAAAATGCATTCTGATTGCCAGATTGCTTCCGTTTATTTCCTTTGATATCGTCAGCTATGCGGCGGGTCTGACCGCAATGGATTTCGGCGGATTCATGCTGGCAACCGGCCTCGGCCAGCTGCCGGCCTGCATCGTGTATTCTTATGTGGGCGGAATGCTCACCGGCGGAGCGCAGAAGCTCTTCATTGGACTGCTGTGCCTCTTCGCACTGGCGATTCTGGTTACCCTGATTCGTCAGGTATGGGTGGCAAAGCACAAGGAAGTATAGGAAATATCAATAAAAAGACAGCAGGTTATAGATTGTTACTATACTTCACAAAAACAACCGAACTATAATTTATTTTTCAATGAAAAATAGTTATAATTATAGCGTACGGCTTCCGCTTTTGGAATGCCGCAAAGGGGGGAGACCCTTCAATTAATTGTAAAGTATTGATGAACGAAGGAGGAATTTGAACATGAAACGTTCGAAGAAAATGTTCACAGTCATGTTGGCACTGTGCGTGGCACTGTCCATGGCGATGGCATCAGTTACCGCAAATGCGGCAACAAAGAAGCCGAAGAAGATTTACCTCAAGGCCACTTCTACCACAGTGGATATCAAGGGTAAAGTAAAGGTATCTGTTTATAAAACAAAACCTTCCAAGGCAAGCAAGTCCGTTAAATGGAAGAGCAGCAACAAGAAGGTTGCCACCGTTTCCAAATCCGGCTACGTAACCGGAAAGAAGAAGGGAACTGTAAAGATTACAGCAACCTCCAAGAAGAATAAAAGAGCGAAGAAGACCATCAAGATTAAAGTAACGAATCTGAAGGCCAAGTACGTAAAAATGAGTAAGACTTCTGCAATTCTTTTCCCGAACGATAAGACTACGCTGAAGGCAACCGTGAAGGGATCCGCAGGATTCTACAACCAGGGCGTTACCTGGAAGTCTTCCAATACTTCTGTTGCAACTGTAAACAGTAAGGGTAGTGTAACTGCAAAGAAGGCAGGTAAGGCTACTATTACTGCAACCGAGAAGGGTGGCAGCAAGAAGGCTACATGTGCAGTAACTGTATCCGGAATTAAAGTGGACAAAGCGAATAAGTCCGTTTCTGTAACTGCGACAGTAAACAATGCGACAGAAAAGAGCATGCACTACGTTGTATATAAGAACGGTGGTGCAGCAAAGACATCTTATTTTGTAACCGATGCAACCCCGGCAGAGCTGAATGCAGCTCTCGGTAAGATTTCTGCAAAGGCTTGGAACACAAATTCAAATTTCAAGACGAATGCAAAAGTTGCACAGGCTGGCGACAAGACTATTGATGAACTGGCACAGTCCGGTGTTGGTAACAAGAACTACACTAAGTTGGATATCAACATTCAGAATGGAAATAAGACCATCAAAATGGTTGAAACACTGAAGGGTGCAAAAGATAACGATAATTTCAGCATGATTTATTCCAACGTTGCAAATAACCACAACGTTGGATCTGGATGCCTGACTTGCAACACATCCTGCTACGCAGGCGTTGTTACTAACGAGTTCAAGACATGGGCAGAACCATTCGTTCCACAGAACATGCCGGCAAAGGGTACGACTGTAACCATTACATATACTGCACAGACAGACAACTATATTTCTGCGAAGACTCTGAAGGACAATGCAGATAATTACGTTATCTTGGATGCAAGAAAAGCTGCAGATTTTGCAGAAGGACATATTGACGGTGCAGTATCCGCAGACATGGATGGATTTGTTGGTAAGTCCATTACAGAAGCACAGTCTAAGGCAAACGTTAAGGCTGTCGTTGACAAGTATGGAAAGAACAAGAAGTATGCAGTAATCTGCTACTCCGGCAACAGATATGCACAGGCTGCTTCTGCTGAGCTTAGAAGCTTAGGCGTAAGCAATGACAACATCTTCACACTGGGTGGAGACAAGGCTAGAAAGTCTGCCAATGGTGGAATGAAGGCGTGGAAAGCTGCCGGATATGAAGTAGTAGTTGCTTACAACTACACAGATGTAGCTGGTGTGAAGGCAGCGCAGTCTGACACTGTTATTCTTGATGCAAGAAAAGCAGACGACTACAAGGATGCACACATTGGCGGAGCGGTATCTGCAGACATGGACGGATACGTATCCGGTACTATCAGCAAGGCCGACTCTGACAACAATATCAAGAGCGTTGTAGAGCAGAAAGGTGCAGATAAAAAGTACATCATCATCTGCTATTCCGGTAACAGATATGCGAAAGCTGCGACAGAAGTTCTGGTTAAGAATGGCGTAAAGGTTTCCAACATTGCCATCCTGACCGGTGGTATGGGTGCATGGAGAAGTGCCGGTGAAGCGTTGGATCACTACAACTACACCAACGCCGACACAACATTCAGCAAGATGAAGGATTCTTCCTACGTAATTCTGGATGCCAGAAAGGCTGCAGACTATGAAAAAGGTCACATTGCCGGTGCGGTTTCCGCAGACGTAGGATACTACATTGATAACAAGTACAGCTCCAAGGACGCTGCAGCAGCAAACGTAAAGGCTGCAGTAGACAAGTACGGCAAGGATAAAAAGTACATCGTTATCTGCTACTCCGGCAACAGATATGCCAAGGTAGCAACCGGACTTCTGATGAACAACGGAATCAAGAATGCGAACATCCAGACTCTGGGCGGAGACGATTCTCAGCAGTCTAAAACCGGCGGCATGCAGGCATGGAATGCAAAGTATGCAGGCTACGTTGTGGCAAAGCACACTTCTTCCGGCAACTTCAACTTCGCAAACGGCATCACACCGGAGAACCTGAAGGCCGATGTGGACGGACAGAAGGTATTCACCGTTATGGACGTAAGAGCAAAAGATGACTTCGATAAGGGTCACATCTCCAATGCGGTATCCGCTCCGTCCGGCGATGAAGCGGCAGTGATGAAGGCCGTAAACGACAACAAGAACGGTCTCTATGTACTGGTATGCTACAGCGGTAACGCCAAGGCCAATGAAGCTCGGAACACCATGGTAAAGAACGGTGTAGACGAAAGCAGAATCATCTGCCTGCAGGGTGGAATGAAAACCTGGAAATAGTATTATAAAGATTAAAGGCGGGGGTGCAGAAGCATTCCCGCTTTTTGCTTCTCCGGGGAATTCGTGGTAGAATAAGCAGATATTAAGCAGAATAAGGAGAGCGAAATGGCACAGCTGTATTATCGATATAGTACGATGAATGCGGGAAAGTCCCTGGAGATCATCAAGGTGGCCAACAACTACGAGGAGCTGGGCAAGCGGGTGATGTGCTTGGTTCCGGAGGTGGATGACCGCTACGAGCGGGATATGGTGACCTCCCGGGTGGGACTGAGCCACAAGGCCTATACGGTGGATGACGATACGAATATCATGACGCTGTTCATCGAGAAGAACATGCGGCATCAGATTGACTGCGTGCTGGTGGACGAATGCCAGTTTTTCCGAAAGCATCACGTGCAGGAGCTGGCGGAAATCGTGGACAGCTTCGACGTGCCGGTACTGGCCTACGGACTGAAAAATGATTTTAAGAATGAGCTGTTCGAAGGATCCTACTATTTCCTGGTGTACGCAGACAAAATCGAAGAGATCAAGACCATCTGCTGGTGCGGCCGGAAAGCCACCATGGTGGCCCGAATTCAGGACGGAAAGATTATCAAGCAGGGAGATCAAATTGCGATCGGCGGCAACGACATGTACGCCTCTCTGTGCCGAAAGCATTACAACGATGGAAGATTGTCGGCAGACGACTAGTTCGAGGAAGGAGTCAGGCGTGCGGCGATTCGCAGAATGCGGGGGTGGAATTCGAATGATGGTAATCGGCATGATGTTCCTCTGCCTGTGGATGGCGGGAACGAATTTTTCCCATGCCGCGATAAAAGCAAAACCGGGGAATGCCACCGCGTCCATCAATGCGAAGGCAGGGACGGTGCTGCGGGAAAAGGCATCCACCTCATCGAAAAAAATCCGAACCCTTCGGAACAATACGAAAATTACCGTTTATTACGAGGTCTATACCCATCGAACCCGGACGGATTCCCGGTACCACTGGTACCGCATCGGCGTGGGAAAAAAGAAGGGCTACGTGCTGGCCAAGCGGGTGGACGGCATCCGCTATCAGGCGGTGCTGGGCCGGGCTTCCCGGAAGGTGCCTGCTCGAATCGGGCCGAAAACATCCATGAAGGCAAAGGGAAAATTGTCCAAGGGGGCGGTGGTGTCCGTGCGCCTTCGTTCTCGGTACAAGGGGGCCAAGACATGGTGGGATAAGGTTTTGGTGAACGGAAAGTACCGCTATGTCATCGCGGATTCCATGACGAAGGTGAACACCTCCGATTACGACGCTTACCTGAAGTCTCAGGGGTTCCCGGCATCCTATCGGAAATCTTTGAAGAAACTTCATAACGAGCATCCGAATTGGGTTTTTCGGGCGAAGAAGGTCAACCTGAGCTACAGCACGGTGCTGTCCAGGGAAACCCGGGACGGGGTCTCCCTGATCTACAAATCCTACCCGAAATCCTATCGGGACAAGGGGCGGAAGAGCTACCGGAACGGAAAGTACATCGCCAAGGACGGCTCCACCTGGTTCAACGCCAACAAAAAGGTGGTGTCCTACTACATGGATCCCCGTCATTTCCTGAACGACCGGAACATCTATATGTACCTGTCCTTGAATTACCATTCCTATCAGAACACGGGCACGGTGAACAAAGTCCTCAGCGGAACGGAGCTGCCGAAGCGGGGATTCTCTCCGTCCCTGTTCGTGAGCGCCGGCAAGAAGTACAAGGTGAGTCCGATTTTCCTGGCATCTCGGGCTCGGCAGGAAACCGGCGGCGGAAGCATCGCCATTCGGGGATACCGGATGAAGGGAAAGACGGTGTACAATCCGTACAACATCGGTGCTGCCTCGGGATCCAATCCGGTGATGAAAGGCCTGAAGTATGCATATCGGAAGGGCTGGACCTCCCGCAAAAAAGCGGTGTACGGCGGCGCTCAGGTGCTGTCAAAGGATTACATCAACCGGGGGCAGAACACCATCTACTACCAGCGGTTCAACGTGAAGAACGGATGGCTGCGGGCAGGCACCCATCAGTACATGACCAACATCACGGCACCGTACACGGAATCCAAGTCCATGGCAAAGGCCTACAAAGCCTACGGCCTCACCGGTGAGAAGCTGGTATTCGAGATTCCGGTGTACAAGAGTATGCCGTCTTCCACGAAGTTGCCGAAATAAAAAAACAGGTTCGATTCTCCGGACGTTTCCGGGGAGCCGAACCTATTTTTGTGAGTGAATTATTGATTGTGCGCGCCGCATTTAGCCCCTTGGCGAGTATCCCGTTCTTTGAGACGAAGGTTAATTCGATTCAGAATGGTGCGCTTTCGGTAGCTCCATTCCGGCGCCACCAGAAGGCCGCGCTGGGTGTCGGCGGTGAGTCGGTGCACCGTGATGTCTTCCGGAATGATCTCCAGGAGGTCCACCACCAGCTCGCAGTATTCCTCGATGGATCGGAAAGGAACGTAGTCCGGCATCATGTCGTACAGACGGGAGCCTCGGACGATGTTCAGCATGTGAAGCTTGATGCCGAAGGGGTGAATCCGGGCCACGTAGGACACGGTATCGAACATGTCCTGCCGGCTTTCGCCCGGAAGCCCCAGGATGACGTGAACCACCGTTCGGATGCCACGCCGGTGGAGTTCGGTGATCGCCTCGTGGAAAGTGTCCAGGGAGTAACCGATGCCCATGGCTTCGGAGGTTTTTGGGTGAATGGTCTGAAGGCCCAGTTCCACCCAGAGGAAGTGTTCCCGGTTGATCTCTTCCAGAAGATCCAGCACGTCCTCGCCCAGGCAGTCCGGCCGGGTGGCGATGGCGATGCCGTCGATTCGGGAATCCGAAAGAGCATCGTAATAGTATTTTCGAAGAACCGGCACCGGTGCGTAGGTGTTGGTGTGGTTCTGGAAGTAGGCGATGTGCCGGGCATGGGGCCATTTCTCGCTGAGGAGTTCAATCTGCTCTGAGATGGACGAGGCGAACTCGCCGGAACCGGAAGAAGAGCAGAAGGCGCAGCCCCCGGTGCCCAGGGTTCCGTCCCGGTTGGGGCAGGTGAATCCCGCATCCAAAGAGAGCTTGATGGTTTTTTCGCCAAAGGTTTGTTTGAAATAATTGCTTATAGAAAAATATCGTTCTCCGCCTTGCATGTTTCCTCCAAAATCGTTGCTACACAAAGGGCAACGTGATATAATTACTTTTATTATTTGAAAGGGAAACAGATTCATGCCAGAAGAGAAACCAACGCTTCTTCTCCTCACATGCTGCGGCCCCTGTGCTACAGCCTGTGTCGAGCGAACCGCATTCGACTACGATGTGACCGTGTTCTATTATAATCCAAATATCACGGATTCGGAAGAGTATTATCTTCGAAAAGAGAATCTGGAGAAATTCCTCCGTCTCTTTAATGAAGAGTACAAGGACCGGACTTTGGTGCATTATCTGGAGGGACGGTACGAACCGGAGAAATATTTGGAGCGAACGGCGATGCTGAAGGATGAACCGGAAGGCGGGCGGCGCTGCGAAGAGTGCTTCCGGCTCCGATATGAAGAGGCGGCTCGTGTGGCAAAAGCAAGAAACGCAGATTATTGGACATCCACCATGTCGGTGAGCCCGCACAAGAACTACGACCTTCTCACGAAGACGGGAGAAGAACTTGCCGCAGAGTCGGGCACCTGTTACCTGCCGATTGATTTTAAGAAGAAGAACGGTTTTGGCAGAAGTGTGGAACTTTCAAAGAAGTATGGTCTGTATCGCCAGCGATTCTGCGGATGCGACTATGCAAGGTACGCTAATGCCAAAGGGTTATGAAGGGGACAAGGAGAAAGACAACTATGAGTAACGTAATTATTCCGGAAGGCTATGAGCCGATTCTGGGCCTGAAGGAGACTCAGAGAGCCATCAAGAAGATTAAGGACTACTTCCAGCAGGAGCTGGCCTATGGGCTGCAGCTTCGCCGTGTGAGCGCACCGTTGTTCGTATTCCCGGAAACGGGTTTTAATGATACGCTGAACGGTGTGGAGCGCCGGGTGGATTTCAGCATTAAGGACATGAACGAGCGTCAGGTGGAAATTGTGCAGTCCCTGGCAAAGTGGAAGAGAATGGCATTGTACAAATACGATGTAGAGCCGGGTCACGGCATTTATACCGACATGAACGCCATTCGGAGAGACGAGGAATTGGACAACCTCCACTCCATCTACGTGGACCAGTGGGACTGGGAGAAGGTAATCACCAAAGAACAGCGGACGGAAGAGTATCTGGAAGAAACCGTGGTGACGATTTACCATGCACTGAAGAACCTGGGCGATTATGTAAACCGTCTCTACCGGGATATTCAGATTGAGCTTCCGAACGAGATTACATTCATCGATTCCCAAGAGCTGGAAAATCGTTATCCGGGCAAGAACCCGAAGGAACGGGAGGACCTGATTACTAAGGAACACGGTGCCGTATTCATCAAGAGAATCGGCGGCGTACTGGCTTCCGGTGAGAAGCATGACGGAAGAGCACCGGACTACGACGATTGGGAACTGAACGGGGATATCCTGGTGTGGAACGATGTCCTGGACAGAGCGTTCGAGATCTCTTCCATGGGAATCCGTGTGGATGCGGAATCCATGAAGCGTCAGCTGAAGATTGACGGAAAAGAAGACCGTCTGGAGCAGCCATTCCATCAGGGTGTCATCACCGGAAAGTATCCGCTGTCCATCGGCGGCGGAATCGGTCAGAGCCGTCTGTGCATGTTCTTCTTGCAGAAAGCGCACATTGGAGAGGTACAGGCATCGGTATGGCCGGAAGATATGATTGAGGAGTGCGCAGAGCACAATATTTTCCTACTGTAAGAAATGCAATACATCAATGTTGTAATCGATAATAAAAGTGAATTAACAGATACCTATTTCACCTACCGCGCACCGGATTCGGTGGCGGTAGGTGATAAAGTCAGCGCCCTGTTCAGTAACAGAAAGAAGCCGGTGGATGCGTACGTATTCGAAACCGGCGTGGAAACCGATCTTCCGGAGAACAAAATTCGGGAAATCGAATCTGTGGACAAGAGGCGCTCTCTTTCCGAAGAGATGATTGATACCGCCATCTGGATGCGGCGGCGGTACGGCATCAAGTATATTGACGGGGTCAAGATGTTCACCGTGGGCGGAAAAAGGGAAAAGGAGAAGTTGGTGAAAGCACCGGCACTCCGGGAAGAGCCCTGGGAGCTGACGGAGGAGCAGGAATCTGCGGTGAAGCAGATTAACGAGTCCCTGGATCGTCGAAAGGAAAACGTGTTCCTGCTGAAGGGGGTGACCGGAAGCGGGAAGACGGAGGTTTACATGCATGCGGTGGAGCATGCGCTGGCCCAAGGCAGAAGTGCCATCGTGCTGGTGCCGGAAATCGCTCTGGCCATGCAGATGGAGAAGCGGTTTCAGAATCGCTTCGGTGCGGAGAACGTGGCCATCCTGCACAGCAAGCTGACCACTTCGAAGCGGCTGGAGAACTGGCTTCGGATTCGGGAGGGTTCGGCCAAGGTGATTCTGGGTGCCCGGACGGCGATTTTTGCGCCGGTCACGGATCTGGGATTGGTGGTCATCGATGAGGAACACGAATCCACTTACAAATCCGACCACAACCCGAAATACGAAACTATGGACGTGGCGTATAAGAGAGCGGGGACCTTCGGTGCCACGGTGGTCCTCGGAAGCGCGACGCCCAGCGTGGTTTCTTTTTACCGTGCATCTGTCGGAATTTATCACTTGATAGAACTGAAGAACCGGGTGGGAAAAAGCCGTCTGCCGGATGTGGAAATCGAGGACATTCGAGGACAGGTGGTCCGGGGTCGGAATGAGATGATCAGCCTGCGGCTGCAGGAGGAGATGCGGTACTGCCTGGAGAAGGGGGAGCAGGTAATCCTGTTCCTGAACCGGCGGGGATACGCGCCTCAGATTCAGTGCGTGGAGTGCGGCTATCGCTATCAGTGCGACGATTGCGGGATTTCTTTGACCTACCACAAGCGAGAGAATGCGGCGGTGTGTCACTACTGCGGGAAGAAATTTCCGCTGCCGAAGAAATGTCCGGAATGCGGAAGCCCTCATATTCGGTACGGGGGCGTGGGCACCGAGAAGGTGGAGGAAGTGGTGCAGGAGATGTTTCCGGAATACAAGGTGGCGCGGTTCGACCTGGATACGGCGAAGAACCAGAAGGAAATCGACCGCACCATGTCGGATTTTGTGCACCAACGGACGAACATTCTCATCGGCACTCAGATTCTGGCAAAAGGTCTGGATTTTCGGAATGTGGGGCTGGTGGGCATCGTGAATGCGGACATTTCCCTGAACATCCCGGATTATCGGGCATCGGAGCGCACCTACCAGCTGGTGACCCAGGTGTCCGGAAGAGCGGGGCGGAGTTCGGAATCCAGCCGGGTGGTGATTCAGACCTACAATCCGGAGGCGGAAGCCATCGCTTTTGCCGCTCAGGGGGATTACGACGGGTTCTATGAGTCGGAATTACTCCACCGAAATATCATGAATTATCCACCATACTCCGATTTAATTGCGGTATCCTTTATAGAAGGGGAAAAATACCGACCGGGGAATCGGACCGCAATGGAGTATGCGGAGGATTTTAAAGGGAAATTGGAAAATATGCAGAATCTGCCGGATAAATCCATGATTTATCGGCCTCGGGAGGAAGTGCTCCGGGGGAATACGGAACGGAAGCGGGTGACCTTTCTGATCAAAGCACCGAAAGGGTCCCGCAGTGGATTCATTCAGATGTACATGCGGTATCGGGATTGGATGATTCAGCAGAAGTCGACAATATATATTGAAATTGATGTCAATCCGTATGGCATCGTGTAGGAGGAACAATGGCTATTCGTAAAATCGTAGAGAAAGGGGACGAGATCCTCGCAAAGAAATGCAAACCGGTGAAAGAGGTGACGAAGCACATTCAGACCCTGACCCGTGACATGATCGACACCATGGTCGAAGCCGACGGCGTAGGCCTGGCGGCGCCTCAGATTGGAATCATGAAGCGGATGTTCGTGTGCCGTCCGGAACTGGAGGATCCGGAACACAATTACGTGTTCATCAATCCGGAAATTCTGGAGAAGGAAGGGGAACAGGACTCCATGGAGGGCTGCCTCAGCGTGCCGGGATACATCGGACACGTGGTTCGTCCGGAGAAGGTTCGCATTCAGGGACTGGATGCGGAAGGCGAAATGCAGGATTTGGTCTTTGACGGTTTTGCGGCTACCTGCATCTGTCACGAATACGATCACCTGGACGGAATTCTCTATACCGACCGTTCGGACAACGTGATGACCAACGAGGAATATGCGGAAATCCTGAAAGAACAGGAAGAAGAGGAGCGGTAGATGAAGATTGTTTTTATGGGAACGCCGGAGTTTGCGGTGCCTTCATTGGAAAAGCTGATTGAATGCGGCTGCGAGATTCCGATGGTGGTCACCCAGCCGGACCGCCGGGGCAATCGGGGCAAGGTCACCTTCTCCCCGGTAAAAGAATGTGCGCTGCAGCACGGACTTCCGGTGGCACAGCCGCAGCAGATTCGCAAGGATGAAGAATTCATGCAGGAGTTGGAAGCCCTGGAACCGGATTTCATCGTGGTGGCGGCCTTCGGCCAGCTGCTTCCGGAACGGGTATTGAATGCACCGAAATATGACTGCATCAACGTGCACGGATCCCTGCTCCCGAAACTTCGGGGTGCGGCGCCGATGCAGTATTCTATCCTTCAGGGGGACAAGACCACCGGCGTGACCATCATGAAGATGGCCAAAGGCTTGGATACGGGAGATATGATTTCCAAAGCGGAAATGAACATCGAAGGCATGACCATCCATGAACTGGCGGACAAACTGTCGGTACTGGGGGCGGAGCTTCTGGTGAAGACCATTCCGGAGATTGTGAACGGAACGGCTGTCTATACTCCGCAGAACGAGGAAGAACATACCTATGCATCCATGATTCGGAAGGAAGACGGACTGACGGATTTCAGCGGGGATGCGGTATCGGAGGAACGAAAGATTCGTGCCTACGACCCGTGGCCGGCGCTGTACAGTTTCCTTAACGGGAAGCAGATTAAATTCTTCCGGGCGGAAGTGTCGGAAGAAGAAGGTACCCACGACGGGGGTGTAATCTCCGCAGTGGACAAAAAATCCTTCACGGTGGACTGCGGCAAGGGTAAACTTCGGATTCTGGAAGTCCAGCTGCAGGGAAAGAAACGAATGAGTGCAGGAGATTTTCTGCGGGGCGCGGGCGTGTCCGTGGGAGATCGACTGACGAAAGGAGAGTAGATTATGTACTACGGAGGAATGGGATATTACAGCTCGATGATTGTACTGATTCCGGCGATGATTTTTACCATGATTGTCCAGGGCAGAATCAAGCGGGCGTATTCCAGATATTCTCAAGTGGAGAACAGCCGGCGCCTAACCGGTGCCCAAGCGGCCCGGATGATGCTGGATGCCAATGGGCTGTCCGGCGTGCCGATCAACATCCTGAACGGCGGCGACGATTTGAATAACTATTTCGACCCGAGAAGCAACTCGGTAAACCTGTCTCAGGCGGTATACCACACGGATTCCATTGCGGCCATGTGCATTGCCTGTCACGAGGTGGGCCACGCGATTCAGCATGCCACCAATTACGCACCGGTACGGATCCGGAACGGAATCGTTCCGTTGGTGAACTTGACGTCCACCTTCTCCTGGCCGCTGATTATGCTGGGATTGATTTTCTCCACCTCCAGCCGGTACGGCTCCCTGCTGTTTAATCTGGGAGCGCTGTGTTTTGTATTCGTAATCCTGTTCCACCTGGTAACACTGCCGGTAGAACTGAATGCCAGCAATCGGGCGCTGAAGCAGATGACCTCCATCGGCATGGTGAGCGATTTCGATTACAGCGGAAGCCGCAAAGTGCTTCACGCTGCGGCGATGACGTACGTGGCCGCGCTGGCAACCGCCGTTGCATCTCTTATCCGGATCCTGCTGATCCGCGGAAGTAATGACAGATAGATGAACCAAGATTTTCGAGTGAGTTATAATGCGCTTCGGAAGATTTATTCTCAGGAAGCCTATTCGAATATTGCGATGAACGAAGCCCTGGAGGACGGAAAAAACTGTTCTCCCGGCTTTGTTCGTTATGTTGTGAAAGAAATCCTTCGTCGCTCCATGGCCCTGGATTACGTCATTGCCGGCCTTTGCCGGAACGGACTCCGGGGCATGAAAAGCCGGACGAAGGTTCTTCTTCGCATGGGAATTTTTCTCCTGAACGAAGTAGACAGCATCCCGGATGCGGTATGCGTCAACGAAATCGTGGAGCTGGCCGGCGCCGTGGACAGACCCAATCGTGGTTTTATCAACGGCGTCCTCCGAAGCTATCTTCGGGGCGGTAAAAAAATGAATTTGCCGGGCGGAAGCGACCGACACGCTTTGGCCGTTCGGTATTCCTGTCAGGAGAATCTGGTGAAGCTGATGCTGGATCAGTACGGATCGGAAGAGGGGGTCCGAATTCTGGACGCCTTTAATCGGCCGGTGCCCGTAGCGCTTCGGAACAATCCGCTGAAGCAGGACCGGGAAACGCTTCTGCAGCAGCTCCGGGAGCTGGAGATTGAGGGGACGCCTTCGGCGGAGTGCGACAGCGGCATCCTGACGGAAGGGGGCGCCTTGATTCAGAACGATTTGTTCCGAAAGGGGCACTATTCGGTGCAGGGCATTTCCTCTCAGATGGCGATTCAGGCATTGGCGCCGAAAGCCGGATCTAAGGTGCTGGATATGTGCGCGGCACCCGGCGGGAAGACCACGGGAATCGCTGAGTTGATGGGGGACTGCGGCACAGTGGAAGCTTGGGATATTCACCCCCATCGAACGGAGCTGATTCGGAGAAATGCGGAGCGTCTAGGCCTTCATTCCGTGGAGACCGCAGTGAAGGATGCCACCGTGTTCTATCCGGAGCTGGAAGGCTGCTACGATGCGGTGGTGGCGGACGTACCGTGTTCCGGGCTGGGAACCATCCCGGTGAAGCCGGAAATCAAGCTTCGAGATCATACCGGAGAGTACGCCGGTCTGGTGAAGATTCAGCGCCGGATTCTGGAAAACGCGTGGAAATATGCAAAACCGGGCGGAAGAGTGATGTATTCCACCTGCACAATTAATAAAGAAGAGAATGAAAAAGTCGTGGAGGCATTCCCAAAAAGCATGCCGGACAGTCGGGTTATTGAAAAAAGGCTGATTTTACCGTATAATAAGACTGGCTTTTTCTATACCGTACTGGAGAAGCCGGAGTAAATTGACGGGGAAAATAATGGAAATAGGATATTATACAGACAAAGGAAAAAAGCGAACCCAGAACGAGGATGCGATTCGCGTGCTGACGCGGCATAATGTTTTTATGCTGGCGGATGGCGTGGGCGGAAACCGGGCCGGAGAGATTGCCAGCAATAGGACGCTGGATATCGTGAGCGAATATTTTGAGAACAACCCCATTGAGGCGCTGGAAGGATCCGACCGGATATTTCGGTACTTTGAGGATGCAGTGGATTACGTGAACGAAGCCATTAAGCAGATGGCCCATTCCGTTCCGGAGTGTGCCGGAATGGCCACCACATTGGTATTTGCCTACGTTCGAGACCGGATTCTCTACATCGCGAATGTGGGAGACAGCCGGGTGTACTTCATTCACGGAAAGGAAATTCATCAGATTACGGTGGATCACACCTATGTGAACGATCTGGTTATGATGGGTGCAATTACCCGAAGCGAGGCGGAGCACCATCGGAAGAAGAACGTAATCACTCGAGCCATCGGAGCGAATTCCTACAACAATCCGGACTGCTTCAACATTTATATTGAACCCACGGATCGAATTCTGCTCTGCAGCGACGGGCTGTACGACGAAGTATCGGAAGAGGAAATTCTGGAATTGATGACTTCTACCGATGATATGAAGGCCTGTGCCAAGGAATTGGTGGATCGGGCCAATGCAAACGGTGGAAACGACAATATCTCGGTTATTTGTGTAAGTATGGTGGAGGACAATTATGAGTAACAGATTGCTGGCGGGTCGCTATGAACTGCTGGAGAAAATCGGAGACGGCGGCATGGCCGTTGTGTATAAGGCAAAGGACAAACTGCTGAACCGATTTATCGCCATCAAGATTCTGCGGCCGGAATTTACAAAGGACCCGACGTTTGTAGAGAACTTCAAGCGGGAGTCTCAGGCAGCAGCGGGACTGGCTCATCAGAATATCGTCGGAGTATACGATGTAGGCAGAGAAGGAAACATCAACTACATCGTGATGGAACTGGTGGAAGGCCAGACCCTGAATGAGATCATCGCGAAAGAAGCACCGATGGATTATCGCCGTGTCATCGAGATCACCAAACAGGTGGCGGCGGCACTTCGGGTGGCGCACCGGAATAAAATCATTCACCGCGATGTAAAACCACACAATATCATGGTTACGACGGATGGAATCGTGAAGCTGGCGGATTTCGGAATCGCCAAAGCGGTGAACGATGCCACCATGTCCACCGGAAGCAAAATCATCGGTTCGGTTCACTATTTCTCGCCGGAACAGGCGCGGGGAAATTACGTGGACGAGCGTTCGGATATCTATTCCTTGGGAATCGTTATGTATGAGATGCTCACGGGACAGGTTCCCTTCGACGGAGATAATCCGGTAACCATTGCCCTCAAGCACATCAACGAAGAAATCACGCCGCCGAGTCAGCTAGTGGACGGTATTCCGCCGGCACTGGAGCAGTGCGTGCTGAAGGCCACCAGCAAGTTCCAGACGAACCGCTACAGCAGTGCGGACGAGCTGATCGAAGAGCTGAACAATATTGAATTCGTTACCCGTATGGTAGGAAATTCTATTTTTAACGAAGCCTCCGAACAGGTGGAACAGAGCCGGAAGGGTCAGACTGACGAGGACGAGGATTACGAGGATGAGGACGACGATGAGTCCTACGACCGGAAATCCCGAAAGAAGAAGAAAAAACCGAAGAAGAAGCTGACCAAAGCGCAGAAGAAGCGCCGCATCCTGATTGCGATAGCTACGGTACTGGCAGTGGGCCTGGGCGTTGCGGTTGCCGGTTTCAACGGCCTTTTCTCCGGTCAGAAGGACGTTCCGGACCTCTACGGAATGACGGTAAAACAAGCTAAGAAGGAAGTGGAAGCGGCCGGCTTTAAGCTGAAGGAGGGTAAGGAGGTCTACTCCAACGACTACTCCAAGGGCCAGATTGCGGAGCAGGATCCGGAGTCCGGTTCGAAAGCGAAGAAGGGGTCTTCCATCACCGTTCATGTGAGCAAGGGACCGCAGGCCGGAACGGTGCCGAATCTGGTGGGCCACAACGAAAGCGAAGCGGAAGAGATGCTGAAGTCTTCGGATTACGAGCTGGGTACGATTAAACAGCAGACTTCCACGGAAGCGGCAGGCACCATCATTTCCCAGGATCCGAACGGCGGCGAGGAAGCCGATCACGGGACTCAGGTGAACATCGTGGTCAGCGACGGAAAGGGCGTTCAGAAGTCCACCGTGCCGTCCATTACCGGACGAACCCTCACCGAGGCGAAGCAGGCGCTCCGAAGTGCGGGCTTCAAGGTGGGCAAGGTAACCTATGAAGAAAGCAATGCATACGGCAGCGGCTACGTAATGTGGCAGCAGTATGCGGCAAACACCGAGCTGAACAAGGGTACTAAGATTGACATCGAGGTCAGCAAGGGCGCACCGAAGACCAACGACAAGAAGAAGCCGAACAAGAAGCCGTCGAATACCGACAGCGACGATAACGGCAGCAATTCGGTGGACGATTAGCATATGATTGGAAAAGTAGTAAAAGGAATCGGGGGCTTCTATTACGTCTCCGACGGAAAAGAAATCATTCAAGGAAATGCCCGGGGAAATCTGAAGCGCCGAAAGAAGGATACCATCTATGTGGGAGACGAGGTGGAATATGAAATTCGTCCGGAAGATGGGGAATGTATTATCACCAAAGTACTCCCGCGCCGGAATATTCTAAAGCGTCCGCCGGTATCCAATTTGGACACGCTGGTCATCGTCTCTTCGGCAGAAACGCCGGAGATGATTCCCCTGGCGGTGGACAAGTTGACGGTGTACTGCGAGATTACCGGGATTCGTCCGATTCTTGTTTTTACAAAAGCGGATTTGGCATCGGAAGAGCGGATGCGAGAGCTGGAGAATATGTACCGGGAGGTGTATCCCGTCTATCCCATCAGCAGTGTCACCGGAGAGGGTGTGGACGACCTTCGCAAGGCCGTTGCGGGACAGAGCGTGGCTCTGGCGGGACCGTCGGGCGTGGGCAAATCCACATTGCTGAACGCATTGATTGCGGATGCGGATGCGGAGACCGGAAACCTCAGCGAGAAGACCGGCCGGGGAAAACACACCACGCGTCATGTGGAAATTTTTCCGCTGGATCACGCCACCTACGTGTACGACACGCCGGGATTTACGTCTCTGGATTTGCCGGAGATGGATCCTCGGGAGCTTCGAAACTTCTTTCCGGAATTCCGGGAACCCGGAGCTCATTGCCGCTACGGCGATTGCGTGCACATTAACGAGCCGGCATGCGGCGTGAAGGAAGCCCTGGCAGAGGGCGAAATCTGCCGGACGAGATACGACAGTTATTTAAAAATGTATGAAGAGGTTCAGAAATGGCAAAAGTAGCACCATCAATTCTATCGGCAGATTTTTCCAAACTGGGAGTGGATGTACAGGAAATATGTGAATTCGGCGCAGATTACATCCATGTGGACGTTATGGACGGCGCCTTTGTTCCGAACATCAGCTTCGGAGCCGGCGTGATGAAAAGTTTGAATAATGTGGCAACCATTCCATATGATGTCCATCTGATGATCGAGGATCCGGACCGGTATATCGAGGACTTCGTGACACCGAACACGGAATTCATTACCGTTCATCAGGAGGCTTGCCGTCATCTGGACCGGACGATTCAGCATATTCACAGCACCGGGGTGAAAGCCGGCGTTGCCCTGAATCCGGCCACCCCTATCGTGATGGTGGAGGATGTGCTGGACAAAGTGGACATGATTCTGATTATGTCCGTGAACCCGGGTTTTGGCGGACAGAAATTCATTCCGAGAGCACTGGACAAAATTCGCCGCCTGGATGAAATCCGGAAGGCAAACGGGTACGATTTCGTCATCGAAGTGGATGGCGGCGTGAATCTTCAGAACTGCGAAGAGCTGAAATCCGTCGGCACCGACATCCTGGTTGCCGGATCGGCAGTATTCAAGGCGGAAAGCCGAAAGGAAGCCATAGCGGTTCTGGGCAAGTAATTCAGAATGCACCGGCGCTAAGGAAGTATGCGATAACAGGGAGTATCACACGAAGGTGTGCTGCTCCCGTTTTTTTGGTTCTTCACTTTTTTTCTCGGGGATTTTAGCAAAAGAGCAAACCTGCATCCGGAAAGCAATCTCATCGTCAAGCTGAGATTGCTTTCCGGATGCAGGTTTTTTCATTCTTGGGCGCCGGCGGGCCGGAAAAATACTGAGCATGTTGGCGTGCCCCGACGGAGCTCCAAGGGTTTGCGGGCATGCCCACGCCAACAAAGACGCCGGCGGGCCGGAAAAATCCTGAGCATGTTGACGTGCCATGACGGAGGATAAAGGCTTTGCGGGCATGCCACGCCAACATTTGCGCCGGATACCTGCTAACGAGATTCAATTGTTGGCGTGACCCGACGGTGCTCCAAAGGTTTGCGGGGAGGTCGACGCCAACAAAGACGCCGGCGGGCCGGAAAAATCCTGAGCATGTTGACGTGCCATGACGGAGAATAAAGGCTTTGCGGGCATGCCACGCCAACATTTGCGCCGGATACCTGCTAACGAGATTCAATTGTTGGCGTGACCCGACGGTGCTCCAAAGGTTTGCGGGGAGGTCGACGCCAACACGCTCATGTCCATCATTAAGAAAAGAATGTTTACCTTATACAAAAGGCAATCCCCGAGAAAAAAGTGAAGAACCATACTATTTGGGCCCTTGTATAGAAATGTGTACATATGGTAAACTTGGAGTAAAAAGACGTAGCCTCTGAAGCCCGAATGGAGAATACTATGATACTAAAATGCATTTCTTTAACTAATCTGGTGCTAGCTATAATATGTTGCATGAAAGGACTTCAAGCGAAAGATATACATGATGCGGATCATTTTGTTATGCGAGTATCGAAGGCAGCATGTTTCGCAGGGGTTGGATGTGCTGGTGTGAAAGGATATGATTTGTTTTGTCAGCGAATATCCGAAGAAAACATCCCAATCCTGGAACAATGTGACGAGGATGATAGTCCTGTTTCTCGGTAACCGATAATGAACTACGAATTGTGGAAAGAAATACTGAGCTGGGAAGTTTACTACATGTTCATTGGTTTCGCAATTTCTGTGCTCAGTTCATCGGTTTGTGGAGCAAATGAAGCTCGATTTCTTTTAAGAAAATATGGGAAATGGAAGGGGCTGAAGAAATATGAGAGTAAGCATCCATTTTGTCTATATAGTCTCTTATATTTGTGGTATGACCGATACTATCCGGTAAATCAACCGGGGTATAAAAAGTTTAAACGTGCAATTAATAAATCGAGAATAATCAATATTTTGGGAATACAACTGATGTGCAGCCTGTTGTTGGTTGGTATAAAGCAGTATATTTGGGGCATGTATTTTTGCAATTTGAAAGATGCCGAAATAATAGAAATTTTTAGAGAGACTTCTTGTCGCCTGATTATCGCATATGCTGTTATTCCTTCTATTCTATTAAATGCAGCACAGGTAATCATGAATCGTATGGATAGAAAGCGAGGTGCATAACCATGTTCATAATAGTATTTGCATTCCTACCTCTATCAATTGTGAATTGGAAAATAGTGTGTAGAAAAGAAAGGTATGGATGGAGAGAGAATGCACCTCACACGCAGAGAAAAAAAGGAACAATCTATTGTGTAATGCGTGAGGACTCAGGTACGGCGGCTGTAGGAATACTGGCAGCTATAGCAGCGATAGTTTTTATAATTATGAGTAAGTATTTCAATCATCCGCTAACAACGAAAATCTATTTCCTTACAATTATGGTGGAATTACTGTTTTTTCTGTTGAGTTTGATACCGTATTTATATGAGATTACGTTAGAGGGAGACGTAATCAGCAGACAGATATTGAACAGACGGAAGTATTGGAATATTAGCGATATTAAATACTGCAAGGTAAAGATGAAGTCGTATAGGATGGGGGTTTATCCGGTAATATATGTGTATATGAAGGGAAAAAGATTACCGGCCTTCTGGGTCAGCGAAGGGCAGTTTGGATTTATGCGTTTTCTAAGATGCATGAAATTTGTAGGAAAGAAAAAGGGGCAGAAGCCCGGTCACCCAAGAGTTCCGCTTATCGGAAAAGAGAAGTTGGATGATTATTTTCTGAGAAGCGACATTTAAAGCTAATTCTTATATCATAATTCAAAGAAGGGAAAAACACTATGAAAAAAGGAAATGTACTGGCGGTCCTTTTGGCGACCGTAGGAATCATGCTTTTCGGTACTCTGGCGGTATCGGCGGATGCACACGCCGGAATTCAATCCGCATCCGGAAAGATCAGTGTGCCAACCGCGATTGCAGAGAATGAGTCCGGCGCGGGCACCTCCGCAAAAGCAAGTGTGGGGAAGACACGGAAGGCGAAAGCTTCCGTAAATGCAGTGGCGGATTCCGGCCTGTACCAGGTGAAGATTGCGGGAGATATATGTCCAAGCGCCGGAAGCCGGGCAATGGATCTAATCAATCGGTACCGGGAAGCGAACGGAAAAAGCAGAATTGTACAGGATAATACCTATGAGCGTATGGCGATTACCCGTGCGGGAGAGATTTCGGTATACTACAATGCCATGCGTCCTTCCGGAATAGCCGGACCGGATTGTATTATTGGATTCTATGATGAAGATAAGGACAGACTATCGACAGTTGGTTCAATAAATTAAATCCGGATTTGAAGAAATTACTTCTGGACGATCAGTGGAAGTCCGGATGGGTTGGCGTTTTCCGCAACGAAGCCGGATATTGCTATGTTGCCGTGGATTTCTACACGACGGCAGCGCAGGGAAGCATGAACTCCAATTATTCGGAAGGGGAGTATACGCTGACCCTCCATGTGATGGATAAGTGCCTGAACGTGAAGGGTCTGCTCTGCGACAAGAACGCTAACCTTTACAACAAGAACACTTTGACAAAGGGCGCTACCTACTATTACGTAGTGATGAACTACAACCGGGTAGCGGAAGAGACGATGGATGTGAATCTGTTCTACTCTCAGACCACCAAGTCCTCCAACACCAAGGTGATTTCCGCCACCCAGGATGGCATCCTGAAGGCAAAATATCCGGGCGTCGCGAAGGTAACCGTCAAGCCGGCGGCCGGTTCCGGACTGTCCATGTCCAAAACGCTGGTGGTTCTGCCGAGCAAGGTGACCGGCGTGAAGCTGACCGCGAAGAAAAAAGCCATGAAGGTTGCGTGGAAGAAGACGGCGGGAGCATCCGGATACAAGGTATACCGGGCAACTTCAAAGAAGGGAAAGTACAAATGCGTCAAGACCGCATCTTCAAAAACAACGTCCTTCACCAACAAGAAGCTGAAGAAGAACAAGAAATACTACTATAAGGTATGTGCTTTCGTAAAGTCCGGCAAAAAGACGTACAACGGTGCATACTCCACCGTGGTTATGAAGAAAGCAAAATAGCATACGTGAATCCACCGGGAGTAGCCAAAAGGCTGCTCCCTAATTTTATTTTTTCTTTACAACGGGCCGAAATAATGGGAAAATAGTCAGCGGATGGTATTCTTTGTTGAAACTATACCGAAAGGAGAAAAAATGAATAACAAGATGTCCAAAAGTGAAAAGGAGAAACAGATCCGTCGGGAGGCGAAAGCAACTATTATCCTCTTTTTGATCTGTTTTGTGTGGAATGTGGGCTGCGCCTACGGCCTGTCCGGCTGCAGCGTCCGGGTACTGGGGCTCCCCCTGTGGTGGGTGCTCAGCACTCCGGGGGTGTTCGTAATTGCTATTGTGGGAGTAATCTTCTTGGTGCGCAAAGTCTTCGTGGACTTTGACCTGGATGAAGAATCGGAGGGAGGTGCCCATCATGCAGAGTAAGCATTTAATCGTGCTGGCAATTCTGAGTGCCTACCTTTTGATTAATCTGGGAATCGGAATTTATATCAACCGAAAGACGGCGGGGGAGGAAAATTTCCTCAGCTCTTATTTCGTGGGATCTCGAGGCATGGGCGGACTGGTCCTGGCCATGACTTTAGTGGCTACCTATACCAGTGCCAGCTCTTTCCTGGGAGGACCGGGGTTGGCTTCCACCTTCGGCCTGTCCCAGTCTTGGATTGCCGGGGTGCAGATTGGCGCCACGTTCCTGACGCTGGGCGTTCTGGGAAAGAAATTTGCGCTGATTTCCAGGCGGATTCAGGGGGTAACCATTTCCGATTACCTGAGGGCCCGGTATCAATCCGGGGCGGTGGTGGTCCTTTGCGGCCTGGCGTTGGTGGTGTTCTTCATCACCCAGATGATTGGGCAATTTATCGGCGGAGCCACCCTGATTCAGACGGTGACGGGCGTTCCCTATTGGGCCGGACTCCTTCTGTTCGGCGCGGTGGTGGTTTTATATACTGCTTTTGGTGGATTCCGGGCGGTGGTGCTGACGGATACCCTGCAGGGAATCGTGATGACATGCGGAACGTTTTTGATGATGTTCTTTATCATTCGCCAATGCGGCGGCATGGAGGACATCGTGAATCAACTGAACGTGTCCAATCCGGGTTGGGACCTGATGGGGAAGGGCGCCTACGGGAAGGACATTGCGGTCCTTCAGCCGGGGTATATGGTTTCCTACTGGGTGCTGGTGGGCATTGCGGTGCTGGGGCTTCCGCAGACGGCGGTGCGCTGCATGGGGTTCAAGGATACCCGTTCTATGCACCGGGCGATGATCTACGGAACGGTGGTGATTGGCATCCTGATGATCGGCATGCATTTGGCGGGAACGCTGGCGTATCCCCTGGTGGAGAACGCGAATCTGGCCAGCACGGATCAGGTGATTCCGTACGTGGTGATGAAATACATGCCGGGATGGGCCGCGGGATTTTTCCTGGCGGCACCCTTGGCGGCGGTGATGTCCACGGTGGACTCCCTGCTGATTCTTTCTTCGGCCACGATTCTGAAGGATCTGTATTTGAATTACATCGTGAAGCGGAAGGTGTGCCCGGAGGAAGAGGATGTTCGGGACGTTTCCTCAGAGCTGATGAAAACGCATCCGGCAGCGGCGGCCAACGTGCCGAAAATCAGCTTCGGCATTACGGCGGTGATCGGAATCCTTACCTGCTTGATTGCGCTGAACCCGCCGGACGTAATCGCTTGGATCAACCTCTTCGCATTCGGCGGTCTGGAGGCCACGTTCTTCTGGCCGATTATCGGCGGTCTGTACTGGCGGAAGGGAAACAGCAAAGCATGCCTGGCATCCACTACCGTGGGGTTGATTACGTTTGTCTTTTTCAACCGGGTAAAAATACTGCCGCTGGGTATCCACGAAATCGTGGCGGCTCTGGTGCTGGGCGGAATCGTGTATTTCGCGGTGGGCAGTGCGACTGCGCAGGAAGTGCCGGACGAGGACATGCTGGAAAAGTGTTTTTAATATTAGAATAGGATTATAACGATGAATTTAACACTGTTTATTCCATCCAAAGAATATACGGCGGCGGGAGAGCGCTGGGCCGAAATGCTGCGGCTCCCGGTGGTTACGGATGCCGCCGAGCTGTCTCCGGACCGGCTCTACCTGCAGGCGGACGAAGTGGGCCTTTCCCTGGTTCAGGGAAAGCTGTCGGTGCGAGGGGATTTCATCCACATGATTCCGCGGCTTCGCCCCTCCAATCTGAACCGGGAGTTTTTGGTAAAAGCAGGCCGAATGAAGGGCATAGAGCGTCCGGTGGCCATCGACGCCACCGCCGGGCTGGGGGAGGATTCCCTGCTCCTGGCGGCGGCCGGATTCCGAGTACACCTCTTTGAGTATAACTCGGTTATCGCTGCTTTACTGCTGGATGCCATGGAGCGGGCCCGGGCGGTGCCGGAGCTTCGGGAGCCGGTTTCTCGCATGGAACTTCACGTGGGGGACAGCATCGAGGCAATGAATCGGGCGGAGGATTCCATCGGGGGTATTCCGGACCTGGTGCTGCTGGATCCCATGTTCCCGGAACGGCAGAAGAGCGCCCTGGTGAAGAAGAAATTCCAGCTGATTCACCGGCTGGAGTCCCCTTGTATGGAGGAGGAGACCTTGCTGAACGCTGCAATTGCGGCCGGCCCGAGAAAAATTCTCATCAAGCGGCCGCTGAAGGGACCGTGGCTGGCGGGACGCAAACCGGGGTATTCCATCTCCGGAAAAGCCGTGCGGTACGACTGCATTCTTTTACCTCGAGATTCGTCCGAATCGGAAAATCAAGAATTGTTATTTAGAAAATTATAGTAATCGACTTGTTTATTTGTATAAAAAATGTATAATATTGTTGATGATTTATTCCAAATGGAACAAGGAGGATTATGGTAATGAGTGATGTAAGTATGCTGGAGCCAAAAAGTGTATTCCAGTACTTTGATGAGATTAGCGCAGTTCCGCGTGCATCCAAGTTCAACGCAAAGATCAGCGAATATCTGGTGAATTTTGCGAAGAAAAACAATCTGGAATACTACCAGGATGAGCTGGGCAACGTGATTATTTATAAAGGCGCGACTCCGGGATATGAGACCGCTGAACCGGTGATGCTGCAGGGCCACATGGATATGGTTGCCGCTGTTGCAGAAGGTTACGAACACGATTTCGAAACCCAGCCGCTGGAAATCTACGTAGACGGAGATTATGTAACCGCAGCGGGAACAACCCTGGGTGCGGATAACGGTATCGCAATCGCAATGGCGCTGGCTGCACTGACTTCGGATCAGGTAAGCCACCCGGCATTGGAAGTATTGATTACCGTGGATGAAGAAATCGGAATGCTGGGCGCAGAAGGATTGGATCCTTCTAAGATTTCCGCTCGCAGAATTATCAACATCGATTCCGAGTCTGAAGGCGTTATCACCGTAGGCTGTGCCGGTGCGGTAGATTGCATTACAACATTTGAGACTCCGAGAGTAACGAAGTCCGGTGTTTGCTACAAGTACGCATTGGACGGACTGCAGGGCGGTCACTCCGGAATGGATATCGACAAAGAGAGAGGCAATGCCATCGACCTGACCGGCCGTGTATTCCTGGACTGCCTGAAAGAAGCAAGAATGAACATCGTTAGCCTCACCGGCGGTGCCGTTACCAACGCAATTTGCAATAAGGTATCCGGTGAAGTTCTGGTACATCCGGATGACTGCATCGCATTTGAGAAGGCAATGCGCGAAGTTGCGGCAGAGCTGAAGTCGGAATACGAAATCGCGGATCCGGGCCTGAAAATCACCATGGAGAGAGTCGGCGAGATGGAAACCGAAGTCGTTTCGGATGAGTGTCAGATGAACCTGATGAAGTATCTCTTCGTGATTCCGACCGGCGTTCACCACATGAGCGTAGCGCTTCCGGGCATCGTAGAGACATCCATGTCCATCGGATTTATCCGTCTGGAAGGTGACACCATGAAGACCGGTGCGATGATCCGTTCTTCCGTGGACAGCCGCAAGAAGAACCTGTGCCAGCGCGTAGAGATGGTTTCCGAAGCATACGGCGGCAAGTGCGAGTTCTCCGGCGATTACGGCGCATGGGAGTTCAACAACCACTCCACACTGCTGGACATCTGCGTGGACACCTTCGAACTGCACTTCGGCAGAAAGCCGGAAGTGGGTGCGGTTCATGCCGGACTGGAATGCGGAAAGTGGGCGGAGAAGTGGGGTGCCATCGACGCGGTATCCATCGGACCGCAGATGATGGAAGTTCACTCCCCGAACGAGAAGCTGTCCATCCCATCCACCGCAAGAACATGGGAATACCTGAAGGCAATCCTGGCTGCCTGCAAATAGGATTTCGACAATACGAATCGGGTAAAATAATCGAGAGTGCATCTTGGCGATGCACTCTCTTTTCATGTGTCTAGAAGTGGGTGTGGCGTACGATGGTGTCCATGAAGACCTGCATGGCCTGGGTGAGGTACCGGCCCTTCTTCCAATAGAAGTACAGATTTCGGGTGATGTTCTCGCCCGCCAGCTTGTAATACACCAGGTTGGGATCCGGGGTGGCTCTGCCGATCAGGAGTTCCCCGGTGAACGCAATTCCCAGGCCGGAGCCGGCCACGTTGTAGGCGGTGAGCTGCTGATCCAGTTCCAGTGCAACGCGAGGTTTAAATCCGTATTCCTGGCAGAGGAGCCGGGCGCGGTTTCCGGTATCGTTGAAGGAATGGAGCAGGATGAAAGGCTCCTTTTGGAAAAGAGCGAGATCCACGGCCGGATATTGTTCCTGACGGAAGGATCCGTCCTGAATGGCCTTCTGAGGAATTTGATAGTCTCGCAGTCCCATGTTGATGGCGAAATTTTTGGGCACCACCAGGACCAGATCTTCCCGGCCCACCTGGTGCCGGTCAAAGACCTTCAAGTCCAGTTCCTTGTTGTCCAGGATAAAGTCAATCTGAGAGTCCTGAAGCAGCTTCACCAGTTCCCGGGATTTCGCTTCCACCAGGGAGATTTCCAGATCCGGATACTTGGCGGAGAATCGGGCGAGCAGGGGCGGGAGCACCCAAGAGGAGAAGAAGTTGCTCCCGCCGAAGTGCAGGGAGCCGGTGCGCAGTTCCCCAAAGTCATTGATAAAGGTTTCGAATTCCGTGGTGGCGGTCATAATCTGATGCACCGCGTGGATATACTGCTTGCCGCATTCGGTGAGCTCCAAGGGCTTGGTGCTGCGGTCGAAAAGGGGGTAGCCCACCTTCTTCTCAATCCGCTTCACATTGGCGCTCAGCGAAGGCTGAGAGATGTACAGCTTGGCCGCCGCCTTGGAAAAACTCTTCTGTTTATAAACTTCATATACGTATTCCATTCCCTGAAACATGACTTCTCCTTATATAACTTCAAAACTATAGTTTATATAAAAATATAAGTATTTGATTATAATACAATATTTACATATACTTTACAAGTGAGCCGGCACAGCGAATTCTTCGCATTGTCGGAAATGGTTGGAAGATATAAGGTTTTTTTATAGGAGAAGAGAGTTATGGAAATGTACGGAATCGATCAGCTGGGTATTCAGGCAAGTCAGGTGCACCACAATTTGTGCGCGGCAAGACTGGTGAAGAAATCCCTGGAGCGGGGGGAAGCGACCCTGTCCTCGACGGGCGCCCTTTCGGTGGAAACGGGAAAGTATACCGGTCGATCTCCTTACGATAAATATATTGTAGACAGCCCGGCGGTGCACAATCGGATTCATTGGGGAAGCGTCAATCGCCCGATTGACCGGAGAATTTTTAACCGGATTAAGGGGGATATGATCGAGTATCTGAACGGGAAAGAAGTGTTCGTTTTCGATGGTTTTGCCGGTGCAGACAGCAAGTACACCCGGAAAATTCGGGTTATCAACGAGAAAGCGTGGCAGAACCTGTTCATCCACAACCTGCTGATTCGTCCGACGGAGGAACAGCTGGAGGAATACGGCGAGGCGGATTTCACCATCCTGGCGGTGCCGGGGTTCAAGTGCGATGCGAAGAAGTACGGCATTCATTCGGAAGCGGCGATTATCATCGATTACGAGGCCCATTTCGTCATCATTGCCGGAACCAGCTATGCGGGAGAGATTAAGAAATCCGTATTTTCTATCATGAATTACGTGCTGCCGGTGGAAGACAACGTGCTGCCGATGCACTGCTCGTCCAATATGGATCCGGAGACCGGGGAGACGGCGGTGTTCTTCGGATTGTCCGGAACCGGAAAGACGACCCTGTCGGCCGACCCGGCGCGGAAGCTGATCGGGGATGACGAACACGGCTGGTCCGACGACGGTGTGTTCAATATTGAGGGGGGATGCTACGCGAAGTGCATCGACCTGGAAGAAGAGGAGCAGCCGGAAATCTATCATGCGATTCGATTCGGTTCGGTGGTGGAGAACGTGATTTTGGATCATGAGACCCGGGAAGCGGATTTTTCCGACCGGGAGCTGACGCCGAATACCCGTGTGGGATATCCGATTGATTTTATCGATAATGCGGAGATTCCGGGAAAGGGCGGAATCCCGAAGGTGGTAATCTTCCTTACGGCGGATTCCTTTGGCGTACTGCCGCCGATTTCCAGACTGTCCAAGAATGCGGCCATGTACCAGTTCGTCACCGGTTTTACCGCAAAGGTAGCCGGCACGGAGCGGGGCATCAAGGAACCGCAGCCGACATTCTCCACACTGTTCGGAGAACCGTTCATGCCGCTGAGAGCGGAATGCTATGCGGAGATGCTGGGCGAGCGTCTGGAGAAATACGGCACAAAAGTATATCTGGTGAATACCGGCTGGACCGGTGGTGCGTACGGTACCGGTTCCAGAATGAAGCTGAAGTACACCCGGGCAATGATTCATGCGGCTCTGGAAGGAAAGCTGGACGATGTGGAGTACGTTCACGACGCCCTCTTTAATCTGGACATTCCACAGAGCTGCCCGGATGTACCGGCAGAAATCATGAATCCGAGAGATACTTGGAAGGACAAGGAGGCGTACGATTTTCAGGCCAGAGAACTGGCGAAAATGTTCCAGGACAACTTTGAAAAAAAGTATCCGGACATGAAGAAAGAAATCGCCGCTGCCGGACCGCATGTGGACAACATTGAGGATGAAGCGGCCGCAATGTAACGAAAAAACAAATGGTGGATAAGGAAAGGGGAATCCGGTGCAAATCGGATTCCTTTTTCTGTTGGAAAATTACACTTCGTCGATTGGGTAGTTTTCCTATGAAGAGTTGGTGAAGTCGTGGAATTACGGCAATCGATGTGTTATTATCAGTCTCATACGTAGAGTGCTAATTCACACAGAAAATGAGGTAGATTATGAACGAGGTAAAAACACCGAAGAAACCGGTGATTAATTTCTGGATTAGTGCATTGATGGTGCTTCTGTGCATCAACATTTTTCTGAAACCGTATATTCAGAAGATGCAGATTCAAGATGTGAAGTACAGCACCTTTATCTCCCAGACCGAAAAGAAGCAGGTGAAAGAGGTGGAGGTACAGGAAAATAAAATCGTGTTCACTTTGAAGGACGACGACAAGATCTACGAAACCGCAAAGATGAACGATCCGGAGCTGATCGACCGGCTGTCGGAATCCGGCGCCAAGTTCTCCGGAGAGATTAACGAAACCATGTCTCCGCTGGCAAGCTTCCTGTTGACGTGGATTTTACCAATCTTGCTCTTCATGTGGCTGGGCAAGCGGATGCAGAAGAGTCTGATGGATAAGTCCGGCGGCGGTGCCGGTTCCATGATGTTCGGAATGGGTAAGTCCAATGCGAAGATATACGTGCAGTCCACCAACGGCATTAAGTTCTCCGATGTAGCCGGGGAAGATGAGGCCAAAGAGAATCTGCAGGAAATCGTGGATTATCTCCACGACCCGAATAAATACAAGACCATCGGTGCCTCTATGCCGAAGGGCGTGCTTCTGGTGGGCCCTCCGGGAACCGGTAAGACCATGCTGGCAAAAGCCGTAGCGGGGGAATCCAATGTGCCATTTTTCTCCATTTCCGGATCGGAATTCGTGGAGATGTTTGTGGGCATGGGTGCCTCAAAGGTTCGAGATCTGTTCAAGCAGGCGAAGGAGAAGGCTCCGTGCATTGTTTTTATCGACGAGATCGATACCATCGGTAAAAAGAGAGACGGCCAGGTTGGCGGAAACGATGAGCGGGAGCAGACCCTGAATCAGCTGCTGACGGAGATGGACGGATTCGAAGGAAACAACGGCGTCATTATTCTGGCGGCGACCAACCGTCCGGATTCCCTGGATCCGGCACTGACGAGACCGGGACGGTTTGACCGGAGAGTACCGGTGGAACTTCCGGATCTGAAGGGACGAGAAGCGATTCTGCGGGTTCACGCCAAGAAGATTAAAGTGGAGCCGAATGTGGATTACGAGAAAATCGCTCGGATGGCCTCCGGTGCTTCCGGTGCGGAGCTGGCCAATATCGTAAACGAAGCGGCGCTTCGGGCGGTTCGGGACAAGCGGCACTTTGCCACGGAAGCGGATCTGGAGGAGAGCATTGAAGTGGTTATCGCCGGATATCAGAAGAAGAATGCCATTCTGACGGATCGGGAGAAGTGGACCGTCTCCTACCATGAAATCGGTCATGCTTTGGTGGCTGCAAAGCAGAGCCACTCTGCACCGGTTCAGAAGATTACCATCATTCCGAGAACCTCCGGTGCGCTGGGATACACAATGCAGGTAGAGGAAGGAAATCACTACCTGATGACCAAGAAGGAGATGGAGAACCGAATTGCCACCTTTACCGGCGGCAGGGCGGCAGAGGAAATCGTCTTCGGGGATGTGACCACCGGCGCCTCCAACGATATCGAGCAGGCCACCAAGATGGCCCGTGCCATGATTACCCGATACGGAATGAGTTCGGACTTCGATATGGTGGCGTTGGAGACGGTGTCCAACCAATACCTGGGCGGAGATGCCTCCCTGGCATGCTCGGCGGAGACCCAGAAGAAGATCGACGAGAAGGTGGTAGCGCTGGTGCGTGAGCAGCATGAAAAGGCAGCCGGTATTCTGCTGGAAAATCGAGAGAAATTAGATGAGCTGGCACGGTACCTGTATCAGAAGGAGACCATTACCGGCGAGGAATTTATGAAGATTCTAAACGAAGATGGGGCTCCTGCAGCCGAAATTTAGAAACGCTTTCAAATCGAAAATGGGCGGATTGTTTCAAAATCGAAACAATCCGCCCTCTTTTTGAAAAGAACAAAATGACGAAGGTAAAGGATTCCAAATCTGTGGAAAACTTTTCTTGACAAAAGAAAAAAAGACGCTCAAAGGCGAATATCAAAGGGTATCCGAGGTTTTAGTTATCAACAATCAGTTGTTCACGAGATTGTATACAATTTTTCGAATTCTTGTGGAAAATTCCCAATCCGTTGGAAAAACTGACTTTGCGGAATGTTAATAAATTGTAAAGAACAGGTAAGAGCAAAAAAGAACAGCCGGGGTTTTTGACCCGGCTGTGAAAAAAACAATGGAAAACAATTTCCGTTGAAAAGCATTTTTTTGTAAATAATTTCTAGTCGTTCGGAGAGGCGTTTTCGGCGGCGGAGCCCGCTCGAAACCCCATTACCAGTTCTAGGTATGTTAGAGGCTCGATGACCGGTTGGATAAATGACAGCTCAGAAAGAAATTCCCGGAGGCGATTCTCTGTGGCAGATTTCACATTTAATCGGTCTTCCGGAAGGACAATCTCGAGTTCAATGTAGCTCCCCAGTCCGTCCAGTTCGTCCAGACAGACGGTAAGGTCCTCTTTCTTGTATTCTTTCCGGCGCTTCTTCACCTCCGCAGCGGAGCGAAAACCCAGCGCCAGCAGAATCTGTCGCATTTTGTGTTCGTTTTCCACCCGGCTTTCCAGCTCTCGGCGGCTCTGCCCGATGTGGGAATCATTGGCGCCTTTGTAGGTGATACAGCAATGGGAGGTTCCATCGTTATGCTGTTCCCGGCGAATTCGCAGGGCTTCATCCGTCTTCTGAAAATCCCGTTCCGGATGGTTGAAGTATTCGTCTTGTTGAGTGAAGGAGCGAATTTCTTGGAAGCCTTGCTTCTTCAGATGTTGTTCCAGCTCCGGTCGTTTCGAGCTGTCGTATTGTGCTTTCAGTTCGATTTCTTTCATTAAATTGCCGATTTTCCTTTCTTAAATTGCGGAGAATGCAGTTTCCCGCAAACCCATCAACATATATAGGATAAACGGAAAACCCGGCGGATTCAATCTTTCTTTTATGGGAAATGGGTGAAATTGCGGTAGAAATTGTATACTGCTCATACAATTTTTAAATTTCTTGTGTAGAATTATAGACAAACAAAATAAATTCATGTAAAATGGACATGTTGTTTTTTACAATTTATTTCGAAATTATATGTGAAGGAGAATGATTTTATGGAAGCAATTAATAACGTGGTTTTGGCGGTCAGCAATTTTCTGTACCAGCCATTCATTCTTCCTGTGATCCTGTTGGTGGGCGGACTGTATTTCACGATTCGTACCGGCGGTGTTCAGATTCGGATGTTCAAGGAGTGTCTTCGGGTGGTTACGGAAAAGCCGAAGACGGAGAACGGCATTTCATCCTTCGGGGCGCTGATGGTATCCACCGCATCCCGAGTTGGTACCGGTAATATTATCGGTGTGGCAACGGCGGTTATCTGCGGCGGATCCGGTGCGATTTTCTGGATGTGGCTCAGTGCCTTCTTGGGCGGCGCGTCTGCTTTCATCGAGTCCACGCTGGCGCAAATCTACAAAAAGAAGAATGCGGACGGCTCCAGCTACGGCGGACCGGCGTTCTACATGAGAGATGCGCTGAACGCAAGATGGCTGGGCGTGATTTTCTCCGTACTGATTATCTTCACCTATGCGATTGGATATAACATGCTGGCGGCATTCAACCTGCAGTCCACCTTCCAGGTGTTCAGCTTCTACGGGGACCGCACACCGGCAATCATCGGTGTCATCCTGGCCGCGCTGTTCGGTGCCGTTGTCATCGGCGGTGCACACCGTCTGGTAAAGGTAACCGGCGTTCTGGTTCCGGTGATGGGCATTATATATGTGGCAATTTCTCTGATTGTGCTGGTACTGAATATCGGAAACGTTCCGGCAATGTTCGCCGGCATCTTCAAGAATGCCTTTGATTTCCAGGCAATTTTCGGCGGTTTTGCGGGATCCTGCATTATGTTCGGAATCAAGAGAGGTCTCTACTCCAATGAGGCCGGTATGGGTTCCGCACCGAATGCGGCGGCAACGGCGGACGTTTCCCACCCGGTAAAGCAGGGTCTGGTTCAGATGCTGTCCGTATTCATCGATACCATGCTGATTTGCACCGCTACTGCGTTCATGTGCCTCAGCACCAACATCATTCCGCAGAATTATTTGGGTGCGGATGGAAGTGCGGATGCAGCGGGATACGTTCAGGCGGCTACCGCATCCACACTTGGAAAATTCGGTCCGATTTTCATCGCATTTGCAATGTGCCTGTTCGCATTCACCACATTGATCGGAAACTATTCCTACTGTGAAGGATGCATCCGGTTCATCATTCAGAGAGACATCAAGCCGGGCGAGCTGCTGGCATTCCGTCTCTTCGCTACCGCACTGGTATTCGTGGGTTCTATCGCTTCGGCGGGACTGGTATGGAACACCGCAGATATGATGCAGGGCCTGATGGTTATCACGAATATGCCGACCATCCTGCTGCTGGGCGGAACCGCGGTAAAATGCCTGCGGGATTACCAGAAGCAGAAGGCGGAAGGAAAGGATCCGCATTTCGTGGCTGCAGATATCGAGCTGAAGCAGGATACGGATTTCTGGAAATAGGAATTCCGGACATTATAAAAGAAAAGACGGTTGCCCTAGGGTGACCGTCTTTTTGTATATATACGACGAAAGGGGGCACCACGTCCTCGGGAACGGATAGGGTTTCGAGCGGCACGACGTGGTGCTTCACCGCCCGCAAACCCTTATTCCTTCGTCACGGGGCACCACGTCCTCAGGGCCGGATAAGGTTTCGAGCGGCACGACGTGGTGCTTCACCGCCCGCAAACCCTTATTCCTTCGTCGCGGGGCACCACGTCCTTGGGGCCGAAAGGGAATACGGGCGGCACGACGTGGTGCTTCACCGCCCGCAAACCCTTATTCCTTCGTCGCGGGGCACCACGTCCTCGGCCCCGAACGGGAATACGAGCGGCACGACGTGGTGCTTCACTGCCCGCAAACCCTTATTCCATCGTCACGGGGCACCACGTCCTCGGGACCGGATAGGGTTTCGACCGGTGGGACGTGGTGCTTCACCGCCCGCAAACCCTTATTCTTTCGTCACGGAGCACCACGTCCATGGCCCCGAACGGGAATTCCGACAACACGCCGGCAATGAAGAACCAAAATTAACAGCGGGATCCTTCGAAAAGGATCCCGCTGTTTTGAATGGAGTGTAAATATATCGATGACTTAGTTGTTGATCAGCTTCTCATCATCCTTGTTCCAGCTGTACAGCTTCCGGATATCTTCACCCACCGATTCGCATGGATGCTCCGATGCTCTCTGACGCATCATCTTGAAGTGAACCTGACCGCCGGCCATATCGTCCAGGAAGCCTCTTGCGAAGGAACCGTCCTGAATGTCGCGGAGAATATCCTTCATCGCCTTCTTGGTGTCTTCGGTGATGATCTTCGGACCGGTTACATAGTCACCGAATTCAGCGGTATTGGAAATGGAATAACGCATTCCGGCAAAACCGCTTTCGTAGATCAGGTCTACAATCAGTTTCATTTCGTGGATGCATTCGAAGTATGCATTCCGAGGGTCGTAACCGGCTTCGGTCAGTGTCTCGTATCCGGCCTGCATCAGTGCACATACGCCGCCACAGAGAACTGCTTGCTCGCCGAAGAGGTCGGTCTCGGTTTCTGTTCTAAATGTGGTCTCCAGTACGCCGGCTCTTGCAACGCCAAGACCTGCCGCATATGCCAGCGCTCTGTCCAGTGCCTTTCCGGTGGCATCCTGCTGAACGGCAACCAGTGCCGGTGTGCCTCTGCCTGCCTGGAACTCGGAACGAACAGTATGTCCCGGAGCCTTTGGCGCAATCATGGTCACATCCACGTCAGCCGGTGGATTGATCAGACCGTAGTGAATATTAAATCCGTGAGCAAACATCAGCATATTGCCGGCTTCCAGATTCGGTGCGATGTCCTTCGCATACATTGCAGCCTGTGTCTCATCGTGGGTAAGAATCATAACGATATCTGCCCATTTAGCGGCTTCTGCGGTGGTGAGAACCTTCAGACCCTGAGCCTCTGCCTTTGCTTTGGACTTGGAACCTTCATACAGACCGACAACGACGTCGCATCCGGATTCCTTCAGATTCAGCGCATGGGCATGGCCCTGACTTCCGTAACCGATAACGGCGATCTTCTGTCCGTCCAATACGCTCAGATCACAATCGGCTTCATAATAAATCTTGTGGTTTTCGTAACTGCTCATCTCTAATTTTCCTCCTAATATATTATCCCAATAATTATCTGCGAACCATACTCAGTTGTATGTTGTATGACAACATAATAAACTTGTCTGACCGCAATGTCAATAGTTTTTTTGTTGTTTTTCACATAAAAACAATATTTTTTTAGATTAACTGTTCCGTCCAAAGCGCCCGGTGCAGGTGAATCGTCATGACGCTGCGCATGGCTTCCGCATCTCTTTTTCGCAGAAAGTCGATAATCATGAAGTTGTCGTTGTAGGCCCCTTCCGCTACCGCATCCCATTTGTACTCCAGCTCAAAGGTTTTCTGAATGGTCTGATTCACCACCGGCAGAAAATGATCGAAGAATTGGTTGTGGGATGCCCGAATCAGGGCATCGTGAAAAGCAATTTCCCGCTGGATGATTTCTTCATTGTTGAAGTCATGGGTGAACTGTTCCTGGGTGGCTTTCACCAGGCGGACAATCTCTTCAATCTCTTCATCCGTCGCCCGTTGGCAGGCCAGAGCGGACGCGGCGGGCTCAATAATCAGCCGTGCTTCGTAGAGGTCTTTCAGGGTGACCTTCTTCTCATCGAAGGAGGGTAGGGTATCCGCCAATTGGTCTTTTCGTTCCGTGACGAAGGTTCCTTTTCCGCGCTGAACTTGAAGCAGTCCTTCCGCGACCAGGATTCGGATGGCTTCCCGCAAAGTGGTTCGGCTGACCCCCAGCTTCAGTGAGAGATGGTTTTCGTTGGGCAGCTTACTGCCCGGCGCGTAATTCTCTCCGCTTCGAATCTGGGCTCGAAGGGTATCCGCCGTTCGCTGTGCTAAGTTGGTTTTATTCTGAGGCATGGTATTCTCCTAACTCTGCTCCGTAAAAATATATTGCGATGTATGATGTTATACAAATGTGACGAGTTGTCATACAATAATTTATCACCGAGAAAACAGATTGTAAATAGGAAATCCGGAAAAAGTCTCTAATTCCGGAATCGGCATCCATCGAAAAACAGTAGAAATAACTGGCTATAGGAAGAACCTAATTGAACACTCCTCCGGAATTATTTATACTAAAATGAATAGTGTTATAGGATTCAAGAGGTGAGGTTGAAAGTTTGAAAATACACAGTAGCGACTAACAAATAAGTATGGGGCATCAAAAGAAAGCCATCGAAAGGTGGCCTGTCAGATAGCATATGCTCAGCATACTTAAGCGGGCTCTTCGTCCGTAATAACGTATCCTCGCGACTTCAGCAGATTGAGAGCTTGCTTTTGAGTAAGCGTTTTGACCTCAGTCACCTGATGATCGCTGAGATAACCAGCAGGAGAATAAGGTTCTGCCTTGCTAAGGACGTTCCAGATAGCG